>PDWI01010369.1_pt1 | contig 10456 bp, 6 predicted proteins | sample 1430891 | NCBI WGS metagenome assembly PDWI01 (sample SAMN01162508, study PRJNA174530) | Oral metagenome, whole genome shotgun sequencing project. | biome: Marine environment; feature: Marine mammal; material: Swab sample of the gingival sulcus; isolation source: swab sample of gingival sulcus... | reverse complement strand
ATTTAATGGCGCTGTCTTTGCTGTAAAAGGCCGGCAGATAATCAGTGCCGTAGCCAATTACCGGCACGCCCTTGGTTTCGAGGTATTCCATGGTGCGCGGCAAATCGAGTATTGCCTTGGCGCCGGCGCAGATGACGGTGACGTCGCTATTGGCCAGTTCTTCTAAATCGGCCGAGGCGTCGAGCGTATCCTGATAGCCGCGATGCACGCCGCCCAACCCGCCGGTGACAAAGAACTTAATGCCCGCCATGACGGCGCAAATCATCGTCGCCGCGACTGTGGTCGCCCCCATTTTGCGCTTGGCGATGACATCGGCCATATCGCGACGCGATACTTTGACGACGTCGTCAGCCTGCGCCAAGGCCAATAAGTCGGCTTCTGTTAAGCCAATTTTGATTTTGCCATTCATCATTGCAATTGTCGCCGGCACAGCGCCGCCGCGCCGAATGACGTCTTCGACATTGCGCGCCATTTCGACATTTTGCGGATATGGCATGCCGTGTGAAATAATGGTCGATTCTAGGGCGACGACCGGCTGACCGGCGGCCAGTGCCGCGCTAATTTCTGGCGTTACTGCTAATAGTGGATGTTTCATTTTATACCCCTCTCTCGGTTCGTTTTGTCAACAATAGTGTTTCCGTTAAGTCGCTGCGCACGCTGTCGTGCGACTGTATGTTGAGCGCCGCGTTGAGCGCCGCCATTTCAACTGCTCGTTCGAGTGAATGACCGCGAATGAGGCCGTATAACAGCCCGCCGCTAAAGGCATCGCCCGCACCGGTGACATCGCTGACCCGCTCTGTTTTACAGACCGCGCCCGTTTTGACGACGCCTTGTTGGCCATAGGCAAACGGCTCTGCGCCGGCCGTGACGACAATTTGCTGAAAGCCGGCCGCCAGCCACAGTTTGGCCAATGCCACTGGGTCGGTTTGGTCGCTTTTGAAGTAGGCCTGACTTTCATCGACGTTAAAGATGCCCAAGCTAACCCGCTTTAAGCGCTTTGGCAGGTGGCGCATCTTCGGTGCCGAAACGCCAATAATTGCCAGCTTTTTGTCTTTGTCAAGCGCCAAATCGATCAGCGCCGCCAAGCCGTCGGGCATTACATTGCAGTCGCAGATTAACCATTCTGAGCGCATCAAGTACTTTTGCTTGGCGCGAATCCAAGCGGCGTTCATCAAATTGCATATTTCCATTGCGGCCAAACCGATGTACATATTGCCATTTGGTTCCAGCAGTGCACTATACGTACCGGTGGCGTATTGATCGGTGCGGCTGACAGCTGTCGTGTCGATCCGTCCACTGGCGTGTTGCAACAGGCTGTCGCCCGACACGTCGTTGCCGACGATTGATATTAGAGTCGTCGCAACGCCCAAATAGGCCAAATTTTCGGCGATATTGCGCACCACGCCACCAAATGTCATCTTTTCAGTCACCGGATTAGAGGTGCCGACGACGGGCGCTTCTTTTAGCAATACCTTGCGGTCGATATTGGCGCCGCCGATGCAGGCCGCGCTGACAAAGTCGTTCAACAAATAGGGCTTGCCCAAAATATAGCCCTCGTCTTGCAATTTGGACAATAAATTAGCCGTTGCCGAGCGCGATAAGCCTATTTTTTCGGCGTATTCTCTTTGGCTGGCATAGGGATTATCGGCGATTGCCCGCAGTAATTTGCGTTCTTGCTGCGTTAAGCTCATAAAATTCCTTTTCTAAACAATTGTTTGTTATTAAACATATGTTTATTATAAACAAATTGCTGGCAAAGTCAATCAAATATGGTATTATTTTAGTGATGGATTGTCGTTTCATCATTTGTCAAACTAAAGGGAGGAATATATGAAAAAAACACTCAGTTTACTCATTGTCGTCGTTTTACTAATCGGCCTAATTGGCGGAGCGAGTTTTGCCGACGATGAGTACATCGTCAAATCGGGCGATGTACTATGGAAAATTGCCAAACAACACGGTGTTAAAACGATTGATTTGGCTAAGTACAACAAGATGAAAAATCCCAATTTAATCTATCCGGGCGATGTCATTAAAATACCGACGATGACAAAGCCAACCGAAACGCAATCTGCGCCAAAAATGCAAAAAGTCGTCATTTTACACACCAACGATATGCACGGCTTCTTTGTCGAAGGCAAATACGACGGCATGGGACTGTCTAAAATTGCCGCTTATTATAAACAGGCGCTGATTGATAATCCCGCGACATTTTTATTCGACGGCGGCGATGCCTTACAAGGTAATAATCTGGTCACCGTTTCCGATGGCGAAACCGGAACAGGTCTACTTAATTTAACCGGTTACGATGCCATGGTTGCCGGCAATCACGAATTCGATTACGGCTCTATGCAAACCACAAAACTGGCCAATATGCTCAATTTCCCAATGTTATCGGCCAATGTCAAGCGCGCCAATGGCAGCGACTTTTTAGCGGCAAATACCATTGTCGAAAAAGGCGGCATCAAGGTCGGCGTCTTTGGCCTAACCACACCGGAAACGACTTATAAATCGCACCCCGATAATACAGTCGGCCTCAAATTTGAACCGCTGGCAGCAGTTGCTGCCGAGCAAGTTAAGCTGCTCAAAGCGAAAGGCGCGCAAGTTATCGTCTGCGTCGCTCACTTGGGCGATGAGGGCGACTACACCAGTAGTTCAGTTGCCGAAGCAGTCGACGGCATCGACGTCATCGTCGATGGTCATTCTCACACGATCGAAAACATCGAAGTAAATGGTACGCTAATTGTACAAGCTGGTGAAAAAACTAAAAACCTCGGCCGCGTCGTCGTTACGCTGCAAAACGGCAGCGTCGTCACAAAGAGTGCTGCGCTACTAAGCAAAGACATGATGGCAGAAGCGCCTACCAATGCCGAAGTTTCAGCTGCCATCGACAAGGTGGTCGAATTGAACAAGCAAAAATTAGACGTCGTTATCGCCAAATCGCCAATCGATTTAGATGGCGAAAAACCACAGGTCAGAACCGGCGAAACAAACTTGGGTAATATCATCGTCGAATCATTGCTCGATATTTCAAAAGCCGACATCGCCTTTACTAACGGCGGCGGCATTCGCTCGTCATTGCCAGCTGGCGACATCACAATCGGCGACATCTTGACCGTACTGCCCTTTGGCAACACGGTGCGCGTCATTGAACTGTCTGGTGCCGACGTTAAAGCGGCACTCGAAAACGGCTTTAGCACCTACCCCGAGCCGCTTGGTGGCTTCCCCCATGTGGCCGGCTTAACCGCTACCTTTGACGCCAGCAAACCGGCCGGCGAACGCGTTGTCGACGTAACTGTCGGCGGCCAGCCACTTGACCTCAACAAGACCTACAGCTTAGTTACCAACGACTTTTTGGTCGCCGGTGGCGATGCCTACGAAATGTTCAAGGGCAAGAAAGTTATCGCCGAATTTGGCGCCATGGACGAAGTGTTAATTGACTACCTCAATGAACACGGCTTCGACAAGGCCAAAACCGACGGTCGCATCAAAGAAATATCCAATGTCATTGGCTTCTTGTACGAATTGTTAGTGGCATAGCATCGTCATTAGAGCCGCAGCCTTTAACGCGCTGCGGCTTTTTTATTTGACATCAATGGCAATCTCGCCAAAATCAGTGTATAATATTGTCAGCTGAATATGGGGGAAATTATGTACGCCTTAACTGCACAACAGATGAAAGCGCTCGACAAATGCGCGATTGACGACTATCAAATACCGGCCATTTTATTAATGGAACGGGCCGCACTGGCCATTTACGACGAAATAAAATCGCACTATACCGTGACCGATAAAATATTAGTGGTCTGCGGCGCCGGCAACAATGGTGGCGATGGGCTGGCACTGACGCGGCTACTGATTAACGGTGGCTATCGCTGCACCGTTTTTATGCTGGGCAAGGCGGCTAAGCTGAGCCAATTGGCACAGCTACACTATCAGATTTTAGAGCGGCTAGAGGCCGATATAAGGCTGATTGAAAGCGAAGCCGACTTAGTGGCAGACGACTACCAGTTGGCGATTGACGCCATCTTTGGCGTGTCGCTCAACCGGCCAGTCAGCGGCATTTACAGCGCTGCCATCGACTGGTTAAATCAGTTGGCCTGCCCCGTTTGGGCGGTCGATGTACCGTCGGGCTGCGCCGCCAGCAGCGGCAAATGCCTACCGATTGCCGTAAAGGCCGCCAAGACCATTAGCTTGGCGGCACCCAAAATTGGCCTCTACCTTTACCCCGCGGCCGACTGCGTCGGCCAACTAATGGTCGCCGATATCGGCATACCAAAAGCCGCCTATCGACAGCTGGCGGCCAGTGAAGGCAGCAAGCTAATTGACGTCTTAACCGACGATTGCCTAAGCGCGCTGGCTGAGCGCAGTGCCAATTCGCACAAGGGCAGTTACGGCCACGCCCTCGTCGTGGCCGGTTCTCAAAATATGGCGGGGGCCGCCCTATTGGCGGCCAAAGCGGCCTATACGGCCGGTGCCGGCGTCGTTAGTATCTTGAGCGACGACGCCAACCAAGCCGCCATCAACTGCTATTTGCCCGAAGCGATTTGCCACGGCTACCGGCGCAGTGCCGGCGATTTAGCAAGCAAACAATTAAAGGCGCAAGCCGACAAAGCCAGTGCGCTGCTGGTTGGCCCCGGCCTAGCGGTCGACGACTGCGCTGCGACGCTTTTGCGCTCTGCACTGGCCGCTGATTTAGCACTGGTAATCGATGCCGATGGCCTAAACTTATTGGCGAGAGATAGCAAATTATTGCAAGGACTAAAAAGCCGTCAAGCCGCCACCATTTTAACGCCTCACATTGGCGAAATGGCCCGTTTGACGCATTTGACAAGCCGCCAAATTTTGGACGACCCCGTCAATATCGCACGCCAGTTCGCCGAACGTCACCAAGTCATTTTAGTTTTAAAGAGCGCCCGCACCATTGTCGCCCAACCCAATGGCAAAGTTGCCATAAATATAAGGGGCAATAGCGGCATGGCGACGGCTGGCAGCGGCGATGTGCTGGCCGGCTGCCTAGTTGGCCTACTGGCAAATCGCGCCAATGCGGCCGACACTGCCGCAAACGCCGCCGTCTACCTACACGCGACTGCCGGCGATAAGGCCGCTTTAAAAACTGGCGAAAGCGCTTTAATCGCCAGTGATATTATTGAACAGTTAAAAGGAACAGCGCAAGGCCTGTTTCAATCGCACAATCATGTATAACGCCGAGATTTCTCCATTACGCGCTATGCGCTCCAGTCGAAATGACGATACTAGCGATTGTCAACGACGCCAGCGCGGACAAGCAGCGCTTTAATGGCTGCGCGTACTTGGCGCATAGGTGCATTTAAAATAATTTTCGCCGACCGTTGCGTAAAAGTCGCCAGCGGCGAATTTAGCGAGGACCGGGCTGCTTGGTCGAGCAGCAAATGCTTGCATTTGCGACCAGACGCCTCCCGCAGCGTTAGCATAAGGGCTGCGATAGATTCCACCACTGCGCCGTCAATGCGTCCACCGTACCGCAGACATAAAGGGCTGTAACAAAAGCGCAAGGAGTGTTTCAATCGCATAATGATATATAACAATGACGATGAAAGTAAAGTTGAAGGTAAAAAATGGATTACAATAAAATTGCATTAGATATGCACGCCGCTAGGAAGGGTAAAATTGAAGTGGTCAGCAAGGTGGCAGTCGCCACCAAAGACGACCTGTCGACGGCCTATACGCCGGGCGTTGCCGAGCCCTGTCGACGGATTAGCCAAAATGGCGACGACGTCTACAGGTATACCGCCAAGGGCAATTTAGTTGCAGTCGTGTCAGACGGCAGCGCCGTGCTCGGCCTGGGCGACATCGGCCCGCAAGCCGCCCTGCCCGTCATGGAGGGCAAGGCCATTTTATTTAAGGAATTTGCCGGCGTCGACGCCTTTCCGCTCTGCATTAATTCGAAGGACGTCGATGACATTGTCAAATTTGTCGAACTGTTGGAACCGACCTTTGGCGGCATTAATTTAGAAGATATTGCGGCGCCGCGCTGCGTTGAAATTGAACGCCGCCTAAAAGAAAGTATCAATATTCCCGTTTTTCACGACGACCAACACGGCACCGCCGTCGTCGTCGTGGCCGCTTTAATCAACGCCTTAAAAATTGTCGGCAAGTCGTTTGATAAAATAAAAGTCGTCATCAACGGCGCCGGCGCCGCCGGCAATGCCGTGATGCGCATGCTGCTATCAGCCGGCGTCAAGGACATTGTCGTCTGCAATAGCGCGGGCATTATCGCCAAGAATCAACCCCATAAAAACTGGATTGTCGCAGAAATTGCCGAATTGACCAACCGCGCTGGCCTAACTGGTCAGCTGGCCGACGCCATGGTCGGCGCCGACGTCTTTATCGGCCTGTCGGTTAAAGGTGCCGTCAGCCCGGCCATGGTCAGCACAATGCAGCGCGATGCCATCGTCTTGCCAATGGCCAACCCCGACCCGGAAATTTTGCCGCAATTGGCACTTGCAGCCGGCGCGCGCATCGTCGGTACGGGGCGTAGCGATTACGATAATCAAATCAACAACGTCTTGGCCTTTCCCGGCATTTTTCGCGGTGCGCTCGACGCCAAAGCCCGCGACATCAATGAGGCGATGAAATTTGCCGCCGCGCGGGCAATTGCCGCCTTAATACCGGCCGACCAACTGAGCGAAAAAAACATTATCCCCTCCGCCCTCAACCGAGAAGTCGCTTCAGCCGTCGCCCAGGCGGTATACGACGCCGCGATAGCGTCGAGCGTCGCCCGCTTGTAGGCTAACTTATCTATTCAAATAGGCCATTGCAATGGCGGCGTGCATTTTAGCGCCCTTTGCAAACAGCGCCTCATCGACGTTAAACTTGGGGTGATGATGCGGGTAGCAAACGCCCTCAACTGGCGCCGGGTTTGCCAAAAATGCAAATGTGCCCGGCACGGCATCGATAAAATAGGCCATATCTTCGCCACCCATCACCGGTTCGGTTAATTCGACAAAGCCGTCGTCGCCAAATAGGTCGCGCGCCGTGTCGATTGCCAATTTGGTAATGTCGTCGTCATTGATTAACGGTGGATAGACGAACTCGTAATCGAGCTCGATGGCGATGTCGTGCATGGCGGCGTAGTGCTGACAAATCTTTTCCAGCCGCGCCTTATAGTATTGGCGCAGTTCGGGCGACGTCGTCCGAATGGTGCCCTCTAACTCGACCTCAGATGGAATGACATTGTGATTGTAGCCGCCGGTTATGCGACAAATCGACAGCACGGCTGGCTTGGTTGCGGCCTTTTCACGGCTAATTAGGCGCTGTAAGCTGAGTACCAATTCGCTGGCGATTACAATTGGGTCTTTGCCAAATTCGGGGTAGGCGCCATGCGTACCCTGACCGATTAGCTTGATTAAAATGCGATCGGGCGCCGCCATCATCGGCCCGTATTTAAAGCCGATTTTGCCAACTGGTACGGCGCTGGAAATATTGCCATTGTGCAGTCCAAAGACGGCATCGACCGTCGGGTTTTCAAGTGCGCCGTCGTCGATCATCGGCTTGGCGCCGCCGGGATACTCTTCACCGGGCTGAAACAATAGCTTGACCGTGCCCTTAAAGTCGGCGCGATGGTTGACTAAATACTTGGCCGCGCCGAGCAACATCGCCGTGTGCGCGTCGTGACCACAGGCGTGCATATTGTCGCCGGTAGCGCTAAACGGCAGGCCGGTCTGTTCTTTAATCGGCAGGGCGTCCATATCGGCGCGCAGCGCAAAACACTTGCCCGGCTGATGCCCCTCGATGGTCGCCACAATGGCGTTGCCGTCGACGAGCTTGCGATAGTTAATGCCCAGTTCGTCTAACACGGCGCCGACATAGGCCACCGTCTGGGGCAACTGATTGCCCAACTCGGGAATTTGGTGCAAATCGCGCCGCCATTTGACAATGTCAGTTTGAATAGTTTGAAAGTTCATTTGTCACTCCGTTCATCATTTTATTTTTCCATTACTATCATATCCCAAATGCGTCTAATGTGTCATCTCGACCGCAGTGCGAAGCACGGAGTGGAGAGATCTCGCTTTTAAACCGGAGATTTCTCGATTACGCGCTTCGCGCTTCACTCGAAATGACCACGGCTGCGACTGCACTCGAAATGACCACGGCTGCAACCTTGCGAATGGCTAACCGGCGTAGGCGATCATTTCAATTTCGACGGCGACGCCCAGTGGCAATTTAGCGACTTCAAAGGCGGCGCGGGCCGGCTTGTGGTCGACAAAGTGCTTGGCGTATACCTCATTCATTGCGGCGAAATCGGCAATGCTGTCGAGGTAGACAGTTACTTTCATGACGTCGTTAAAGGTTAGGCCGGCTTCGGCCAAAATGGCCTTGGCATTTTGTAGGCTCTGCTCAGTTTCGGCTTGAATACCGCCCTCGACAACTTTACCGGTCGCCGGATCAATTGGAATTTGACCCGACACGAAGACGGTATTGCCGCCTTGAATGGCCTGTGAATAGGGGCCGACTGCCTTTGGTGCTGCATCTGTGTGAATGGTTTTTAACATTGTATCCTCCTTGTATTGATTATTTTTTGACGACGATATTGATTATTTTGTCGGGTACGACGATAAATTTAACGACTGTTAAGCCCGCTAAAGCGCGCTGCAACTTGGCATCGGCCATCGCCAAGGCTTCAACTTCGTCGTTGCTTGAGCCCTTTGCTACAGCGATAACCGCTTTTACCTTGCCGTTAACCTGTACTGGCATTTCGACGACATCTTGCTGTAATGCCGCCTCGTCGTAGCGCGGCCAAGCCGTTTGGTGCATCGTTTTAGCGCAGCCAATGCGCTGCCAAATTTCTTCGCTAATATGCGGTGCCACCGGATTGAGCAAGTGCAACAGCGTCTTGTATTCGGCGCGATTAATTGAACCGACTTTGCCCACTTCGTTTAAGAAGGTCATCATTGCGGCAATTGCCGTATTGTACTTCATGCGCTCGTAATCTTTGCCGACTTTTTTAATCATTTTATGAACTGATGTATTCAATTCGGCGCTGTATTGTTCGCCATCGACTAAGATGTCCTGCAAGTTCCAGACGCGATCTAAAAATCGGCGACAGCCCTTAACGCCGTTCATCGACCAAGCGACTGACTTTTCAAAGTCGCCAATGAACATTTCGTAAGTGCGCAAGGTGTCGGCGCCAAATTGGTCGACGATTTCGTCGGGGTTGACGACATTGCCGCGCGACTTCGACATCTTCTCGTTATTTTCACCCATTATCATGCCGTGTGAGGTGCGCTTGATATACGGTTCAACCGTCGGCACGGCGCCAATATCGTATAAAAACTTGTGCCAAAAGCGCGAGTACAATAGGTGCAGTGTGGTGTGTTCCATACCGCCATTGTACCAGTCGACCGGCAACCAGTAGTCGAGTGCCGCCTTGCTGGCAAAGGCCGTCTCGTTGTGCGGGTCGGTATAGCGCAAGAAGTACCACGATGAACCGGCCCATTGCGGCATGGTGTCGGTTTCGCGCCGAGCTGCTTGGCCGCATTTTGGACAAGTCGTGTTGACCCAATCTTCAATTGCCGCCAAGGGCGATTCACCGGTGTCGGTTGGCTCGTAGCTGTCAACTGCGGGCAAGGTCAGCGGCAACTGGTCGTAGGGCAGTGGCACAATGCCACAGCAATCGCAGTGCACCACCGGAATTGGTTCACCCCAGTAGCGCTGGCGCGAAAACACCCAGTCGCGCAATTTGTAATTGGTCTTGGCGACGCCCAGTTTTCGCTCTTTAATAATGTCGATCATCTTCGCCTTGGCCGACGCGACGTCGAGCCCATCGATTAGGGGCGAATTAATTAATTTGCCATCGCCCGTGTAGGCTTCAGTGGCGACGTCGCCGCCGGCGATAACTTCGACGATTGGCAAATTAAATTTTTGAGCAAATTCGTGGTCGCGCTGATCGTGTGCCGGCACGGCCATAATGGCGCCGGTGCCGTAACCCATCATAACGTAGTCGGAAATCCAAATTGGAATTTGTTTTTCACTAATCGGGTTAAATGCCGTAATGCCCTTTAATTCGACGCCAGTTTTTTCCTTGACGAGTTCGGTGCGCTCGAAGTCCGATTTTTTATTGGCCTCGTCGCGATAGCGGCGCACGTCGTCGATGTTGGCGATGCGATCGGCGTATTTTTCAACCAGCGGATGTTCCGGTGCAATAACCATATAGGTGGCACCGTATATGGTGTCGGGTCGCGTCGTATAAACTTTTAACACTTCTGCAGTGCCGCTGACCGGAAAATCAATTTCGGCGCCCTCTGATTTGCCGATCCAATTGCGCTGTTGAATTTTGGCGCGCGCAATGTAGTCGACCAAATCTAAGTCGTTGATCAATTTTTCGGCGTAGGCGGTAATTTTAAGCATCCACTGCTCTTTATCGCGCTTGTACACCTGCCCGCCACAGCGTTCACAACAACCCTGCACCACCTCT
>PDWI01010368.1_pt1 | contig 10457 bp, 8 predicted proteins | sample 1430891 | NCBI WGS metagenome assembly PDWI01 (sample SAMN01162508, study PRJNA174530) | Oral metagenome, whole genome shotgun sequencing project. | biome: Marine environment; feature: Marine mammal; material: Swab sample of the gingival sulcus; isolation source: swab sample of gingival sulcus... | reverse complement strand
GGATTCGCCCCCGCAAAACGCAAAACTGGCGGGACGAGGGGGGCGGGCAACCATGCCCTCGCAATGGAAAAGAGCTGCTCGCCCGAACGTTCGCGCACATCCCGCTCTATACGCTCAGCCAGCTGCTCTGCTGTTCTCGAAGGCTTGAGGTCGAGCACGCAAACGGGCACCTTCCCCCGGTTACTAGCCAGCACGGCCTCGCGGCTCACGCGGAGAATGGTGGAACCCCCTACCCCCTCAGGTGTAAGCTCCATATCACCGAAATCCTGCGCTACGGTCTGGCCATCTACTCGTAGCTCCACGCCCACGTTCTTGAGAGGGAAACGCTCCTTCTCGTATAACCGAGGGAGAGTTTCGAAGGCCACGAGGGCTGGATATAGCTCCGTGATGGTATGCCCAACCTCCTGCAGCACGCCGTAGGCCTGCCCATCAGAGCCAGTGGAGGGGTAGGACTTGCCGCCCGTAGCCATGATGACAGAACGACCGATGAAGGACTGCGGCTGGCCGTCCACATTCACCCCAAGGGCTATAGAACCATCGTCCTGCGGTTTGAGATGCTCCACCAGGGCATTGAGAAGGATTGTTGCGCCCCCCTTCTCCACGTAGGCCACGAGCGTTTCGACCACATCGGCAGCCTTGCCGGACTTGGGGTATACCCTATCGCCACGCTCTATGACAGTCGGTAGGCCGTTGGCCTCCAGCAGGTCTACTATATCCCGATTGGTAAACTGCTCTAGGGCCTTCACCCACACCTCCTCCGGGCCGAAGACCTTCGTGCGATAGTAGTCCATGTCCCGGGTGTTGGTAATATTGCACTTGCCCTTACCGGTGATACGAAGCTTCATGCCTATCCTATGCTTGCGCTCCAGCAGGAGAACGCTTGCCCCCCTCTCGGCGGCCATCCCGGCGGCTATTAGCCCAGCAGCCCCTCCGCCGACAACTACTACATCATACATTTGCATACAGAGTCTCTTTATTGCTATAGATATGGAAGAACGAGCTGCCAGAGGGCGATGCCCGCAGCGGTAGCCACATTGAGGGAATGCTTGGTACCGTGCTGGGGGATCTCCAGGCAGACATCCGCCCGGGAGGCTAACGCTTGGTCCACCCCATTGACCTCATTGCCCAGGATGAGCAGAAGCCTGTCCTGGGGATGGGCTTCATAAGTCTGCAAGGGTACGCTCCCCTCGCACTGCTCTAGCGCTAGGATGCGGTAGCCCTGATCACCGTAGTGCTCTAGGGCATCCATTGCATGTTCAAAGTGCTGCCATGCTACGGTATCCTCCGCACCCAAAGCCGCCCTATGCAGCTCACGATGGGGAGGCGTTCCGGTAAATCCACAGAGGGCAAGTGCCTCTATGTTGAAGGCATCAGCCGTTCGGAATATGGCCCCCACATTCTGCAAGGAGCGGATATTGTCCAGCAACAGCACTATAGGCCTATGGGCGGACTGCTGGAACTCCTCCGGACTGAGGCGTCCCAGCTCGTCCATACCCAGCTTCCTATGCTTCAGATCGTTCACTATGCGCAGCCTCCGCCTACCACTGAACCGCCTTACGAACTATAGGAAGGGTCATGCAGCGACCACCACCGCCACCCCGCACGAGCTCGCTAGAGGATAGGGTTACCACGCAGGACTTCAGCGCATTGATATCAACCTCGCCGGAAGCCGCCTTCTCCGCGGGCACAACCTCAAAGCCCTGCTGCGATAGGGCCTCTATGGTATGATGGTTGCGCGCATAGCCGATAATCTTATCCGGTCCGAAGGACACGAAGTTCGCCCCACTATGCGACTGCTCTCGCTCCTGCACCCAATTGTCGCCCGTTCCGCCGCAGAAGATCGGTTCAACTGGTACGCCCAGCGCATTGAGCGCCTGCACGAGGTTGTCCTCGTAGCGTATCTTGGTCTGCCCATCGGGCTGTACCTCCATGTGGATGGTGTGGTAGCTGGAGTCCTTCATGATGACCGGCTCGAAGGCCATGCAGTGCGTAGGCCCGAGAAGGGTAAATATCATATCCAGGTGGATGAAAGAGCCTGGGGATAGGGGGGACTCCTGCACCAGTATATGCTGCGTCTTATCCAGCCCCTTCCGCAGGAGCTGCTGAACAATGAAGTCTATCCCCTGCTTGCTTGTCCGCTGGCCGCATCCTATCATGAGGATATCATCACGCACGATGTGCACATCGCCCCCCTCCACAAGGATTTCCTTGCTATTGGGCGCATGCGCTGGGTTGATGATGGGGGCATGCACCTTGGTGGAGTAGGTGAATATGGCCTCCATTATTCGGGATTCACCGAAGCGTACTTCGTGCGCCATACGCCCCATCAGGATGTTATCGTAGACAGACATGGAGGCATCCCGCATGAAGTAGAAGTTGTAGAGCGGGGGGATGGCGTAGCGCTCCTGGTCGAGGAAGTCGGTCAGGGTCTGCTTGGGCATCGGCACCCCAGTTAGCAGCTGATGCGCCAATTCCTCGGAGGGCATGGCAAAGAGCTTTTCGAGCAGCTCGGGATACTGCACCGGGCATAGTGCAGGCAGGAGGAAATTACGTGCGTCCGAGCTATTGAGGGTATCGACCAGCAGGTCCTCCAGCTCATGCACCTTGGCAATACGCTGGAGAGTCCCCTTGAAGGGGGCGTACTCCCTACGAGCGATTTCCAGGTTGAGGATGTCGCTATAGAGCGCCTTCTCCGCGTTGGAGGGGGACATACGTTCTACCTCTAGGCCCGGGGTGTGTACCACCACATGCTCTAGACTTCCAATCTCGGAGAAGACATTTACGTTTATACGATCGGCCATTATTTTCTGTCTTTTGAATTGCCCCCCATTGGGCATGGGTTTATACAAAACGACACCTATACACGGCTGTGCATAGGTGTCGGTATCTCATCACTTTCTACTAGAGGTTAAAGGCCTTGGCGATTTTCTCTACCGCATCCAGTTTTTCCCATCCGAAGAACTGCACCTCTCGTTTCTCGGCCTTCCCATCGTATAGGAACTCTACCTCCTGGGTGTAGGGCGTTCTACCAAAGTGGCCATAGGCGGCCGTAGGTAGGTATATGGGATTGAGTAGGCCAAACTGCTTGATGATGGCGCTCGGGCGAAGGTCGAATATCTCCATTACCTTCTGGGCTATCTGGCCGTCGGTCAGCTGCACCTTAGCCGTTCCCTTGGTGTTGACCATGATGCTCACCGGCTTGGCTATACCAATGGCGTAGGCCAGCTGCACAATGGCCTCGTCTGCCACCCCTGCTGCCACGAGGTTCTTGGCCACGTAGCGGGCGGCATAGGCTGCCGAGCGGTCCACCTTGGAGGGATCCTTGCCGGAGAATGCCCCGCCACCATGGCTAGCATGCCCACCGTAGGTATCAACAATAATCTTACGGCCAGTCAAACCGGTATCCCCGTGCGGCCCGCCAATCACAAACTTACCGGTGGGGTTGACATAGAGCTTGTAATCATCGCCGAAGAGCTTGGCCTCCTGCTCGGCCAGGCGGGCACGGGTGCGGGGAATGAGGATGTTCTTCACATCATCGAAAATGGTCTTGGACATCACCTCGTCCTCTGCAAACTCGTCATGCTGGGTGGAAATCACAACCGTATCTACGCGGAGCGCCTTGCCCTCATCGGAGTACTCCAGGGTTACCTGGCTCTTGGCATCCGGCCGGAGGTAGGTCATCACCTTGCCCTCACGGCGGATAGCTGTCAGCTCCTGCAGCAGCATGTGCGAAAGGGCGATGGACAGGGGCATATAGTCCTGCGTTTCACGGCAGGCGTAACCGAACATGATGCCCTGGTCCCCAGCCCCCTGATCCTCGGGGACTTCACGTACAACCCCCTGGCTAATGTCGGGTGACTGCTCATGTATGGTGCTTATAACCCCGCAGCTATTGCCGTCGAACATGTACTCGGCCTTCGTATAGCCTATCTGATTGATAACCCGCCGGGCAACCTGCTGAACGTCCACGTAGCCACGAGTACGTATCTCGCCATTCAGAGCCACAAGACCGGTGGTCACCAGGGTTTCGCATGCCACGTGAGCCTGCGGATCGCGCCGTAGGAACTCGTCCAGCAAAGCATCGGATATTTGATCGGCAACTTTATCCGGATGTCCCTCAGAAACGCTCTCTGATGTGAATAGGTAGCTCATTATATATGGTATTAAATGTATTAGCTTGTGCTGTCGGGACGCTGGGACACGATGCAGCCCTGGTGCGCCCCAGCCCAAGGCTAACTGCAAAGGTAGAGAAAATATTGAACTATTCTAGCTTTAGGCTACTTGGGTTTGCAAAATGGCCCTAAGCAGTTTCAACCCTTCTAGTTTCTGACGAATCAGACAGCCGGCCTACCGCCTCCAAGGCTTACTCTCTGGCCACACCCACCCCGCAATTTGCCAACCCCCACCCATTTTACTACCTTTGTACCGTATCTACATAATTGCTAGAGCAAATAGCGAGGGAGTACATATCTATGCGGGTTCGTCTACAAATACAGCAGGAAGAGACGGGTTGGCTGGCTGAGCAACTGGCATCCAGCGAGCTTTGCTACGGGATGCAGGCTGCGGAAATACAGGAACTCTTGACTGCTCATCCAGGGCGAGTAGATCGCTACGAAAAGCTGGATATGGTGGCCACCGAGGGAGATCCCATCGGCGGGCTACGCATCGTCCTTAGAGGCCAGCTCCAAGCTACCATGGGAGGTCCCAGCGGTAAGCAGCTACTAATGGACACGCTTGGCCAAGGGCGTATCCTCGCCCCTGCGCTGATATTCTCGAGGAAGGGTACGCTCCCTGTCACCCTGCGTTGCAAGGAGGAAACGGATATCTTCACCCTATCGCAGGAGGAATTCCTGATGGTAATGCATGAGTTCCCCGGGGTGCAAATGCGCTTCATCCAGCAAATATCTGATATCAGCAGCTTCCTCATGGGAAAAATCCAGCAGCTGAACCTACGTAGCCTTCAGAGCCGGTTGGCTGAGTTCCTCATAAGGCATGCCCGTCGCCAGCCCGACGGGGTGGCCGAGTTCACCCGCCAATCGACCTGGCAGGAAATCAGCGATATGCTAGGGGTCAGCCGCCAATCGCTCGCCAGGGTCATGAGCCAATTCCACCAGGAGGGGATAGTCGAAATCGAGAACGTCCACGTGCGGATAATGAACCCACACCGGCTAGCCACGATACAGGAGGAGGGGTAGGATGGATTTAGAGCAGCGGCTACAAAAGCCTGCGCTGTGGTTGGCCAGAACCTGGGAGCGGCACCGGGTGGGGATACTCCTAACCGTAGTTGCCAATCTGCTAGCAATCATCCTCATGCTATTGATAAACATACATGGACAGGCTCGCTTCGTTGAATCGGAAGTGATCTTTGCCATAGAAGAGCCAGAAGTCGCGCAGGAGGAGGAAACGGTGAAGGAGGTAACACGTGACCGATCGTGGGAACGGGAAACTCAGCAGCAACAGGTTAGGAACATTGCGGTTGACCAGCAGGATAAGGCGCTCAATGCCGGGCTGGGGGATGAGAAGAAGATAGATGCCGAAGAGCTATACAGGGAAGCAGCACGGGTACGCGCGGAGATGGAGGCCAACCGGGAGCGCTTCATGGAAAAGGATGCCATAGGCGAAACCACTGTCCCCAATACCGAGAAGAAGGCTGTATCAGCCCCGGCAGCATCCTCCTACCAAGGACCAAGCGTGGTCAGCTACTCGCTAAAAGGGCGGAAAGCGTACGAGCTACCAGTCCCTGCCTACAGGTGCAAGAGAGGGGGCATCGTCGTCGTAGACATCGCAGTGAACCGAGAGGGGAAGGTAGTAGCAACAAGCATCGACACCCCAAACAGCGAGCAGGATCCCTGCCTACATTCCGAAGCGAAAAGAGCTGCCAAACGCTCGCTCTTTAGCCCTGTAAGCCAAGGACCACTCCGGCAGCATGGTAGCATTACCTACATGTTCGTAGCGCAGTAGGAGCTAAAAAGCTGAGCCTAGGAGTTTGACGGCAAGGGCTTCACCCCCAATGCGAGCTGCTGAGTCGCACTTTCCTCCTCCGCCTCAGGCATAAACTCCGCTTGCCCCAGGGCAGAGAGCTTTAGGCCACGCTCCTGCAGCCTATCCAAAGCGCGCGGTAAGGCGTACCGTAGATTGCGTTGCGCCTTGCAGCTATCGTGGAATACCACAATATCCCCCACCCGAGCATTCTGCTGCACGATGTCTAGGCATCTATGCGGGCTAATATGCCGGGAATAATCCATGCTAAGCACCGACCACAGGACAACGCGGAAGTGCTGCGCAATGAAGGACAGCTGCTTAGGCGTTATACGCCCGTAGGGAGGACGGAAAAGATCTGTAGTGAGCAGACGATTAGCCTCCAGAATATCATTGTAGTAATCACGTAGGCTCTCGCGGTATCCCCTTAGGTGCGAGTAGGTATGATTACCCACTGTATGCCCCTCCTCCCGTATACGAGCCAGCAGATCTGGATAGCGTTCTGCGTTCCGTCCCAGGCAGAAGAAGGAGGCCTTAGCATCGCGAATAGACAGCTCGTCGAGCACCCACTCGGTAACCCCGGGAGTAGGCCCATCGTCGAAGGTGAGAAATATCCTATTCTCCTCGTTGGGCACGTGCCAGGTAGGCGTAGAGAATATCCGCGAAACGAAGCGGGGAGGACTCAAGTTTATCATGCCCTACCAATTATTGCGCTCAGCTGGTTCTCTATTATCTGCATGGCCTTCTGGTCATCATGGGTCTTGGCGATGCGCATGAGCTCCTGAAGGACGGAGCTGGCCATCTGGTACTCGCTCTGCGCCTGGGGTAGCAAGTAGTCTGGAAGAGCGTGCACGTAGCGAATCTTGGAGATGCACTCCGTAGCGTAGGCCAGCAGCTGCTTGCTACCCTTTTCTGGAGCGCCCGCCCTATAGTACCCGTTTATGAGATCTAGCCACCGGTAGGACCAACCCACAGCTCGTGGGGGGAGTGCGGCAAAAGCCTTGTCTATTAGCTCTTCAGCACGTTGCCCCTGCTCACCCTGAAGATAGCCTTCCACCCCGGCCTCAAAACCTCCAAGGTAGTACTCTATCATGCGCTTACAGGTCTCATCAACGTATACGTCCGGGTCGGCTATTGAACGGAAGGCATAGCGCTCCATAAGGTTCTGGTAGGTACGAAGAGTATCCACCATGGATGCCCCCCCCTCGTTGCTAACCGGAAGAACCTCGGAGACCACACCCTGCTCCACGAAGTAGCGGTTAAGCCCCCAGAACATCTCCTTGGGCAGCAGAGGCGAATAGTAGAGCTGACGCTGCCAATCGTTATTGGCCATCATCGCATAAACCGCAAAGCCGTTCTTATAGATATAGCGAGAGGGGGGGGCCAGTACCATCGTGTCGAGTATGCGACTACGGAACTGGGGATTAACCTCAGAGCGTACCACGTCCTTGTCCACCGGCACGAGAAACTCCTTAGCTGGGAAGAAGGACATCTCGCCCCCACCGATGAAGGGCGATTCCACCTTCGTGCGGGGATCTTTGCTAAGTACAAAATCAAGAGCCGACTTGAGAGGCACGGGTCGACCAACCCTGTCGCTAATGAGCACCACATCGTTCACCCCCTCCTGGTAGTCCTCCTTCTTGAGTTTGAAGGGTATCGGGGCACCGGTATACGCCTTACGGCTCATCTCCTCCACGTACCAATCCCCCCCGAGGTAGGTTAGGTTACAGATACGCACGTCCTCCCGACACCCCTCCACCTCCTGTGCATACCATAGCGGGAAAGTATCATTATCAGCATAGGTGAAGAGTATCCCATTGGGCTCTACGGAGTTGAGCATATTACGCCCAAAATCCACAGAAATGTACCTATCAGAACGGTCATGGTCATCCCAGTTCTGCTGGCCCATCAGCAGGGGAACCCCACAGAAGGAGGCCGCTAGCGCCACAGAGACGCCAGCCGGCTCCTTCAGGAACTTGGCCAGCCCCTTGGCCAGGGGGATTACGCCCAAGCCCACCCATATAGCGAAGGCGTAGAAGCTCGCCGCAAAGGTATAGTCCCGCTCCCTAGGCTCATAGGGTTTCTGGTTAAGGTAGAGTACGATGGCTATACCCGTCATGAAGAAGAGGGTAAAGACTACCCCGGCATCCTTCGGGCGCTTGGAAACATGGAAAACAAAACCGAGCAAACCCAGGAGAAGGGGTAGCAGGTAGTAGCGATTGCGCGCCTTATTGCTCTTGTAGGGCTCTGGTAGCTTATCCTGCGGGCCAAGACGGAAGTCGTCAAAAAGGGGAATACCAGATATCCAGTTCCCACGGAAGATATCATGCCCGTATCCCTGGTAGTCATTCTGACGACCGGCGAAGTTCCACATGAAGTAGCGCCAGTACATGAAGCCCAGCTGGTAGCGGAAGAGGAACTGGAGGTTCTCCCCGAAGGTCGGCACTATCCGCGTTTCCATCTTCCCGTCACGCCCCATCACCTGCAGTGGCTTACCCTCTATGTTTACCCACGATTTATAGCCACGTACATGCATGGGGTCCGCACTCCACATGCGCGGTAGCAGGGTGGTAAAACGCTTGTCGTACTTCACATCCGTCTTCTGGCTCACCACCTCGTAGCGATCACCGCGCGGAGCATACACATCTGCCCCATCCTCATAGTCCTCAACCGGGGCGGAGAAGTAGGGTCCAGTCAGCAACGGCCGATCGCCGTACTGCTCACGATTGAGGTAGGACTTGAGGGAGAACATGTTGTTCGCTCCGTTCTGGTCCAGCGTAGGCTTGGCCAGCGAGCGAATGACTATCATCGAATAGCTCGAGTAGCCAATCAGGATAACCCCGAAGCAGAGCAAGAAGAGATTGGCCATGTAAAAACGCTTACGCTGGGTGTAGAGCACACCAAAGATTACACCAGCCGCCAGAAGAAGGAAGAAGACTATTGCCCCGCTCATAAAGGGCAGACCCATACCATTGACGAAGAGCAGCTCGAACCACGAGGCAATGACCACCAACCCCTGGATAACCCCATAGAGCACCGTCAAAAGGATCACCCCGCTTATAACCAAGGCCTTCAGCAGACCCAGCCAGGTGAAGCGGTAGTTCTTGAAGTAGTAGACCAGAACGATAGCCGGGATGACAAGCAGGTTCAGGAGGTGCACCCCGATGGAAAGCCCCATGAGGTAGGCTATGAGAACGATCCACCGGTTGTTGCGCGCGCTATCGGTAGCCCGCTCCCATTTGAGAATAGCCCAAAACACCACGGCAGTAAAGAGCGAAGAGAGGGCGTAAACCTCCCCCTCAACTGCCGAGAACCAGAAGGTGTCAGTAAAGGTATAGCAGAGCGAGCCTATCACCGCCGCCCCTACAACCAGGATCACCTGCCAAAGGTCCAGTTCCCCCTCCTCGCCATCCAGCACCCAGCGTCGCGCCATGTGGGCTATAGACCAGTAGAGAAACATGATAGTAGCCCCGCTCGCCAACCCCGACATGGCGTTGGCCACCACGCCCACATCCTCTGGGGACGGGGCAAATAGCGTGAAAAGGCGCATGAGCATCATGAAGAAGGGAGCCCCCGGAGGATGGCCCACGGTCAACTTGTATCCGCAGGCGATGAACTCCCCGCAATCCCAAAAACTCCCCGTGGGCTCGAGCGTCAACAGGTATACGCACGAGGCCACAAGAAACATTAGCCACCCGCCTGCAATGTCTACCAGGCGGTAGGTCCTATCACTCATAATCACTACTTTCATTGAGAACCCAACGCCCTACAGTCTCCTCCATCTGCCCCTTGGTCTCATGCAGGCGCTGGCGACAAAACTGCACAAGCGCATCCGCTTCAGCCAGCACACCCTCAATCTCCTCGAGCGAAACGGCCTGCCCCTCGAGCTGGGCCGCCAGCTCGTTCAAACGGGCAATGGACTCCTCGTAGGTAGCGGGCAGAGCCACCTCAACCCTAGGCTTACGTTCTCCCATAGCTAAAACATTCTACGTTCTTTCACGCACGGCGCGAAGGTAGGGAAAGAAATGGAATAGAAGAAAATAAGCATCACATTAGCACTTACACCGGGGAAAAACGTACCTTTGCGCAAATTGTAGGGTAGAAGAGGTTTCACTAATCGGTATAGTGGGGGTACAGTCGCCTAGGTCTGCCCCACCCGCCTGAAGTATGAATGTGTATGAATACTCCTGAATTTCCTTGCCTGGGCGACTCGTGCTCGTTCGCCTTCCCAAGCCGGATAGAGGAGGATTTGCTACGTATTGCCGGGCAACCCATCCCCTACATGCGGGCCCCTGCCTTCTCGGCGCTAGTGAAGGAATGCGAGCTGATGCTCCTCGACCTGGCGGGCAACCCCGGTGGACAGGTCATACCCATCACAGCCTCCGGAACGGCCGCCATGGAAGCCGCTGTACTATGCTACGCAAGCACCCTAACCCCCATAGGCATACTCAATGGCGGAGGATTCGGGCAGCGCTGGG
>PDWI01010366.1_pt1 | contig 10458 bp, 9 predicted proteins | sample 1430891 | NCBI WGS metagenome assembly PDWI01 (sample SAMN01162508, study PRJNA174530) | Oral metagenome, whole genome shotgun sequencing project. | biome: Marine environment; feature: Marine mammal; material: Swab sample of the gingival sulcus; isolation source: swab sample of gingival sulcus... | reverse complement strand
AGAGTAAGATCATCAAGTAGCACATCATCAAAAGTATATGGATATGCTATGGAAGATGAAAAATATTCATACTATAAAGTATCTGGCAGTTGGGTAATGATAAAATACAAAGGTAAGTATTCATGGGTATATAAGAGTTATACAAAATTATATCCTTGGACTAGTAAAAGTAATAAGAAAATACATGATGTAAACTTTGTAAGTGTCCCAACATCAGTAGATGACTTTGTTAGATCACAGCTTGGTAAAGCAACAAAATACAGTTATGATTATTATGATTGGATTCCTGCTGATTCAAAAGAAATTAAAAGTAAACTAGATCCTAAAAATTTCACATCTTTAGATGTTAAATTGGATAGATTAAATGAAAGAAAAATAAAAATAGATACAGAAGTTCTTAACTTGAGAAATGGCCCAAGTACAGGATATAGTAGAATTGGTCAAGTAGAATATGGAGAAGTATATAAAGTATTAGATAGCAGGAATGGCTGGTACAAAATAAAAGCTGGAAACAAGTATGGCTGGGTAATTGATGATTATGTATTAGTTTATAAGTTTAAAAATAAAAATATTAAAATTTCAGATAATCAAGTTAATGATGATATGTACCAGTTTTTAGATTTAAAAAAGAACACAAATTTATCTATAGCTGAATTAAATAAGTTATTAGATGGTAAGGGTATACTAGAAGGTAAGGCTAGTGCATTTGTTAAAGCATCTAAAAAATATAATATTAATGAAGTATATTTAATTAATCATGCAATACTTGAAACGGGAAATGGTACAAGTCAGTTAGCTACAGGAGTTAAATATAACGGTACAAAAGTTTACAATATGTATGGTGTGGGTGCTTATGATAATTCACCATTATATTCAGGAACTAAGATGGCTTATAAAAAAGGTTGGACTACACCTGAAAAAGCAATAATTGGTGGTGCTGAATTTATAGCTAAAAATTATATAAACGGTGATTATAATCAAAACACTCTTTATAAAATGAGATGGGATTATGAAAATAATTCTCATAGATATGCTACTGATATTTCGTGGGCATTAACACAGTCTAGATTATTATCAAAGGTTTATAATAAATTAAAGAATTTTACATTAAGTTTTGAAATACCAAAATTTAATTAAAATAAAATAATAATTTATGTTGCATTTCAAATATTATGTTAAAATAATAGTTGAGATGCAATTTTTTATTATTGTGGAGGATGATTTATGTACAATAGAGAATTAAGTGTTGTAAAAGAAGTAGTAAAACTTGCTTCAAAAAAAATACTAGATGTGTATTATAGTGATGATTTTTGTGTTGATTATAAATCTGATAATACGCCTGTTACTATTGCAGATAAGTTATCTAATGATGTAATAATAAAAAAATTAAAGGAAAAATTTTCTAACTATGCTATTTTATCAGAGGAAAGTGAAGATATATTAGACAGATTTAATTCAGAATATGTTTGGGTTATAGATCCTTTAGATGGTACAAAGGAATTTATTAAAAAAAATGATGAATTTAGTATCAATATAGCTTTATTAAGAAATAGCGAAGTTGTTTTTGCTTTAATATATGCACCTGTTTTTGAAGAAATGTATTATGCTATAAAAGGTGAAGGTGCATTTTTTGAATATAATAATAAAATTCAAAGAATGGCTGTGACTAGAAAAAAACATTGTTTAGAAGCGGTAATTGGAAGAAATGAGTTAGGAATAAAAAATCAGAATATTTTAGATAATGATAAAGTTCAATATATAAGAAAAGTAGGTTCTGCACGAAAAGTAGGATTTATTGCTAGAGGACTTAGTCATATTCACTATTCATTTGGTATTACAATGGAGTGGGATGTTGCAGCAATGGATTTAATTATAACAGAGGCAGGAGGAATATTTAGACAGCTTGATGGAACGATAATGAAATATAATAGAAAAAACAATAAAAATGAAAAAGGTTTTTTTATGGTAAATTGTGAAGAGAATATTTTAATAAATAATGGTAAATATGATAAAATATAGGTAAAATTTTATAGAGAATTAGGAAGAAATATGAAAAAAATTAGATTTATTTTAACGAATATAATAATAAAAATAATAATAGTTATTATGACTATTTTGGGAAGAAAGGCTTCTCATTTACCTGGTGTTATAGCATTAAAATTATGCCCAGATTTTTTAGGATTTATGGAAATTCCAGAAAATACAATAGCAATAACAGGTACTAATGGAAAAACTACAGTATCTAATATGTTGGGAGATTCTTTTAAAGAACTTAATATTGAATATTCTAACAATAAGGAAGGTTCTAATACTATTACAGGCATTATTTCTACATTTATAAAAAATAGCAGTATAACAGGAAAACATAAGTATAAATATTCAATATTAGAGATAGATGAAAGAAGTTCAATTTTAATATACAAGTATATAAAACCAAAGTATTTAATAGTTACAAACTTATTTAGAGATAGTTATGAAAGAAATGCTCATGTTGATTATATATTTGATATATTAAATTCTTCAATACCAGATACTACTAAACTTATACTAAATTCTGATGATTTAGTTAGTTCAAGGTTAAAACCTAATAATGATAGAGTTTATTTTTCTATAAAATTATTAGAGAGAGAAGAAGAAAATAGAAATAGTAGAGTAAAGGATATTTATAATTGCCCAAAATGTGATAATGTATTAATTCCTGAATTTATAAGATATAATCATATTGGAAGGTATGTTTGTGGTAATTGTGATTTTAAGAATGCAACTTCTGATTATACAATAGAGAAGTTTGATGCTAAAAATAAAGAACTTACAATTACTAATAATAACAAAACAAATGTAGTATATAGTGATAGCAATAATATAGTTGATTTTTATAATTTGTTAGCAACATACACATTACTTGCTGATATGGAATTTGAAAGTGAGACAATAAAAAATGTATTTAAAAATTTAAAGGTTGTAGCTAGTAGATTTAATGAGCAATCTGTTGGAGATAAAAAAGTAATAGTTATGATGTCAAAAGCTATTAATCCTATAAGTTCATCAAGAACATTTCATTTTATAAGCAAACAAGAGGGTAATATATCTATTGTATTTGGAAATAGTAAAATGAAGTTGGGTTATAAAAATTCTGAAAATACAGCATGGCTTTATGATAATGATTTTGTATGTTTAAATAAAAATAATATTAAGCAGTATATAACTTGTGGTAAGAGGTATAAAGATTTTGAATATTGTTTATTATTGGCTGGTGTCCCTAAAGAAAAAATAATTGCAATAGATAATTTTAAAGATATTCATAAGTATATAGAATATAGTGAGGTAGACAAAATTTTCTTATTAAATGATATAGATACAATAAATGTTATTAATGAAGTAAATACAAGAGTTGTAAAAAAATTAAAAGAGGGAGATTATATAAAATGAAAATAGAAATACTTTATCACGATATAGCTAATCTCTATGGAGAAAAAGGACATATTGATTTTTTGAAAAATGTATTTAAAAAAGCAGATTTTATATATACTAGCCTTGTTGATAAACCAAAGTTTTTAACAGAAGAAGTTAAATTGGTACTACTTGGGCCAATGTCGGAAAAAAATCAAGAAAAAGCAATAGAAAAGTTGATGGTATATAGAGAAAAAATTTTAAATCAGTTAAATTCTGGGCAACATTTTTTATGTACGGGAAATGCTTTAGAAATATTTGGGGAAAAAATAGTTAATGAAGATGAAACAGAAATACAAGCATTAAATATATTTCCATATTATTCAAAAAGACAGATGATGAATAGACTTAATTGCATATATTTAGGTATGTATGAAGATATAAAAGTTTTAGGTTTTAAAACACAATTTACTCAGTGTTATCCTACAGGAGAACTACAAGAATTTTTAGGAACAAAAAGAGGATTTGGACTAAATAAGCAGACCAGTAAAGAGGGTATAGTTTATAACAATTTTATAGGAACGTATTTAATAGGGCCATTACTTATACTTAATCCATTATTTACTGATAGGTGGTTATCTAAATTTGGGGTTGAATATAAAATAAATAATTTTGATGTTTTAAAAGAAGCATACGAAATAAGATTAAAAGAATTTGAAGATAAGAATACAACTTTATAAAATAAAAACAACATCAAGGAGATAATATGTTAAAAAAATTGATTAATATGCGTTGGGGAGAGATACTTCCATTAATACATCAAGCTCGCAAAACAACAAAAAGATCATATTTAGATTTGCTTAATGACTTATATAATTGTTATAAAAAAGGATACCTTTGGGATGAATATTTTTTATATAATTTTCATAATAACAAAGATGAAAATTATAGAAAAACATTTGTATCTAATGGAATTCACTATCCTATTATAAAAAGAATTTTTAATGAAGATGGAGATGATTTTTTTAATGACAAGGGCTTATTTAATAGAAATTTTAAAGATTTAAAAGGAATAAACGCATTAGATTTAAGAGTTGATAGTTTTGGGCAATTTAAAGAGTTTTTAGGAACAAATGAGGTGTTTTTTATTAAAACTCCTTTTGGTATGGGAGGATATGAGGTAAAAAAAGTTAAAAGAGAAGACTATAAAGAAATGACTGATGAAAAACTTTATAATTATTTAATAGAAAATGATTATGTTGTTGTTGAGGAACTTATACAACAACATCCAGATGTATCTAAGTTATCTTTAAATTCTGTAAATACTTTGAGAGTTGTTACCGTGAAAAATGTAAATGGAAATATTACTGTTCCCTTTGTTGTGTCAAGGATTTCAATTACAGATTCTTATAAAGATAATGCATCGTTAGGTGGTGGAGTTTGTGTTGTATCAAATGAAGGTAAGATTAAATTTAATTATTTATCACAATATCCAAAATTAGCAGAATTTAGCTCTAATCCGTATACAGATTTTAAATATTATGATTTTGAATTTCCCTATTTTAAAGATAGTATTGAATTATGTATAAAGGCTGCTAAGCGTTGTGAATGTCATTATATTGGATGGGACGTTGCGATAAGTGTAAATGGGCCTGTATTAGTTGAAGCTAATATATGGCCAGGCTCTACGCTTTATCAAGGATATAATCAGTTGGAAAATGGAATAGGGAAATTATCTGAATTAGAAGAAGCGTTTGGAATAAAATTATCTAAATAATAATTGAACAAAAAATATAAGAGTGATTATATAATCACTCTTTTTATAATTAAATTTTAGTAAAGTTTATTTACTGATATGTTTTATAAAAATTTCTGCAAGTAGTTCATTGCCTTTAGTGTTTAAATGAATACCATCTATGTATATATTAGTTAAATCTTCATCTAACATACTTTTTAATTCAACTTTATAGTCTATAAGGTCTGCTCTAAAAGTGTTAGTAAACTTTTTGATCCATTTATTAAGTTCTATAACTTGTTTTTCTACCTCTGAGAAATTTGTAAAATTTTGCCACTCATCAATAATATCATCTATCATAATAGTAGGTGAAATACCGATAATTGGTTTTATATTATTGGCTAATGCTTGATGTGCCATAGCCATTATATTTGATTTTACATTCTCATTTGAGTTAGAGCATATAATATCGTTGCTACCACCCATTATATGTACAATATCTGGTTTTTCATAGATAACATCTCTTGTAAATCTTGCAAGCATCCCCCCAGTAGTATCGCCTATTATACCTTTATTAATTATTTCATAGTTAGTTTTATTATTTATAATATTTGTCCAAATATCATTTTTTCTTAAAGCGTATCCACTTGTAATGCTATCTCCAATAAATACTATTTTCATATATATCTCCTAATATTTAACAGCTATTTTTTCGCCCAGTTTTACTTTTGTTTCAAAACCATTTTTTGTATTTTCTAAAATATCTTCATCAATTTTTAAAATATCTTTTTTAACGGCAATAATAACAGTAGAACCGCCAAATTCAAATCTTCCTTTTTCTTGACCTCTTTTAACTGGTGTATCCTGATGATAATTTACAATTTTTCCAACTACCATTGCGCCTATTTCCATAAGCATTAAATCATCAAAATTTTCACTTTTTAAAATGCACATTTCTCTTTTATTTTCTTTGTATATTGGAAGTGTGTTTGTTGCAATAGGATTTACTGTATGATATAAACCATCAATTTTTACATTTCTTGTTTTTTTTCCATCATCTACATAATAATATCTATGGTAATCATCTACAGATAATCTAAAAATCATTAGATATCCACCTTTAAATTTATTAGCTATTTTTTTACTTTTAGTAAGTTCGTAAAATGTATAATTCACATCTTTTATTGTATAAGTATTATTTTCTGAAATTTCATGAACCAGTAATTTACTATCACATGGTGATATAAAATGGTCTTTATTCATATCAAAAGGTCTATACTCCTTTTTAATTTTTCTTATGAAAAAGTCATTATAAGACTTGTAAGGATATCCTTCATATTCATTTATATTTATATTATTTTCCTTTATAAATTTATCTATTGCTATTTTGGAAAATTTACTATTTAATATAAAGCCTGCTGTTTTAGAAAAATATTTATGTGTTAGTATTTTTAATGATTTTTCTCCAAAATTTGTATTATATAAATTTCGCAGGAGTTTATCCTGCGAATTGTTTTGTTTTATTATATTTCCTAATCTATCTTTACAGTCCATATTTTCCTCTTAAACTTACTGCAAGAACTATTATTACAAGAGTTACTAAAAATACTAGCTGTTTATTTGTTGGCTTTCTTAATTTAAAATTTGTAATAAATGCTGTAGCTGTTAAAAATAATGTTGCCATTAATACATAATGAAAAATATTTGCTGGTATAAAGAAATTTAAAAGATATATAGTTGGTAGTATAACAGCAATAGATGTTACTGGCAATCCGTGATAATATTTATTTGCACCACCTTCTGTTTTTTGTCTTTTCGTTTCTAAAACATTAAAAAAGGCAAGCCTTATTACTGCTGCTACAGCATAATATATCATTAAAAGTATTGATATAGAGTCCTTTAATCCAACAGTATAGCAAAATATAGCTGGAAAAAATCCAAAACAAATGACATCACATAGTGAGTCAATCTGAATACCAAACATCTTTTGGTCTTCTGTTCTATCTTTTTTACTTCTTGCCACTTTTCCATCAAACATATCAAATAATCCTGATAGAGCAAGACAATTTATTGCTAATATAGGATGATTATTTATTGCTAAAATAAGCCCTATAGTAGATGAAGCTAAACTCATATATGTAAGTATTACTGTGTAATCATAAAATCCAATCATAATTCTCTTCTTTCTTTTAAAATATCTTTTGCATAAAACTTAATATAAGCAACTGCTGTGAAAAATGCACTTATAATAAGTTGTGTATAGTAACTTATTCCCCTGCTTATTATCATAATAGGAGTAGTTAAATCTTTGTTTAGTATAGGTTCAAAAATAGTTAAAAATAGGTATTCTGTTATGCCCATTCCACCAGGTAGGGGTATTATATCTACTGCTACAGAAATCATTGCTTGTAATACAGTTATATTAATAACACTTACATCATATTTCCCAAATGATATACACACTAGGTATGTTATAAAAAATAGTGAAGTTCTTTGTACAAATGTTATTATAAATACTTTTATCATTGCAAGTTTATGAGTAATAATGTAATTTGATTTTACAACAAAGTTTTCCATTGTCTTTTCTGTTTTTAATCTTAAAATTTCAACCTTTGATGATTTAGTTATTTTTGCTATTAATCTAAATAATCCATTTACGGCAGATTCTGTAACAGTAGGGCAGATTATTAACATTGCCATAAAAACTACCATTACAATATTTGTATAAAATCCAATATATACCCAACCCATTACATTTTCAAGTTGTTGCATAATAATTGTTGGTTTAAATAAAAGTATTATACCGCCATAAAAAATTAAAACTAGTTTATATGATATTGTTATAACTAAAAGTGCAATAGTTGATATATGAACAGATATATTATCTTTTTTCATAAATACAATTTGTGCTGGTTGTCCTCCAGTAGCTGATGGAGTAATACATGAGAAGAAAAAACCTATAAATGAATAAAAACAACAACTAATAAAATTAACTTTTTGATTAAAAGTACCTAATAGATAATGTATAATTACAGATTCACTTATTATGTAGAATAATACTAGTAAGATACAAATAATCCAGTATAAAAAGTTTGCCTTTTCAATATATTCAATTATTTTATTTATGTTTTTCCCATGAAAAATGTAATATATTGTTATTAAAAAACAAGAAATTACAAAAAGTGCATTAAATATTTTTTTTCTCTTGTTTTTCATACTTTAGCCTTTCTATCTTACTAAACAATGTAAGACACACCTGTTCTATATTAAAATAATATATACTAAAATTGTAAAAAATTCAAATTTATTTTAAAAAAATTGTAAAAAATTCAAATATATTATTTTGAGTTCTAATTAATATTATGTTAAGATATTAGTATAAATTCTTAGAACTTATTTCAAGTTAAAATTTTCAAAAATTAAAAGGGAGAAAATATGATAAAAGATTTAGAATCCTATAAGTTAGTTGCACTTAAAGAAATTGCAAAGAAATTAGAGATAAAAAAGATTAGTTCTTTAAAAAAAAATGAGCTTATAGAAGCAATAAGATTAAAAGAAAATAATGAAAAAAAAGAAAAAAATATAGATGATGAGCAAGAAATAGTAGAGGGAATACTTGAAATAATAGATAATAAAGATTTTGGATTTTTAAGATTTAAAAATTTTAGTCCTTCTCCTGATGATGTTTATGTATCTCCAATGCAGATAAAAAAACTTAATTTAAAAACAGGAGATTTAGTAAAAGGAATTGTAAGAGAAAATAAAGATCAAGATAAATTTAAGGCTTTAATATATGTAAATGAGGTTAATTCTCAAAAACCATTATCATCAATAAAAAGAAAAGACTTTAATAATTTAGTTCCTATACATCCAAATCAAAGGCTCTATTTATCAAATAAAAAAAATGATTATTCTACACGATTTATGGATTTATTTGCACCTGTTGGAAAAGGGCAAAGAGGTCTTATAGTTGCTCCGCCTAAAGCTGGGAAAACGGTACTTTTAAAAAATATAGCAAAAAGTATTGAAACAAATAACCCTGAATGTTACGTAATGGTGCTATTAATTGATGAGAGACCAGAAGAAGTTACTGATATGCAAAGAAGTATAAAAAGTGAAGTTATTTCATCAACCTTTGATGAACCTACATCTAATCATATAAGAGTGGCTGAAATGGTAATAAATAGAGCGAGGGCTATGAGTGAAATGGGAAAAGATGTTGTTATATTATTAGATAGCATTACAAGACTTGCAAGAGCCTATAATTTGGAAACAACACCATCAGGTAGGACACTTAGTGGAGGACTTGATCCTTCAGCACTTCATAAGCCAAAAAGATTTTTAGGGACAGCAAGAAAGCTAGAGGGAGCAGGGAGTGTTACAATACTTGCAACAGCACTTGTTGAAACTGGATCTAGGATGGATGATGTAATATTTGAAGAATTTAAAGGTACAGGAAATATGGAGCTTGTATTAAGTAGAGACTTGTCAGAGATGAGATTGTTTCCAGCAATTGATATTTCAAAAAGTGGGACAAGAATGGAAGAATTATTACTTAAACAAAATGAATTAGAATTTATTTGGTCGCTAAGACGAAAACTTAAAAACATGGAATTACCAGAACTTATTGAACTTTTAATGGATGGAATGAAAATGAATGATAGTAATGATAAGTTAATAGAATGGGCAAAAAGAAGTATTAGATTGTAATGAATTATATAGGTAATAAATGGGATAATATATTGTTTGATGAATATAATAAATCTTACTTTAAAGAAATAATAAATACATTAGATACAGAATATGAAGAATATATTATATATCCAAAAAGAGAAGATATTTTTAGAGCGTTAAATTTAACTGATTTTGACGATGTAAACATTGTAATACTTGGTCAAGATCCATATCATAATGAAGGTGAAGCTAATGGCTTAGCGTTTTCTGTAAATAGAGATATAAAAGTACCACCATCATTAAAAAATATTTATAAAGAATTAAATAGAGATATTGGTTTTAAAATACCAAATAATGGAGATTTAACATCTTGGGCAAAAAATGGTGTTTTATTACTTAATACAGTTCTTACTGTTAAAAAAAATAAACCTAATTCACATAAAAATATTGGGTGGCAAAAATTTACTGATAGGATTATACAAGAGTTATCTAAAAGGCATAAGAAGATGGTTTTTATGCTTTGGGGTTCAAATGCAAGATCAAAAAAGAAAATAATTGATAGTAGACATTTAGTGCTTGAAGCACCTCATCCAAGTCCTCTTTCTTGTTATAGAGGATATTTAGGATGTGAACATTTTTCTTTAGCAAATAAATTTTTA
>PDWI01010364.1_pt1 | contig 10458 bp, 14 predicted proteins | sample 1430891 | NCBI WGS metagenome assembly PDWI01 (sample SAMN01162508, study PRJNA174530) | Oral metagenome, whole genome shotgun sequencing project. | biome: Marine environment; feature: Marine mammal; material: Swab sample of the gingival sulcus; isolation source: swab sample of gingival sulcus... | reverse complement strand
TACAGTTATTATCTAAATCTTTCTGTATTATAAGGACTTCGTCCTTCGTGTCCAGCTAAAGCTGGGGGTTTTCCCCATCCCACTACGTGGAAATAAAATATAAAATATCAATTATCAATTTATCAATATACTGCATGTAAATATAATTATTCCATTACTAAAGTCAAGTACAATAGAATATTTTCACTGATTATTAGGGGTATTGGGGGTAGAGATTATATTCGTTATTTTTTACTCCTTAATCTAACAAAAAAAGGCTCTTGAAATCCAAAAATGTTTTGATATACTTGCAAGGGAAAGATTGCTATCACGATTTTTTTATAATAAATTTTTATATCAAAAAACATCATAATGTCAGAACAAGAAGCAACAATTTTTGGAGGGAAAATTACTCCCCATTCACTAGAAAAAGAAATTACCCAATCATATATCGACTATGCTCTATCTGTAATAGTGTCTCGTGCGTTGCCAGACACCAGAGATGGATTTAAGCCAGTACTGAGAAGAATCCTTTATGCAATGTATGACCAAAAAATTCTCTATAATGGAAAACATAAAAAATCTGCGAGAATTGTCTGAGAAGTACTGTGAAAATACCATCCTCATGGAGATAGTTCAGTATACGAAGCAATGGTAAGAATGGCACAACCATGGTCAATGAGATATCCATTAGTAGATGGACAAGGAAACTTCGGATCAATTGATGGAGACTCACCAGCTGCGATGAGGTATACTGAGGCAAGACTCACAAAAATTGCAGAAGAGATGCTCGCTGATATTGAACAAGATACGGTAGATTGGAGAGATAACTTCGATGCTTCCTTGCAAGAACCGATCATGCTTCCAACTAAATTTCCAAATCATTTGTGTAATGGAACGATGGGTATTGCTGTAGGTATGGCAACGAATATGGCTCCTCACAACCTGAAAGAAGTCATTGATGCAAGTTTATTATTGATAGCAAAAGAAGGGAAAAGAGTTGATCTACAAGATACTGAAATCGTTAGAGAAGAAGACAAAACAATCTTAGTAGATGCTATTGGTGTACTCTTTGATGAAGATGATAGTGGAAATATAACGCTCAATATCCCTTTGGCAGAATATCTCCAACAAACAAAAGCAAAAAAAATCATCGTGACAAACACAGAAAATGAAAAAATACCATCATTAATAGCAGGATATGATTTTGAAATATTTACCTGCAATAACGAACCATCTAAGAGAAAAAAAGAATATTTCAAAAATCTTCTTACTGAATATAGTCTTGATCCTACTACTATTATCTATTTTGATCATGCACAAAAAAATCTTGATGCTGCGACAGAAGCACATATTACAAATACGCTCCTCTACAAAGGACAACAAGCAAGTTTAGAAAATTTTATTAATGAATTCTTACAGTCTCAGATCACTGCAGATGGAAAATACTCGGTTTCTATTGAAGAAATCATGGAAATTATTAAAGGGCCAGATTTTGCAACAGGAGGGATCATGTACGACTCTGCAAATATTCTCGAAGTATACAAAAAAGGAAGAGGAGGAATTGTGACGAGAGGAAAGACACATATTGAAGATATTAAATCACATCAAGCAATCGTAATTGATGAAATTCCATACATGGTAAATAAATCTAATCTCGTCGCAAAGATAGGAGAATTAGTAGTATCAAAAAAACTTGAAGGAGTGACTGATATTAGAGATGAATCAAGTAAAGGAAACATAAGAATTGTAATCGCACTCAAAAGAGGAATAGAAGCAAATGCAATTCTGATGCAATTATTCAAATATACTGATTTACAGACAAATTTTAATCTCAATAACGTTTCGTTAGTTGATAAGGGAATTCAACCAAGAACCCTAAATATCAAAGATTTATTGATGGAATTTGTAACGTTTAGAAGAAAAGTAGTCTATCGTAGATCAGTGTATCAACTCAACAAAGCGGAAGCAAGATTACATATCTTAGAAGGACTGAAAAAAGCGATCGATATCATTGATGAAGTTATTGAAACGATTAAAAAATCTCAGACCAAACAAGATGCGAAACAGCAATTGATGGAAAAATTTAGTTTTTCTGAAGAACAAGCTGAGTATATCTTGATGATGAGATTACAAAGTCTCGTTGGACTAGAAATCCAAAAAATTAGTGATGAAATTGATGAAAAAATTAAATTAATTGAATATCTTAGAGGAATTATCGGAGATGCAGATAAACTAGATGAAGTTGTTGTAGAAGAATTAACTTACATGAAAAACAAATATGGAGATGATAGAAGAACTGAACTTTCACAAGACACGAGTGTATATAATCTCTCAGGAAGTCTAAAGGCTCTACAAAATGCAGCAGACCAAGTGAAAGAAGATGTAATCTTATGGTTAAGTAATGACTATAAAATGAAAGTATTGTATCAGACCAGAATACAGAATATTCCAGAAGAAACATTAGATGTAGTCTATACTCACAACCAAGATAAACTCATTATTATTACTGATAAAGGAGAATTAATTGTTCAAAGACTGAAAGATTTCTGAACCTTTACGACAGCAAAGGCACCACTAGATATCAAGTCACATTTTGGACTCAAAGGTAATATTATTTTTGCTAAAACTTTACATTTCGATTATGAGTATCTCCTCTTTATGACCAATAAAAATAGTATTAAAAAAATAAAAAAAGAAGTAATCTTAAGTTTCAAAAAGTTCCCAACAGTAGTAATGAAACTTGATAAAGGAGAAAAAATGGTAAAAGCATTGGCAGTAAATGATGAAGATAAAGTTGGAGTGGTAACAAAACAAGGAGTAGGATTACTCTTCTCTACTCAAGATGTGAGAGCAATGGGAAAGACCGCATGAGGTATCAAGGCAATTGATCTAGAAGAAAAAGATGAAGTAAGTAATATGTTCTTATATCAAGATGAACCATTCATTCTCGTATACTCAGACAAAGATGGAAAATTGTTAAGTGTAGAAGATGATCTCAGAATACGAAAAAGAGCAAGAAAATGAGATGTCTGGGCAACAGGAAATACCCAACTAAAAGGTGGACTCAGTATTGAAGAGGGAGCAGTAAGAATGATGTTCGAGGACGGAACACGAAAGACACTACACTCAAATGATATCAAACTAGATATGCCAGATACTCCATTGAAAAAAATGGTAGATAAGAAAATCATCATGGCATATCGTCCACGAGAAGAAAAAGAAGAAAACCTCTCATATAAAGAAGAAATCAAAAAGAAGAAGAAACAAGAACAGGAAAGAACAGGTGGATTGTTTAGTGAGGAGTAAATAAAAAAATATAATTTTTACTAATTACCAATTACTCATCATTTACTATTAATCATTATTTCTCATGCCCCAGAGATTAAAACAACGACAAGAGAAAATACAAGATATCGTGAAAAATATCCCTTTGAGAGATATGGTGAAGTATAGTGCCTCGTGGAAGCCAGTAATGTTTTACAAAATTGATGGGGAAATATCGAGATATCATGATAAGACAAGAATTTCTAATATTATCTCTTCTGAAAAATTTTTGGAGCAAAGATTTGATTTGCCTTTTGTAGCGTATGAAAATACACTTTTTGATTCACTTGCTGCTTTGTTGAAAACGGTTCCTTTTTCGTATTTGATGGAATTTGCGAGTATTGAAAATTGTGCGTATGCTGATTGTTGTTTTTGAGCAAAAAATTGTTATTTGACGGTTGTTGCAGGGGATACTGCTGAAAATATCTTATATAGTTATCAGGCTGCAACTAATGTTACCAATATTTTTAATGCAGTCTCTGTTTTTGAAAATGCTACGAATGTGTATTATGGAAGTTTTGTTTCCCAATCTTATAATGTTTTTTATTCTAGGAATATTCATAACTCTTCTGATATTTGGTGTTCAAATAATTTACAATGATGTAAAGAGTGTGTTTTGTGTGATTGACTGGAAAATCAGTCGTATTGTGTCCAAAACCAACAATATAGCAAAGAAGAATATCATGTGATAAAGAAAAAATTTTTACAGCATAAAACAAAATTTTTGGGCTATTATCAACAATTGAAGTCATTAAAAAATTTCAATAGTACTGGTTCTACGTGAAGTTGAATGATGAATTGCCAAGAAGTTGAAGATTGTATTTTCACGACAAATTTATCTCATTCAAAAAATGTGATCTTGGGAGGAGTGTGTAATGCTTATAATTTTGTTAATAGCGTTGATGTCTGAATCAATGCTCATGATGTGTATGCGACGATTTCTGCATGAAATGAATCTGCGTATTTATACTTTTCATGAGAGATTTCAGAATGTACGCAATTATATTATTCTTATTTTATGGAAAATTGTTCCTACTGCCTCTGATGTATAGGTCTAAAAAACAAATCTTACTGTATTTTGAACAAGCAATATACCAAAGAGGAACGATATGACAAAGTTGATGCAATCTTTACACAGATGGAGAAAGACTGAACCCTGTGAAAATTCTTTCCGTGAAGCATGAATCCATTTTATTTTAACGACACCGCTGCGTATCTCATTGATGATAGTTTTACCAAAGAGGAAGTTGAAGCAGAAGGATATCTGCGAAGAGATGAAAAGATTAAAGTGGATATCCCAGAGGATGCGGAGATCGTGTATGTGGGGAAGAGTCATCCTGAATGAAATGAAGGATCCAGTACACATAAAATAGATTCTTCGCTTCGCTCTGAATGACAATTAGACCACTACCAAGGCCGAAAAGTTGGAGATAAATTCTACCCTATCTCTGAAATCTGAAATAAAGTTCCAAAAGTAGAAAGTGGAGCTGAACGATGGATAGACCCTGAAATATTGAAGAAAGTTATCCAAGACAAAGAGGGGAACTACTATAAAATCGTGAAGATGGAATATGACTTCCTCATGAAACACGGACTTCCTCTTCCAAAACTGCATTGGCTAGATAGGATTAAATTAGGGTTTATGTTTAAGTAGCAATATAGAAAAATATAGAACAGAGTATAAGCAAAGAATAAGCAAATACAGGAAAATTTAGATTAGTAAGGTATACAAAAAAAAAAATGAAAACTCATCAAAAGAGGACAAATATTTTGATAATTATTTTTTGGAGTTTGATTATTACTTTAATAAGTATAGTGTACTATTATGACAAAGCTTATAAAAAAGACAGAGATACTAAACATATACTTACACCTTCAATAGACAATACTATTAAAACGTCACACAAGACACATACGCAAAAGGGAGAAAAACACCATCAGACTATCGGAATATATAGTAAAGAAAAAAAATATAATACCCAAATTGATAATTTTCTAGGAAACGGATTTTTCTTGGATGATACCTATATTCTGACTAATAAACATATCTTTAATACAATCCAATCAAATAAGCGCTATATCATATATACTCCTACATCACAGAAAGATATCCAAAATATTTGGCTTCATCCTTCTTATGACCTTGCAATTTTACGTATAGCAAAAACAAAAAATGCAAACAAAACGATATGATCACCTATATCAGCATGAAGTTGATTACTATCTACGAAATACACTATCAAAATACATGATAAGATCTCTATACAAAGTTTTGATCCACTAACAAAAACAATACACGAAAAGACCTGACATATCACTACGATAACAGACACCTACTATCAGAGTACTATCCCCTGAAAACCGTGAGAAAGCGGAAGCCCTGTATATAATATCCATGGAAAGATTATTGGGATTGCCTCGGCAATAAACAAAAAAGAGGCAAACAGTCTCTATGTTTTACCTCTTACATCTGAACTACTCACTTTCGAAATGTTTAAAGCTTTTTCTGAATAGCAGTAATAACGATATCAACTACCACATCTTTATCTAAATATCTTGGATTGCTATCAATGACTACATATTCATCGGTGATCTTCGTCACAATTCCTTTCATTGCTCCAAGATCAAGCTTTTGCCCAGTGGTTACCTCAGTATTACTCTCTTTGAATACTTGCAAGGGAATTTCTTGCACATTTCCATCAGAGAATCTATTTTTGTAGAGTACTTCTCCTTTTACTGTTTTCTTGAAACGCTCATCAACTTTCTTTCCAAGTAAATCTTGGTCAAAAACATTAAATAATTCTTCTTTTCCTAATTCAACAACTTTGCTCATATTTTGTTCTATCACATCATTACTTCCATCATTCACCGTCGCAGTGTAGCTAATCGTTACCCTATCTCCATCAGCTATAACAATATCTTTTACTTCATTTTCTTGTTTTCCACATCCAGCTAACAACACCAAACTCATCAGTCCTACAGACACCAATCCTAATTTTTTCATATTTTTATTTTTTAGTAGATAAATAGTATTTCGTGTATAGTGTTTTTTTTGTTAAATGCAAGAAGATAATATTTCAAAATATATTACTTAGATATTTGTTTTATGAAAATTTCTACATATGGAAATATTCGTTTTGATATATTAATAGCCGCAGATAAACATATATATAATAATAGATAAAATAAAATTTTTTCTATTTTGGTATTTATTGTAATTTCCCAATTACTTTTCCTATAAAGATATCATAAAGTATATATCAATATAAATAGAAAAACAAGAGGTAAAATCATAGGGATAAGGAGTTCCCAAATATCTTTGTATATTCTTAGACTATAAATTACTAAGAAGACTATTGAGGATGCTGCTCAAAATTGAAACAACATTATGTCAAAATATAATGCTTTTTGATAAACTACCTTAGATACAAATTGAAACCAAACTAGAATTGTCATAAATAAAAAAGAAAATGATAAATAATAACAATATAAATCATTATTGAGGTTAAGAAAAAAAGATGTGCTAGCTGCTAATATACCAAAAATAGTAAGTAATGCTTGATTATCCTCTAAAAAACTTCTAAGTGTAGTTCCTTGTTTCTCTTTTTTTTTCTTATTCTTCTCAGATTCTTTTTTAATGCTTCTAAGTCTCTGTTTTATCCTTGCTCTCATATTACACAATATTCAAGAAGTAAACATTTTTAATAACTCTTCGCGTAAATCACTCTTCTTTTACTAGGTCTTCAACTATACGGATCTACCCCTTCTTCATCTTCAATATCAAATGGCAAACATCTAATCGTCGCTTTCAATTCATCTTGGATAGCCATTGCGGTTTCATTCGTTCCATCCCAATGCGCCAAGACAAATCCTTGTTCTACTTTCTCTTTCAATTCATCGTAGCTATCTACACTATAAGTATGCTCAAGCGTAAATTGCTCATGCTTTTTGAAAATATTGCTCTGCATGTCAGCCAAGTTTTGCATCACGATCTTTGCAACATCTTCCAATGCAACAAATTGCTTTTCTTGGGTGTCTCTCCTATAGATTTCTACCTGTCCTTTTTCGAGATCTCTCTTTCCGATCGTAATTCTCAACGGCACTCCTTTCAATTCCCATTCATTAAATTTTCGTCATGGAGATTTGTTCGTATCATCGTCAATCTTGATCTTCACAGGAATTTGATAGTCTTCCAAAAAGTCTGAATTAATCGCTAATTTCTCCTTTTTCAAGATCGCAAGTTGCTCTTCCAAAGCACCCATAATCTCCTGCAAATCTTCCTCCGTTTTGAAAATAGGGACAATCACCAAATGAATTGGAGCCAAGGCTGGCGGAAGCACTAATCCGTTATCATCACTATGTGCCATGATCAGACCTCCCATCAATCTCGTACTCACTCCCCACGAAGTCGCATACACATATTCAAGTTTATTTTCCTTATTCGTAAATTGCACATCAAACGCCTTAGCAAAATTCTGTCCTAAATTATGAGAAGTCCCAGCTTGCAAGGCCTTGAAATCTTGCATCATCGGTTCAAAAGTATAAGTATGGATTGCACCAGCAAACCTCTCATGTGCAGGTTTCTCTCCCTTGTAATGATAGATCGCCATAAAATTTCTCACAAAATCAGAATACACTTCCATCATTTTCTTCGCTTCAATATCAGCTTCTTCTGCTGTCGCATGGGCGGTATGCCCTTCTTGTCGCAAAAATTCCGCGGTTCTGAGGAAAATTCTCGTTCTCATCTCCCATCTTACAACATTCGCCCACTGATTTACGAGTAATGGCAAATCACGATACGAGGTAATCCATTTTTTATAACTATCCCAGATAATCGTTTCAGATGTCGGTCTCACGATCAATTCTTCTTCTAGTTTCGCCTCAGGATCTACGACAACCCCTTTCCCATTTTCATCATTCTTCAGTCTATAATGGGTCACAACTGCACATTCTTTTGCAAATCCTTCCACATGGTCTGCTTCTCTACTGAGAAAACTTTTTGGAATAAACAACGGAAAATACGCATTTTGGTGTCCTGTCGCCTTAAACATCGCATCCAATACATCTCTAATATTTTCCCAGATCGCATATCCATAGGGTTTGATCACCATACATCCTCTCACTGATGAACTTTCAGCCAATTCCGCCTGTTTCACTAGATCATTATATCGTTCAGAATAACTTTCTGCTCTTGTCGTTAATTTTTCTTTTGCCATGATTATTGTATATCACTATTAAAATACCTAAATATCTACCAAACAGTATACTATTCTCCTAAATAAAAGCAAGGTATTCATACTCCTCTACCCTACTTTCTTAAAAAATTCCGTCTTCAAAACCATCTTTCCATTTTTTTTCGATTTTGCATTGATCTGCGCAGGATCATCAGTGAGCGTGATATTCGTGAATTTATCCCCTTTCTTGATATCAACACCTCATTTCACAGGGAGATTCTTTACGGCAACGACATTGTCTCCGTTTTGAAGTTCATTTCCATTCGCATCAAGGGTTGGTTCTTTCTCTTCAGGAGGTGTCCCTTCAACCAGATTCCAATTCTCATCATAATAAAAATTATCAGCCATTTTTTTGTGTAGTTAGTAATTAAATAAGTAGAATCAAATATATCAAACCAAGCAAAAATTTCAAGAAACATTTCTCCCTTGAAAAAATATGTAAATTACCCTTGCATTCATTTTTTATTTGTATATACTACATATATACATAACTTTAAAATTAAAATATTCTTTAATTAATAAAGTACCATGAAGACAATAACCTATGATCCTCTCAAAAGGGAAAACCTTCTCAAACCACCAAGGAATATTGATATTCATACCGTTGCCCATATGTTGCAAGCCTGACAATTTATAGCAAAATATCCACACCCTGACCCTGAAAGAAAAAATCAAACGATTTATATTATTAATTATAACAACTATCCTTATGTGGTTCCAGTGGTAGAAACAGTAACTGAACTGTGTATCAAGACAGCTTACCAAAAAAGAGAACTAAAAACTATTTATTCTGATTATTTTACACAAGATGACTAAACCAACAGTAAACAAAATAGACCAAAAACTCACAGTAGAAGAGAAAGCACTTGATAGCTTACTGACGAAAGATTTTCTTGTAAATAATCGTGCTAGTCCTGAAGAATTAGAAGCAGAAAAAAAGAGGCTTTCTCAATATAAAGTGCAAAAACCTGCAAAAAAAATGATTAGCCTTCGTGTATTAGAAAATGATATCATAAAAATTAAGTCAAAAGCTGAGATGATGGGGATTCCCTATCAAAGTTATATTGTTGAACATATCCATAAACTCGCACAAGGGTAACAATATTTTCCCCCTTGAAAAAATATCTCATATAACTAGTATATTTTCTATGTTATTCATTTATCATCGCTACTAATTATTAAATATATGAAAAAAAACAAATTACCAAAAAATGCTGAATGTGTATTTGAGGGAATAACTTTTTCTATTTACCAATGGGAACAAAAATTATTTGACGGAGAAACGGCAATATTTGAAAAAGCAAAAAGAAACAACACTATCGATGTTATCGCTATAACAGAAAACTGAAAAATACTCATCTTAGAAGAAGAGCAACCGTGAAGAGAGAAATTTTATTGATTAGTATGAGGGACTTGTGATGATGGTGAGGAACCATTTCAAACCGCACAAAGAGAATTACTGGAAGAAACAGGAATGGTCAGTGATGATTGGAAACTATTCAGTTCACATATTCCTTCTTCAAGAATGGTATATGAAAATCACATTTTTATTGCAAGAAATTGTAAAAAAATTCAGGAACAAAATTTAGATGATTGATGAGAAAAAATTAAAATTATAGAAGTGGAGTGGAACGAATTTTTAGATTTTATTATTTCTGATGCATTTAGAGTAAAAGAGTTTGCTTTAAGAGTATTAAAAATGCTTTATAATAATCAAGAACAAGAGCTAAAAAAGAGAATCTTTTGAAAATAAAATTGCTCTATAAAACATCATATATAAGTATATATATATTTACACTACTAATTACACTAAAAAATTATGTTCAACCTCAAAGCACAATTTCAACCCTCAGGAGACCAACCCCAAGCGATACAAGGACTTGTCCAAGGAATCCAAGACAAAAAACATATTCAGACC
>PDWI01010363.1_pt1 | contig 10458 bp, 7 predicted proteins | sample 1430891 | NCBI WGS metagenome assembly PDWI01 (sample SAMN01162508, study PRJNA174530) | Oral metagenome, whole genome shotgun sequencing project. | biome: Marine environment; feature: Marine mammal; material: Swab sample of the gingival sulcus; isolation source: swab sample of gingival sulcus... | reverse complement strand
CATTGCCTTTGTGTAAAGTTTCATATACTCATCTGACATTTCATTCATCATACTCATCATCAAAAACATAGAAAGAACAAGCGGTATCATTGAAACAAGACCCATTCGCCAATCAATCAAAAACATAGTAATTATTATAAAAATCAATGAGACACTAGAACCAGATAAATCGGCAAGTTGATGTGCCAAAAATTGATGAGTTGTACTGGCTCCCTCATTAATTACCTTTCTAAGTTTTCCACTTTCTACTGTATCAAAAAATCCCAACGGCTTTTTAAACATTTTTTCCATCGCTACTTTTTGCATTCCCACTTCAACTCTAAAAGCAGCTAAGTGTGAACACATAACGGCTATAAAATATACAATAATACTTGAAACCGCAAATATCCCTATCCATATTGCATAATTTTCTATATTAGCAAATTTAAAATTATTTGTATTTTCTAGAACATTTTTAATCAGCTTCCAAATTAAAATAAACGGTAATGTACTTAAAATTGAAGAAATGCCACTGAGAATAAGAGCAAGTGGAATTAAATTTTTCTTCTTTCCCATATAAGGTACAAACCTCTTAAGGACACTTTCTTTTTTCATAATTCCTCCTTAAATTTAAAAATCAATATACTTAAGAAAATTATAATTAATAATCATTATCTATTCAATTGCTATTAATTTATTTACAATCCCTATTCGTTTATTTTTAGAACAAAAAATCTCTTGTGTTTAAACAAGAGATTTAGGCAAGAATTTTCAAAACTTATAATGTGGATAAATTAACTTTTTAATATCACATTCTATATTTAGATGGATTACAACCATACATATTTTTATACGCTAAAAAAAATTTATCATAAGAATTAAAGCCAACTAATCGAGCAATTTCTGTTATCTTGATATCAGAATTTATAATTAAATCATGTGCTTTTTCCAAACGCTTATTTAAATGATATTTATAGGGTGAAAACCCATAATAATCATTAAATATACTTTGCATGCGACTTAAACTTATATTAAACATTTCAGCAAGTTTTGGCATTGAATAATATTTATCTAAATTTTCATCTAAAAATTTTTTTATACTAATTACTATTTCAACTTGCTTCTCGTTATATGTTTTTGCATTTTTATATTTTTCTTCATTTATAATATTGATAAAAGAAGAAAATAATTCAATACTTTTTACATAAGCTACAAAGCGATTATCATCTTTCATTGAAATATATAAATCATCTAGTATTTTTTCTATGCCATAGGTTTTAGATAATTTTATTCCCACTTTTAAATCAGATTTATTTAAAATATTTTTAATAATACTAAGTTTCCAATTATTTTTTTTTAAAACTGCCATAATTTCATTATAATATGCAAATATACCAATTGTTTTAATTAGAATTTCTTCTTCCATATGAAACTTTTCATTAAATGTATAATTACCTGATATACAGAATACATCACCCTTAGTAAGTAGAATGTTTAAATTATTTTTACCTTTAATCAAAAACTTACCATCTAAAATTTTACCCAACCATATAGCATCGTCTTTAAAAAAGGGAATATTTGACTTGCTTTGTTTAAGATTTATACTATATTCACTTAATGTAGGATAAATGCAAACATCACTTCCTAATGATATGCTTGTTCCTTTACCATATATAGGATTCATCTCAAAAATCGCTCTATTGCCATCACATATAGCAAGAGCAGGATCTCCCCATAAATCATATGAAAAATCTTTTCTTGTTTTATTTATCATTTTATTATTTTCCTTATTTTCTATATTAAACAAAACATCTATTTCATCTAAATATAATTTACCATCTCTTATGCTACAAATACATTGCACTTTAATTATATCAGATAAAAAATTTTATAAATAATTATCCGAATATTCTAAAATGAAGTTAGCCACCTAGTAAATAGAAAAATGCACCTCTAACATGTATAATTGAATTGTCAAATAAAGAGATTATACAAAGGAGTTAGAGATGCAAGATAATTATACCTCAAAAGGCAAACATTTAACATATGAGGAAAGAAAATTAATATATAAATGGAAAAATGAAGGCAAAAGCAATCGTAAAATAGCCAAATTGCTTGGTAGAACACCACAAACTATCAATAATGAAATCAAAAGAGGAAATGTGCTTCAACAAATTAGAACAAGTAAATTTAAGCATATCTATCAACCAGATTATGCACAAAACGCTTACGAAAAAAACAGAAGAAATAGCGTTAAAAAGAGTATCTTAACAAAAGAAATTAAACACAAAATACAACACTTTAATAAAATGAAAATATCACCTGAAATGATGGTAAAAAAATACAATATAAACGTTTGTATTTCTAGCATATATTACTGGATACATAATGGTAAACTAGGTAAAGATGTAAAACTTTTTTATCCTCATAAACGAAGTAAAAAACAAAAGCTTGCAAGTGATAATTATAAACCATTTGGTAAATCTATAGATGATAGGGATGAATATATAAATTTAAGATTAGAAGCTGGTCATTTTGAGATTGACACAGTAATATTGACAAGAGCAAAGAATGAATGTTTACTGACTTTAGTAGACAGAAAGACCAGACAGACAATAATAAGGCTTATAGAGGACAAAACTACTATATCAGTGAATAAAGCTATAAAAGAGCTTGTACAAAGCTATAACATTAAATCTATAACCGCTGATAATGATCGTGAGTTTGCAAGATTATCAGAAGTGTTTGATAAGAATATGATTTTTTATGCTCATCCTTACTCATCGTGGCAAAGGGGCAGTAATGAAAATCACAATAGACTTATAAGAAGATGGTTACCTAAAGGAACTAAAACAACGACTAAAAAACAAGTCGCTTTTATAGAACACTGGATAAATTCTTATCCAAAAAAATTATTCAATTATATGTCGCCTAGAGAATTTGCTCCATGTGGCTAACTTCATATTGCAATAGTTGCTCTCCATAATAATAAACCAAAAAACAGTGTATCGTCATAAAATCTTCTCATATAAATCAATAATATCATTTATATGAATCAAGGCAAAATTTACAGACTCATTTCTAACTTCTTGCCTATTTCCTGTAAAATTATGAACATAATGATAAAATAATTCTCCCCTTGCATAAATTCCTATATGCACAGTTCCAACAGGCTTTTTATCACTACCCCCATCTGGTCCAGCAATTCCAGTAATAGCAACACATATATCACTATTAGTTCTTTTATAAAGTCCCTTTGCCATTTCTCGAGCAGTTTCCATGCTAACTGCTCCAAAATTTTCTAATGTATCACTTAAAACCCCTAATTCTTCAATTTTAGACTGATTTGTATAAGTTACATACCCACGATTAAAAACTGCCGATATTCCCGCTGCATCAATAAACCTAGCAGCCAACAACCCACCAGTACAAGATTCGGCAGTAGATATTGAAATATTTCTTTCTATACATTTTCTCGCAACATCTATATTATTCATTTTCCCACCATATAAAAATTCCTTCATTTGCGATGCAAAATTTTATATTATTTTTTAACCAGCATATGTGATTGTTTAAACTTAAAATTAATACACCTATTGTAAACAAGAATAATTTTAAACAATATACTAATCTTTTAAAACCTCTATATTTCTCACTATATACTCAATTCCAGAAATAACAGTCAAAATCAGCGAAATCCAAAACACAGTATACGCTAAACTATCAAATTTAATCCCCAAAATATACAAACTGGAAAATCTCTGTCCAAATAATTTATAATTCATAATTATACCATCTGACTTTAATATTAAAAACCCAAGCATCAGAACAATGGCAATCATTTGAGAAACCGTCTTTAATTTTCCCCATATACCAGCTGCAATAACTATATTTTTTGATGCTGCAATAGCCCTAAATACACTGACAACAAGTTCACGAGAAACTATTATAAGCACTGCCCAAGACGGTATATAACCCATTTCAACAAATGCAATAAACCCAGCCAATACCAAAATTTTATCTGCCAAAGGGTCTAAAAATTTTCCTAAATTAGTTATCAAATTAAGTTTTCTAGCCAAATAACCATCTAAAAAATCAGTCAATGATGCAAGTACAAAGATTATAATTGCCCATTCAAATTCACTATCTAATAGCATATACATAAATATAGGCACCATAAATATACGAAGTATTGTTAATACATTAGCGATATTCATACTTTTTTTCATCTAATTTCCCCTCAAACTATTTATATATTTATACTATTTACACAATTTCCCCAATCAAATCATATTCCAAAGCATCTACAATATTTACGTTTACAAATTCACCTATTTTGCATTTTTTTAGTGAAGAAACATATACCACACCATCAATCTCTGGCGAATCCATTTGAGAACGACCAGCATACATAATGCCCTCATCAGTTTCTTCTACCATTTCTTCAATAATTACTTCCATAACTGTACCAATTTTTTTATTTAAACTTTCAGCTGAAATTCTCATTTGTATTTCCATTAATTCATCATATCTTTGTTTTTTTATATCATCAGCTAAATGCCCTTTCATTTTATAGGCAGGAGTATCTTCTTCAGGAGAATATATAAAAGCACCAAGTCTGTCAAATTTCATATCAGCTATAAAATTTTTTAATATTTCAAAATCTTCATCGCTTTCATTAGGAAAACCTACAATACAAGTAGTTCTAATGGTTATATTAGGCATATGCTCTCTAAAAGAATTAACGACATTTCTAATATGCTCAGATGTAGTATGTCGATTCATTCTTTTTAACACCTTATCAGATGCGTGTTGTATCGGAATATCAACATATTTTACAACCTTATCAAGACTGGCAATGGTCTGAATTAAATTACTATCTATTACATCAGGATACATATACTGTATCCTTATCCAATGCAAATCATCAATATTATTTAGCTCGGTTAAAAGCTCTGCCAGTGAGTATTTATTATAAATATCAATACCGTATCTGGTCGTATCTTGAGCTATCAATACCAACTCTCTTACACCTTCTGCAACCAGAATTTTAGCTTCATTTATAATGTCCTGCATAGGTCTACTTCGATATTTTCCTCTAATTTTAGGAATTATACAATATGTGCATAAATTATCACAACCCTCTGCTATCTTTAAATATGCCATATGCGATGGACTTATTCTTACTCTAGGAAGATTTATGGGTAACAATCTGCTTACATCTTCAATTTTTATAATCGGTTCGTTTTTTATCAAGTCTATATTTTTTTCATTTTGATTTTTAAAGTGCTGAATTTGAATCAAATCATTAAATTCTAGTTCATTATCCACATTCGCTTCATTATCAATTTTTAATTCATTATCCAAATCTACTTTTTTATCAATACACAACAATTTATCTGTAATCTCAACGATTTTATCAAATTGAGCAGTCCCTATATACGCATCAACTTCAGGAATTTCCTCACTTAACTCATACGCATATCTTTGTGAAAGACATCCCGCTACAATAAGTGCCTTACAGATGCCATATTTCTTATATTCAGCCATTTCAAGTATTGCATTAACCGATTCAACTTTAGCATCTTCAATAAAACCACAAGTGTTTACAACTATTACCTGTGCCTCGCTTGCATCTGCGGTTAAAATATATGAATTTTGATGATATATGCCAATCATCATCTCACTATCTACTTGATTTTTAGAACATCCAAGAGTTTCAATATAAACTTTTACTTGCAAATTATATGCTCCATTGCTAACATAATTTTGGACAATATTTTTCATATTAGAAATATTACTAGCATTTTCACTAATCTTTGAGTTCATTTAACTCCTCTACACTTATTAAAACATCTCGTGGTTTACTTCCCTTTGTAGGTCCAACTATTCCACGTTCTTCCATATCTTCAACAAGTCTTGCCGCCCTATTGTAACCAATTCTAAATTTTCTTTGTAACATTGATGCAGACGCCTGTCCAGCTTGAACCACAAGCTCAATAGCATCCTGTAAATATTCATCTGCATTTTTATCTTTTTCAAAGAAAAATGATTCATTTTCTAAAATATCTTCTTCATAATCAGGCTCATCAACTTGTGATGATACAACTTGAGTCAATTTTGCGACCTCATCATTTGAGATAAATGCCCCCTGTATCCTTTGAGGTTCAGAAAATCCCGTTGGATAATAGAGCATATCCCCCATTCCAAGCAATTTTTCTGCACCCGTTCTATCTAGTATAGTCCTCGAATCAGTTTGCGAAGATACTGAAAATGCAATTCTCGATGGAATATTAGCCTTAATAATACCAGTTATAACATCAACAGACGGTCTTTGTGTTGCAACTATCAAATGTATACCCGCCGCTCTTGCCATTTGTGCCAGACGACAAATTGCATCTTCCACCTGATCAGGAGACACCATCATAAGATCGGCAAGTTCGTCTATTATGACGACTATTTTTGGCAATATTTCGGGTTTAACTTCATTTTCATTCTTATTTTCATCAGATCTTTTATCAAAACTCTTTTGAGCGTTATTCTCATTTGATAATAAAAATTCATCTAATTCTTCATTATTATAATCAAACATCGACTGCAATTTTTGATTGTATCCATCAACATCTCTAGTACCACTATCAGCAAAAAGTTGATACCTTCTAGTCATTTCAGCAACAGCCCAATTAAGTGCAATAGCCGCCTTTTTAGGGTCAGTTACAACTGGTAAAATCAAATGCGGTATTCCATTATAAACATTTAATTCCACGACCTTAGGGTCAATCATTAAAAATTTAACTTCATTAGGTTTAGCGTTAAAAAGTATACTGCTTATTATTGTATTTACGCATACCGACTTTCCAGAACCCGTGGCACCTGCAATCAATAAATGAGGCATTTTAGCAAGATTCATACAAACGGGTTTACCAGCAATATCCTTGCCAAGTCCACAAGTAAGTTTAGATTTAGCATTTATAAACTCATCTGTGTTTATTACATCTTTAAGTCCAACCAAAGACTTATTTTCATTTGGAATTTCTACTCCAACTGCAGATTTCCCAGGTATTGGAGCAATAACACGAACTCTACGAGCAGCAAGTGCAAGTGCAATATCATCGGTCAGTCCCGTAATCTTACTTACCTTTATACCGGGTTTTAACTCGAGTTCAAACATAGTAATAGTAGGTCCCTGACTAATTTCAACAACCTTTGCCTCAACTCCAAATGTCATAAGTGTCGTCTCTAATTTTTGAACTTTTTTTCTAATATCTGATTTGCTCTCTGTCTTTGAATTAACGACTTTATTTAACAAACGAATAGATGGCATTTTATACGCCTTAGATTTTTTAGAAGATGAATTTTTCTTATTCTTTGTCGCTTTATTTTCTTCTTTTTTTGTCGAATAATTTTCATCAATATAATTTACATTATTTGATTTTTCATCACTTGAATTTATATTGTCAAGATTTTTATTGCTCTTACTATTTTTTGTTTTTCTAATAGCTGAAGCTATTGATGCTACTTTTTCAGAAGAATCAACCCCCGCATTTGAACTTACAGTGTTATTTGGAGCAGCCCTTAAAGAAAACTCTTTAACATCTTTTACATTTTCATCATCTTTAAAAACTACATTATCATCTATTGCCACATCATTATTTATATCATATGAATTTATAATCACATCATTTTCATCATCAATCATATCGCCTTTAGCAAATACACAAGTATTTTCAGACATATCTATCTCTTGTAATTTGTCATTTAAAACCCCTGTATAAAGCGTTGCATCCTTTAATTTTTGCGATAATACATTGCCCTCATCGGGAAACTCATCATCCGAATCATATACTTGAAAATCCCTAACCTTAGATTTAAGTCTTTCCCTAACCTTATAATTACCGCTATCATGAGTTGATATAATCATTACTGAATTATCTTTACTCTCATCCTTAGTTGATTTTTTAATATTTTTTATTTGATTTTTAACATTTTTGTTGATTTTTCTTTTGGGTTCTTTTTTCTTTGGCAATGGAATTTCAACTCTTGACATTTTATTTTTTATATTTCTTTTCTTTTCTAACATCGCCTTAAATGAAACCCTCATTACCAGCATAATTCCAACGCCAATAAGAGTGGCTATAACAATAAAGATTCCACTTTCACCAAAAATTTGAACAAAGGCATACGAACAAATAAATCCAATAGTTCCTCCACCCTTTATCTGTAGACCCTCTTTATATGCAAATGACCAACCTTTAAAACTCATAGAAGAAATTTTATTAAATTTAAGTATTTCTATAAGAGTGTCCATATTTTCAAGCGATAATATAATTAACAAAGAAAAGAAAATCAATATAAATGCTATAATATACCTAACTTTAATAGATTTAAAATTAGGATTAATTGACATAAAAATTATAATAGCAATAAAATAAGGTACAAAATATCCCATTTTACCAAATAATCCAAAAAATAAACCACTTAACAATAGTCCTACTTTTCCCATAGCAAGTGTATGCACACTTAAGATGCTAAACACAGTAAAAGCAATTAATATCAAAAGTTTTAACTCATAAGCTCGTCTAGCACTCACAGGGTCAGAAATTTTTTTCTCAACATTTTTTTTCATACTATTTCTTGTGCTTTTATTTTTTTTAGTACCTGACTTTATATCAGAAGCTTTTGACCTCTTATTTGTCATTTTCTTTTTATTTTTATTTTGCTCTTTAGACTTAGTAGCCAAAGAAACACCTCTTTCTATCCTAACTTTTTCATCTTGCAATGAAGTTACACATCTTTGATTTTTAAAAATTGCAACCTTTCCATTTTAACAATCTTATCTTATACTGCCCATAAGTAAAAATAAGATCTAATGTTTTAATCTCAATAAATCTATTATTAATATTAAAACCAATATTAATAGTTATTTATCCTAAATTAAACTCATCATGAAGTTGTTGCATGGATTTTTTCAAATCTAACCTATCAATCAAAATGGCAATCGTAGTATTAGAATCCCCTGATTGCAATATCTTAACATCTATTTTAGACAATGCTAAAACAATTCTTTTCATAACCCCTGGAACACCGTGGATTTTATATCCTATCGCAGTTAATTTACAACAATTATCTCTTTTTTTATAAGAAATTTTATACTCAGCTAAAATATTTTCCACACTTGAGCAATCTGAATTTATCACAGTAAAAACCTGAGTGTCCTCAAAGAAATTTATTAAATCAAGAGAAATCTCGCTTTTCTCAAATCTATCAAGGATTATTCCCACTCTTTTATCTTGAGCTTTTATATCTATCTCGTACTGAACTATATCATTTTTAGCCGTAATTGCGGTAAATATGCGTTCTTCCATTTTCGGTGCGGTAGGTCTTTCCAAAGAAGATATAATAGTTCCGCTATTATCGCTAAAAGTATTTTTAATAACTAAATTTTTTCCACTTCTTCTAGCAACTTCCACCGCCTTAGAGTCAATAACCTTAGCTCCATCAACCGACATCTGATAACATTCCTCATAATCGAGTTTTGAAATTTTTCTAGCATTTTCAACCAATCTAGGGTCTGCGGTCATAATGCCATCAACATCAGTGTATATCTCTATTTTATCAGCATTTAAAGCCTCTCCTAAGAGTGCTGCGGTCGTATCACTTCCACCTCTGCCAAGAGTAGTAATATCACCATTTTCAGCAACCCCCTGAAAACCAGTTACCACAGGGATTATTCCTTGGTCTAAATATTTTTTAATATTATTTACATCTATACTGATAACATTTGCACTACCGTAATTACTATCGGTCAAAATACCAGCTTGCCTTCCCGTCAGTGCAATTGCACTTCCACCATTTTTACCAATCGTTGCACAAATGATTACCGAGGAAATAACCTCACCACAACTCATCAGCAAATCAAGTTGTCTAGCATCACGGTTAACACCCGTTTTATCGTATATATTTATCAAACTATCTGTTGCATATGGGTCTCCCATTCTTCCCATTGCAGAAACGACAACTACAACATTATTTCCCTCATTTACAGAGTCCATAACATGATGAGCCACACGCTCTCTGCCCTCAGGAGTAGATACAGAAGTACCACCATATTTTTGAATAATTATACTCATATTATAACCCCGTAGAACCAAATCCTCCTACGCCTCTTTCAGTGTCGTCTAAATTTTCTGATAGTTCCCACTCAACAGATTCATATTTAGCAAATATCATCTGAGCTATTCTATCTCCATGTTTAATTGTAAAATCTTCTGTGCCTAAATTTACAAGTGGAACGCACAATTCTCCACGATAATCGCTATCGATTGTACCAACGCTATTAATAAGAGTGATTCCATGCTTTATGGCAAGTCCACTTCTAGCTCTAACCTGAGCTTCATAACCTTCTGGAATCTCCATATAAAGACCAGTTGGTATAAGCATTCTTTGAGTTGGTTTTAAAACTATATCTTCATCTATATA
>PDWI01010362.1_pt1 | contig 10459 bp, 12 predicted proteins | sample 1430891 | NCBI WGS metagenome assembly PDWI01 (sample SAMN01162508, study PRJNA174530) | Oral metagenome, whole genome shotgun sequencing project. | biome: Marine environment; feature: Marine mammal; material: Swab sample of the gingival sulcus; isolation source: swab sample of gingival sulcus... | reverse complement strand
AGAGGAAATGAAAATCAAATGGTTATAAAATTAGGCGGTGGATTTGGGTAAATCAGGGATGTCTTGATAATCTTTTCATGATTTGCTATACCTTGACAAGTAAAAAAGGTTTTCCTATCATCACTTAACTACTTAAAATCATTTATGATTCATGGAGACTGAAATATATTTGGACAAAAGAGCAGATAGGATACAAAATTGACGCATCTTCTGAAAAGCCCTTCTCTTTTTATCCGTGCAGACGCTGCCCCATCCACAGGATCGGGCCATGTCATGCGTTGTATTGCCTTGGCCCAGGCAGCGCAGGCCCATGGCTTTTCCGTTCATATCATTAGCAAAATTCATATTGACTGGGTTCACAATCGGCTGAAACAGGAAAATATTCCCTTCAGCCTTTTGTCCGGCCCTGTCTGTGAAAAAGAAGACCCCGCGCAGCTGCTTTTTTCGGTACAAACCGTACAAAAATCATCATGGGTTGTGCTGGACGGGTATCATTTTGATACAGACTGCCAAAAGGCCCTTGTTGATGAAGGCTATCGTCTGTTGGTCATAGACGACTGTAACCATTTGGCGGAATACTGCTGCGACATTTTGCTGAATCAAAATATCGGAGCGGAACATTTTTTGTATCAGGGACAGATCGGCCGGAAACTGTTTGGCCCAAAATTTGCTTTGATCAGAAAAGAATTTCTGGCTGACAGGGAAAAAAGGAAAGAACAGCCAAGAGCCGATCTCCCCCGGCATATTTTATTCACTCTGGGTGGAGGAGATTTTTCATCCATGCTTCCTGAACTTGCCTTTCAGTTTGCAATCCCGGAAATGGCGCCTTGCACATTACGAATTGTTGCCGGAGGAATGCCGCCAAACAGGATTGAGAAGGCCTTTTTAAACTGTCCGGCACAGGTAGAAATTCTGACCGAGGTAAACAATATGTCGGAACTTATGTGCTGGGCAGATGTGTGTGTTACTGCCGCAGGAAGCACCTGCTGGGAGCTTTGCTGTATGAATCTGCCTTTTTTACTGATTGAAATCGCTGAAAATCAGCGGGAAGTCATCAAGTATCTTGAACAGCGACATATTGCACAACGCTTTAGTCGGGAAACATTGACGAATCTTCTTACAGGCCATCATCCATCCCCAAAACAAGAGTTGTTCATAGACGGCCTGGGAGCAGAACGAGTCGTTTCCTTTTTTGATTGGAAGTAGTAATGAAAAAAAACAAAAAATATACCCCTCAAAAAACAGAATATGGTTTTTATTCAGCGTCTCCTCTTCCATCTCAAAAAGAGTTGGACGAATTATATAGAACCTATTATCAAAACAAAAAAGTGGGATACCAACCTGAATATTCAGATGAAGAATTAAGATATTTTCGTATACAGGCACGGGTGGCAGATTATATCTTTGACAAGACAAGACAAGACAAAAATACCATTGGAAATGATACAAACAGTCAAAGAATATTTCTTGATGTTGGGACAGGAGAAGGTTTTTTTGCCAAATATTTTTATGAAAATAACTGGCGTGTCGTGACATGTGATTTTTCTGATTTTGGCATGGCTCGGCATAATCCGAAATTGTTTGAGACATTTATAAAGGGCGACATTTTTGACACCCTGGGAAGTCAAATAGAAAGCAAGCGTCTGTATGATTTTATCAATCTTAAAAATGTACTTGAGCATGTTCTTGACCCTGTAAGACTATTGACTCAGATCGGTTTACTAATGAAAAACGATTCAATCCTTCGCATTGAGGTTCCAAATGATTACTCCGTTTTTCAACAGATGCTTCTGGAAAATAAAATGACAGAAAACACATGGTTTGTTCCTCCTGAACACCTGCATTATTTTTCCTTTGAAAGCATACAGACTTTTTTACAAGCAAATGGATTTAGGATAGAAAATATCATGGCGGATTTTCCAATAGAATTGTATATTCTGAATCCTGAATCAAACTACGCAAAAAATAAAAGTTTAGGCAAGAACGCTCATTTATCCAGGATCAGGGCAAACAATTTTATTTATGATCAGGGTATTGAAAACTATATTCAGTATTTTTCTGCGGCGGCAAATGTCAATATGGGAAGGCAGGTCATCGTGTATGTATCAAAACAAGGCAATAGCATATGAAAAATAAAAAATTAGTGGTGCTGGGAGCGCCATCCTTTATGGAATTTCATACACTTGTCCGTGATATTAACCGAGCGGGCAAAGAACAATATGAGGTTATTGCAATTTTAGATGACAATCCTGAACTCCATGGAAAAACAGTATGCGGAGTTCCTGTGGTTGGGCCGCTGGAAATGGCAAAAGAATACGGAGAAGAAATTTTCTTTGTTCTCTGTATTCAAAATTTTGCATTGAGAATCAGACGAATGGAAATCATACAGGAGCTTGGATTATCAGAAGAACGATTTCCTGCATTTATTCATCCAAGCTGCGTGATAGGAGACCATGTAAAAATTGGTGCAGGAACGCACATCTATCCATTCGCATCCATAAAAAACTTTGTATCAATAGGAAAGTTTTGTGTATTTTTTGAATATTTTGCCACATCTCCCTGCTGCACAATAGGTGATGCCTGTTTATGCGCATCCTATGTGTCCATTCTTGCCAACTCTGTAATTGAACCTTGCGTTTTTTTAGGCCAAAAGACTACGGTTGCCCAAGACATACGGGCAGGGGCTGGAAGTATGGCAGGTGCACACAGCTTTGTTACCAAAAACATTCTTCCCGGATATTTTACATTGGGCAATCCTGCAGCAAAACAAATTCCTAATATTACACTTCCTGACTGGCTGATACAACAGGCAAAGGATATGAAAGGAGTATCAAAAGATGTTTTTTAATCACAACGAATTATCCTTTCATCACATAGGTATAGCAACAAAACATCCCGAAGAATCATTTCGTTTTTTCCTGGGAGGGGGATACTCCATCCAGGCCAAAGGCAGAGAAGAGGTACAGGATGTCAATATTGCTTTTTTAACCCATAATATATTGCCATCAATAGAAGTTATATGGGATTTTTCTGAAAAAAGCCCCATTGCCAATTTTTTGAAATCACAGGATACAAATTTTTACCATATTTGTTTTTCAACGTACAATTATGAAAAGGTAATGAAATATTTTGAAGAAAACAGCAGGGCAATACTGGTTTCTCCATTAAAACGAATCTCCCTTATTGAAGATGCTTCTGTGTCCTTTCATTATATAAAGGGAATCGGACTTGTAGAAGTACTGTACTACGACAAATAAAAACAATATATTGAATTATAATGATATATGAAAACATAAACAAAATTGTAAATATCCATGAACGTATAAAAACGATCAGCCAGAGAATATAATGAACACACCCTCCCAAATCCAGATGCAAACCGCTATAAATGCAGCAGAAAATACTCAGCCCTTATTCCCCGTTACCATTGTTCGCAATATCATGCTTGAACCTCTGGAGACGATACTCAAATACTTTTTCATACAGGAAAAACACAGAGCTTCTGTTACTTTTGGCGGGTATGACACAATGCAGCAGGAAGCCCTTGGGTTGGATGGAGAAAATTTATTTGCCAACACAAAGGCGGTCTTGCTCTTTACCTTTCTTCCCCGTTTGTCTCCCCTGTTTACCAATTCTTTTGCCTCGCTTTCTTCTCAAGCGGTAACAGAAGAAGAACAACGAATGCTGGAGTCACTTGAGAATCTGCTTACAGGAATCCGTCAGCAAACATCTGCCCCCATCATCTGGCATGGTCTGGAGCGACCTGTTTTTCCTGCTTTGGGAATTGCTGACGGCAGCCCGTATCCAGATGGTGCTGGGCAATGTGCAGCAATCAGCCGCATCAATCACTCCATGAGGAATATATTGAATCATATCGGGAATGCTTTTTATACGGATACCGATATATGCCTCATGAGGATAGGCGCAGAACAATTTTATGATCCCCGTTTATGGCACATGGCCAGAATGCCTTATTCATGGGAGGGTTTATACGCATTGGCCCTTGAAAGCATGAAAAATATACGCCCTCTTTTGGGACGAGTACGCAAATGTCTGGTGCTGGATTGTGACAATACGCTATGGCATGGAATTATCGGTGAAGACGGGCTTTCCGGTATTCAGATGGATGACAGTTATCCTGGCTCCTGTCATCGTGAATTACAGCAAACAGCGATTGATCTTTATCATCGTGGTGTGATTCTGGCGTTATGCAGTAAAAATAACGAGGAAGATGTCTGGGAAGTGTTTGACTCTCATCAGGACATGCTGTTGCAGCGGGATTACCTGGCATCATATCGGATCAACTGGAACAATAAGGTGGATAATCTGCGTGAACTTGCCCAGGAACTGAATATTGGACTGGACAGTTTTGTCTTTGTTGATGACAGCTCGTTTGAGGTTTCCATGGTAAAAGAATATCTTCCTGAAGTCTGCTCCATTCATCTTTCTTCTCAACATCTGTTGCACCCACGAAAACTTCTCCTTGAATCCGGTCTTTTTGATTCCCCGGTTTTATCCGCAGAAGACCGGGAGCGGGGCAGGATGTATCAGGCCGAAGCCCGCCGTAAGCAATTACAAACCAGAGTGACAGATTTGGATACCTACTACAAGTCTCTGGAGATGATTGTGCACATTGCCAGGGCCGATCATTTTTCCATTCCCCGCATTGCACAGCAGACACAAAAAACCAATCAGTTCAACCTGACAACCCATCGCTACACAGAAGCACAGATAGCAGAAATGGCCGGGCAAGAAGATTTTGATGTACTCTGTCTGTCTGTTACTGATCGTTTCGGAGACTTGGGAATTGTTGGAACATGTATTTTGCGTTATAAGGATTCTGTTGTATTTTTTGATACTTTTCTTCTTTCTTGCCGGGTGTTGGGCCGACGCATAGAAGATGTGTTTTTGGGGCATGCGTTACGTGCTGCCCAAAAAAAGAATGCAAAATCAGCAATCGGATATTACAAGCGGACATCCAAAAATCAGCAAGTGGAAGATTTTTTTGCAAAAAGAAATTTTGTTGAAATTGAAAAAGAATCAGGAACAGATGGTACATGGAGATTTGATCTGAATAAAGAAATTGATTGTGATCCAGATTTTTTTACAGAAATACACATAACTTATTAGGAAACAAATTATGTCCATTGAAAAAAAAGTTATTAACATAGTGCATCAGGTCATGGAGATTTCAATTGAAAAGGTGAGCATGGAAAGTACTTCAGACACCATCGAGGAATGGGATTCCTTACATCATATTAATCTTGTATTGGCCCTTGAAGAAGAATTTAATGTTCGGTTTACTCCAGAGCAAATATCTCAGCTGATAACTATAAGAAAAATTGTAGAAATTTTGAATACAATATCTAAAATTTGAGTTCATTATTAGGAATACTGCCTTGTGCAGGCTTTTTTTGAGGACTTACTCTCAGACAGTTTTCAAAAGGGAAGAATTTGAAAATCTTTCAATACCCGTGCTATGATGAATTTTTAATGTATCAGGCTGGTTAAATATACTTACAGGAGTAACAAATTGGCAGAAAAACCATCTCTCACCGCCCTTCAGGATATAAGCTCCTACAGCACTTTGTTAAGCGAGGTAAAAGAGCGCATCCGAAACGCTCAATACGCAGCACTCAAAAGGGTAAACAAGGAACTGGTTTGTCTTTATCGGGACATTGGCCGGATCATTGTCGAGCGGCAGGAAAGTGCGGCATGGGGGAAATCCGTTGCAGCACATCTGTCAAAAGATTTGCGTCAGGAATTTCTCTCAATGACCGGTTTTTCTGTCCAAAATCTCTGGTATATGCGCCAATTTTATATGGAATATAATGGCAATGAAAGACTCCAACCACTGGTTGGAGAAATTGCCTGGAGCCACAACCTGGCCATTATGAGCAAATGCAAAGACCTTCTGGAACGTGAATTTTATATCCGTATGACCCGGAAATTCGGCTGGTCAAAAAATGTCCTTATCCATCAAATCGACAATCAAACCTATGAAATGACGAAAACCCTGCCCAAAAACCTGCAAGGTCAATTGCCCTCGCCCGAAGATATTTCCCGGCTTCTGGAGGACGTATGAATAAACAATTACTACCACATCACACATACATTGTTGCCGAGCTTTCTGCCAATCACAACGGCAGCATTGAACGGGCAGAAGCCATTGTGCGCGCCGCTGCGGATGTCGGGGCAGATGCGGTCAAACTGCAAACCTATACAGCGGATACCCTGACCATCCCTTGCCATAACGAATATTTTCGTATCAAGGGTACCCTCTGGGAGGGGCGAACCCTGCACGACCTGTATCAGGAGGCCATGACTCCCTGGGAATGGACGCCCAGGCTGATGGCCCTTGCAAAGGAATTGGGCATGGACTGTTTTTCCACGCCTTTTGATGCCACGGCTGTGGATTTTCTGGAAGAATGCCAGGTGTCCAGATATAAAGTTGCCAGTTTTGAACTGGTGGACATTCCCCTGCTCAAAAAAATCGCTGCCACAGGCAAACCCGTTATTATGTCCACGGGCATGGCAACCCTTGCAGAAATTGAGGAAGCCGTTTGCACATTGCGCAAACACGGTGCGCCAGAAATCATTTTACTCAAATGCACCAGTTCCTATCCTGCTCCTGTGGAGGAAGCAAACATCCGTACAATTCCCCATCTGGCAGCCGCCTTTGATTGTAAAACAGGCCTTTCCGATCATACCATGGGAAGTGCTGTGGCCGTTGCTGCCGTGGCATCGGGAGCCTGTATGATCGAAAAGCATTTCACCTTATCCAGAGCAGACGGCGGACCTGACAGCAGTTTCAGCATGGAGCCTGAAGAATTTAAACAGATGGTTCAGGATATTCGTATTGTGGAAAAAGCCTTGGGTACGGTTTCGTACACCCGAACGCCTAAAGAAAAGGTAAGTGTTGTTTTCCGGCGCTCTCTTTTCGTTGTGGAAGACATACAGGAAGGTGAATTGTTTACGGAAAAAAACCTGCGCAGCATCCGCCCGGGACACGGACTGCATCCAAGATACCTGGACCATATCATTGGCCGGAGGGCAAAAAAAAATATCACAAAAGGAACGCCATTGGATTGGAAATTTGTGGAATGAAATATCATTCGGGCACGAGGAATTGAGCCGTTTATGGTCATCAAAAATGAGCCGCCCCCGATTCATTTTATAGATCTCCTTTGCTTTTTTCCGAGCCCCCATAGTCAGCTTCAATCAAAATATATTCCAACAGTATCCCAACCTCACCTCTTCCTTTGAATGCATCAAGTATCCATTTTTGCGGGCATTGATATGAATCCGCTTTGGGTGTGATGGTAGTTTGACTTTGGGTTTAGTATGACCATTAACCCTGGTTCTGGTTCATCACTTCTGAAGAAAGGGAAGATCAGGGATGGGAACCAATTTTTTTTCAGGCCCAAGGCAAACCAAATCAAGATCACAGGTGACCGCAGGTTTTTCTTTACCAGGCCGGAAGGCCTGATGATGAAAAATCAAGCGATACGGACTTTCCTGTTCCCACACCGTCCGAATTTTCAGAATATCTCCAAAAACAGCCCCCTCATGATATTGTATCTGGGTTTTATACACGGCAAATCCCACAGTTTCCTTGTGCCAGAGGCGGGATAAAATATCTGTGCCAATGATATCTTCCCTTGCCCGTTCGAAAAATTTCAGATAGTTGGGATGATATACCACACCGGAATGATCTGTATCTTCGTAATATACCTGGGCTGAAAAATAATATACCTTTGATTCTGACATAATTGTATCCTTAATGATTATCTTCTTTCATAAAAAAAAAGTGGGAAGATAAAATCCCATTCCCACGGCAGAAAGTCCCAGCACGATATGCATACCAGCACAGAGCAATGCGTTGATCATTTCATCGGATCTGACCATGGTGAACAACTCATATCCAAAGGTGGAAAAGGTTGTAAACCCTCCCAGAAAGCCAACAAATAAAAGTAATCGGATATGGGGAGAAAAGATATCCTGTACATGGGAAATGCCAGCCAGGCATCCAATCAGAAAACAACCAATGGTATTTACCATTAATGTGGCAGCGGGAAACCCCATATTGGGAAAAACACCATAATTCAGGACCATTTCGCAGGCAAGGAAGCGGCATATGGAACCAATAAATCCTCCGATTCCTATCATAATCAGTTTGGTTGGCAACATGGATTCCATCCATTTTGGTTACTCTGTTTACAGGGGGGAATTATCTCCAGACAGATTCAGATTCTTTTTTTTGAGGTGGAGTTTTGCATACTTGTAAAAAGTCCCTTCAAAATTACCCAAAGCAAGTACAAAACCAGGCCATCCATCCATAAATCCCAATTTTAGTATGTATATGGAGAACCAGGCCCAAATACCGTGGAATAAAGCGGTATACATGGTGATATGTTTTTTTTCGCTTTGATCCAGCTTTTCTGCTCCCAGACTGGAATATCTATTGGCCTTTTCCAGAAGTTCTTCCAGATTTTTGTAGGGGATCTGATGTATTGCTGCAGATAATCTGCCGCATTCTCTGGTACTTTTCACCTCATATCCTTCATGTACCGCATCATCATGAAATAGGAGTACATGTTTTTTAAATAATTGAGGTTGCCGGAAATCTGGATAAAATCCAGAATATCGAATCCATTTTCCCATGAAATAATTTTTTCTGGGGACATAGTAGGCATCCAGACTATCCCGGGAATGGATGATATCCAATATTTCCTCTTTTGCTTCCCGGGTGCAGCGTTCATCAGCATCCAGGCTAAAGACCCATTCATGTGAACAGGCGGCAATGGCCTGATTTCGCAAACTTCCAAATCCTGTGAAGGGAATTTGAATCACCTTTGCCCCTGCATCCCTGGCAATTTTTGCTGTATTATCTGTGCTAAAAGAGTCAGCTACAATAATTTCGTCTGCCCATTTTACACTTTCCAGGGCATTTTGTATTTTATCAGCTTCATTAAACGCAATAATATATACGGATATAGTTTCCCCCAAATTACCCACCTATTTTACAATAATTGTATTTGTCAGGGTATCTAACCCCTGTTCGCATACCCAGTTGCGGGATGAAAGGCTCTGGTGAAAAATCTGATCATTCTCATCCATACGGGTTCTGTCATTTTCAGGATGCCAAAGATGGAAACATCTTGCCATGAAAGGGTGGCTTCGCCGTTTCAACCCATATTGGTACATACGGTGTACAAATTCAGAATCCTCCCTGCCCCAGCCGATAAATGCATGGTTAAATCCATTAACATTCTTTACATCTTGGGTAAATACCCCCATATTACAAGATCTTGTTCCAGAAAGAGAAGTATCAGTCATGGCAGGGAAAAAAGGCATACGAAGCAGATGATGCCAATTTCCCACATTACCAATGATTGCCTGCCCAATACAGTAAACATGGGATTTGATATGACTGACATCAAACCGGTCAGAAAGTTTTCTGCCAATGAGTACCCGTTTCCCCTGGAAAAAATATCCTTTTTTGGATAAGGCCTCATGGTCTGCCACAAAATAAGGATCAGGAATGCAATCTCCATCCAAAAATATTAAATATTCCCCCTGGGCCTGTATAACTGCCTTATTTCTGATCATGGCAGCCCGAAATCCTTTATCTTCCTGCCATACATGGACAAGGCAAATGCAATTTTTTTGTGTGAACTTTTGCACAACTTCCCTGGTATCCCGGGAAGATCCGTCATCGGCTACAATGATTTGATCAGGGGGCTTTGTCTGGTCAAACAGAGCTTCCAGAACCCTTTTCAAAGCAGATGGGCGGTTGTATGTAGAAACGATAACAGAAATTTTCATTAGGATCGCATCCATGGCATGGTAACTGCTGAAACACAGATATCAAAATCAGTTTAGTAAATCATAAATTTCTACAAAAATCTATAAAATTTGAAGTTTTATATAAAATACCAATAATTTATTGAATTATCTTAAGATTTCATCGAATCTCACTGAGGGTTCCATTGCAGAAGCCCTGGAAAGCATTATGTGGCATATGGGGCCCACTTCAGTTTTTTGGCAAAGATGCTCTCCAAAGTGAAAAAAGTTGCATCAAAACGGCGCTCAAAAATCGGCGCCGCATCCCCTGCCCGGTGTACTTAGTGGGCTAATTCTTCGTTTTTAAAACAGATCGAAATGTGTCCCTGTCCGTTCAAAAACAACTTTATCCGATTCTATCATATAGATCAGCAACCAATCAGACTCAATGTGACATTCACGGAGTCCTTTCCAATTCCCAATTAATTTATGATCCCTGTGGATGGGATCAAGCACTTCTTCCGCTACAATCGAACGAATGATTATTTTCAGCTTTTCAAGTTTTTTCCCACCCTTCTTCATCTGTTTGATGTCGCGTTCAAACTGCTTTGTATATGCGGGTATAAGCATCAGATTCCCAATTTTTGAAACATGTCTTCCGTATCTTCGCAAA
>PDWI01010361.1_pt1 | contig 10460 bp, 8 predicted proteins | sample 1430891 | NCBI WGS metagenome assembly PDWI01 (sample SAMN01162508, study PRJNA174530) | Oral metagenome, whole genome shotgun sequencing project. | biome: Marine environment; feature: Marine mammal; material: Swab sample of the gingival sulcus; isolation source: swab sample of gingival sulcus... | reverse complement strand
TGGATGCTTTCTTGTAATGCTCAAAGGTTTCCAGATTATGCATCCTGCCGGGGGTAATTTCCATTTGGGCTGCGCCCCTTGTATCCACATCAAGGCAGATATAGTACCTGTGATTTTCAACATTTACTTCATATCCATCATACAGGGTATAGACATTGCCTATGAGGGTAATCAGTTTTTCAAAATTTTCGATATGTTTGGCATATCGTTCCCCTTCCTGGTTTTTCCCCACATGGCAGTAATCGGCCATGAACATGCAGTGTTCCGGTAGAAGTACAAGTTTTTCCTTGTTAAATTCCCTGAGAATGTATTGCCTGATGGTTTTACGGACCAAGGCTGATTTGGTGGGCCGGCCGGAAATGAGAAAATATACTCCCTGGAAGTCTTTTTCCCTTTGCCACTGGTCCAGAAGAGCAGCCTGTTTTCCGCACAGCAATTCCAAAAATCTGGTGAATTCTGTTTCAATGAATTGCTGAGATTCCCACCAGTTTTTTTCTCCATCGTCAACGGTCGTCTGGGAAAAGGCCCTGGCAAAATATTCGCCAGCCTTTTTTTCGGAAAAGGATTCCTTTCGTTTCAGGGCCGTTGTGATCCCCAGGTCTTCATCATTGTAAGTTTCCACCATCAATACAGAGGCATCGGTGGTAAGTCCCCCAATGTCAATGTGACAGATGCCAAAGGTCATGCGGGGGGAATCCATTGTCTCTGTGGACTGCGGTCTTTCCTGTGTTATTTGGCCGTGTTTGCTCTGGGCAAATAAAAATTCCACTTCTGAAAGTTTGGGAATGCGGTCTTTTTCCCCGCTCAAATCCCAGAAGGGCATGTACTTGATCTGGTTCAGAAAATACAGTTCACAGGCTCCGCTTTCGTCGGAAGAAATATTCACAAATGTCTTGCGAAGCTGGCGGAGGTTTTCCGGAAACAGGGGCTTCCATTTTTTGTGTTCCGCAAGATCCATGCACACGGAAAAGATATTATCCCGGTAGCCTGCACGCAGGTTTTCAATGAACAGATCCGGCACCGTGACCCGGATTTCCGTGATCACCGGAATGGCAGGCCCGTTCCAGGGACGTCCTTCCACAGGGGCCGTGATGTATAAGAAACTTTGCTCAATGATTTTTTTGATATACAGGGTAAATTGGGGAACATTGCCCCGATAAATGGCAAAATTGCTGGCAAAGGCGTATTTGGCACTTTTGACAATCTGATCTCTGGCAACGGTTTCCTGGCTGGTATTTGCCACAAAGGAGAAATCCCTTTCGTCACCCGTGGGCGGGTTGATAAAGGCCGATGGAAACCCGTCCTGTTCATCAATTTCCGGATGGACTACATATTGCCAGGAATCGGTGATCCGGTTCCGTCCAAAGCTGCATGGCCAGCACAATACCGATGTCCTGTACGATCCAAAATCTATGAAGAGAATATATTCTTCCCGGCTATGCTCATCCCTTGGGGTTTTGCCCGCAATGGTTTCGTAGTAGAGCTTGTCGTTGTTGGTCAGATCCAGGTCAAGATCCTGTGCCGGTTTTCTTTTGCGTCTGAAAAAATTAAGCATGCTGGCCTCCGTTGGCAGAGGTGGTTTCCAGGTGAATATAATCGCCCCGCATGAGGCAGTTTGGTACATACATCCTGGCCACGTTCAAAATGATCAGGGGGATGTCTGATGTCCTGGCCCCCAGAAATCCTTTGTTTGAAGGATCAAGGCGTTGGTGCAGGGACTCCCACATGACTTTGGCAATATTGGCAGATCGTTGCCTGTCCTCAAGAAACTGTTCAAGGTATTGGGTGAATATGAAGGTCCAGAACGCTTCCTGATCTTCAATGGTGTCTGCATCCCGGAGATGAGCAGGATCCGTATATTCCCTAAGTCTGGGACCGAATTCCGCTTCAAAGATATCGTCCAGGTACTGGTAGGTCTGGTTCAGGATGGCCTGCCGCATTTTTTCCTTTAATGAACTCACCTCATCATGGCTTTTGATGGAATGGAAACATTCATTTGCCCGGGAAAGGGTGTTTTCTGCGCCTGAAATCCAGGGGCTAAAAAACAGATTGTGCAGGGCCTGATTGATGTGGGAGGTGGTGCAGATTTCCTTTAGCATGCCCCGTGACCAGGAAATACCTCCATCCAGCAGGATCTGTTCCCTGATTTGCTCCACGTCGGTATATCTGGAGACCTGTGCAATCCATTCTTCCACATGGGGGCCGGGATCTGCAAATTTTACAGGATATTGGTCGTTGGATGGATTGACAAGCTGTACCGTGGCATCAAAGTTCCTGTAGCTCTGGAAATCATTGGCAAGGTCTTCCAGAACATTGGTATTGCCGCAATAGCCTGCAATGGCCGTTTCCCCCTGCAGGGAAATTACCAATGGCAGTTTCTCATGGGCGTAGTTGGTTTTAAGTACCTCTCCGTATTTTTTCAGGACAGCATCCAGAGGGTGTCCCACGGGAATGGAAACCTTGTGCTGAAAACAGGCCACAAAAATTCCGGGGAAACGCACCAGACAGGACATCATATTGTTCTGGAATGCCTGATGGTTATCTCGCTGGCTTTTTCTTGCATCTGCCCCTTCCTTGATTCCCGGGTACTCAATTACGGGAATCCGCATGGGGGTCTGGTTTTTGGGGACTCTGATCCGGATGAGATAATCGTCAGGGACGGCTCCGGAAGCAAGGTCATAGAGCTGGGCGAACCGCTCGTGATCAAGATTTTCCATGATGGTTTCGCCCGTGGTAATGGACACCTGATCCATCTGGATATGCTCTGCATCTTCATGGGGCTCCACAAGGCATGGTACGGCGGTGTTCTCCGATGTATTTCTTTCCTTGATGCGAAATATGGTTCGCAGTTCATCATTGCCGAAAAGATCAAGCAGGTAGCTTGTCTTAAAAGATTTATCTGTGCCAATGATGTGAATATATACAGGGGTTTCTGTTGCAGGAACCAGGGAAAGGCATTCCCGGCATTGGTCAATGCAGGCCGTCTGGAATGCCCTTTGGCTGGAATCCAGGCCAGGGGCAGCAGCGGTTTCATTTGCCGGGGACAAGCCTTTCAGCTGTTCCATGATGTCTTCAAGTTGGCGTTTCAGCCGGAGAATCTGTTCTGGACTTGCGTTCATAATTCATCCGTTTTTTGTCTTTTTCTTCAATTTCCTTCAATGGGTTCCAGGGCCGTTTTCGGTCTCACTGGATTTCTTCAATTCGGTAATTTCCATCCATGGACTGGATTATCTTTAATTTTATTCCTTCCAGAACCATTGTCATTCCAGATAATTTTCGGGTACCTCCAAAGTTGATGCTGTCGTTGACCACGGTAAAGGGGAACCTTGAAAACAGATTTTTTTCAGGTGTTTCAAACAAAACCTTTGTCCCGTCAGCAGATTTTGCAGAAAAGGAAGCAGCGTGTTCAAACAGCCGGACAATCCCGGTTTTCCCCGGTGTAATGGTAATGGTTTGGGAAGAAAGGCTGTCGTCCCTGGATAATTGTACCAGTGTGGTATTCATCTGGATTGGATCCCGTTTCAGGGGCAGATTCTTTTCCTTTTCAAAGGAGGACCTTGTGATGAGGTTGGACAGTACAAGGCTTGTAATGGGATCGTTGCAGGAAATGGCATATTTGCCCTTTTCATCTTCCATGAGCAATTCCCTGTGCAGATGTACCTGTAATGGTTTTTTTGTCCGGGCAAGGCCCAGGGACTTTATCTTCCAGGCTATGGCATCCAGCTGTACTCCCTGGCCTGCTGTCCTTGAAAAATACCGCAATACGGTTGGAGTCAGATGAATGTTGTTTGCAGCATCTTCGCCCACGGGATACCATTCAATGGAAGTATCGTTTGGATTATGCAGCAATCTGTCTGCCATATTTCTGGGAATCAGTGTGGCCTTGTCCCTGGCAAAAAATGCGGCAAATTCTAATTTTCCGTCTGCATTTTTTTGGGTAACAAGGAACCAGGATACACGGCCAAAGGAAGATGATTTTACCCGCAGGGGTGAAAAAGTATAGACATCTTCCAGGAAACGTTTCATCTCAAATCCAATGTCTTCTTTTTTCAAAAGATTGGAGAGCTGATCCTGATCCCGCAACTTTGTAAAATCATCAAGGGAAATCAAATTGTTTCTTACATAATCACTTACCGTGGCAGGAGGAATGTCCAGATCTCCCACCTTGAAGTAGAAAATATTGCTGGAATACCGGGACAATGCACAGGAATACATTTTTGCAAGCCGCATGAATTCTGTACCCTGCAATTTTTCTGCATGGGTTTTCATGGCCCTTTTTACCTCGGCATTGTAGTTGAAATAAATGAAAAGCAGCAAACGGTCGCCAAGGCGGTTCTGTGATTGTGTGGAACCCTGGTAAAAATTTCTGGAAAGGCCGGATTGTATGTCATCTATGTATTCTGGCCGTAGCAGTTCACTTGCAATTTGCCTGTACTTCATGTCATCACTGTCTGACCAGGAAGAGATGTCCGGGAAGATTTTTTTGTAAAATTTCGCAGAGGAAGAATCAGACCAAAAGTTCAGATCGCTGAAAAAGGTACTTTTGGTGAGATACCCATAGCGGTATACAAGCAATCCGCATGATATAAAGATCGTCAAAAGTATCAAATATTTCAATAACCCCAGAACCGCAATTTTTCCGCGTCTGTCCTTTTCCAGAATGGACAGCAGGCGGGCAGCCCTTTCCCTGCCTGTTCTTGGATCTTCATGGAGGATATTCCCTCCGTATCCCGTGGCGGAAAATTTTCCGGTGCTTCCTTTCTCGGCGGGCTTGAAAAATGCCCAGTCAGCACCAATGTTGTCACCCCTGGAAAGGCCCTTCTTCAAATAAACAATGAAGTCCTTTTTTTCCGCCGCGGTGAGTTTGGATATGGGGATACGAACCATATCAGGGCCCGGGGCAATACTGCCGTCCACCTCAATAAGCTGTATGTTCAGATGGGAACTTTCATATTGGTATCTTCTTACATCCCGGAAACATTGGCTGCCTGCGGGGATCTTTGCCTTGTAGGTTGTTGGAAAATCGCGGGTTTCTTCCAGTATTAATTCAAATTCGTCAAGCTGCCCCATGGGCGTTTCTCCTGTATTGTCATAGTGGGTGTAACTTTGTACCATACCACAGGTGACATGGAAAAGAGAAATTCATTTATCCTCCCTGACCTGCCATACAATGCCGCTTGTGGTGTCGCCTTCAGTAGCATCCCCTTGCGGCGTATGTCTGATATGCCTCAGGGACTGCCTCCCCATTTTTCAAATTGAAACAATGAGTTGGTATTGCAATCAGATATGCAAAGGACACAAAATCATTTCTTGCGGCTATTCATATCAGATGTATTTTTTTTGTGGGTATCCATCTCGTGGCTGCACTATCTAGCAAAAAATTCTGCTCCCCTGCTTTTGTGCCATGGTGAAATATATTTGTTGCATAGTTTTGATATACTGGAGGTGGAGGCGTGTGATACGGAAGGAAAATTGGGTAAGGGGAAATTTTTTCTTGACAGCAAAGCGGAAACTTTCTATAAAGACTCTCGTTCCACGCCCAGGTAGCTCAGTCGGTAGAGCAGGGGACTGAAAATCCCCGTGTCAGCAGTTCGATTCTGTTCCTGGGCACCATAAAAAATCAAAGGCTTTCAACGATTTCGTTGAAAGCCTTTTTTTTCTGTCTTATTTTTCTCCTTAGAAAAGGAAAAATGTGATTCCGTGCCTTTTCAAGAAAGTAATGAAAGATAGTAGGAATCAAGGCATTGGGCATGATGCTTCACCTGTCGTTGGCAATGAAGCAGCCCCATTGGCTGCTGTTTGCTTATGGAATGCCTGCAAATTTTACCAACGCAAACCCCAATATGATCAATAGCGTAAATACAATGGTCAGAATATTGAAGTAACGCTCAATCCATTGGGAGATGGATTCCCCGAATACATGGAAAATTCCTGCCACAAGAAAAAATCGTAAGCCCCGGCTCAGACTTGAGACTCCGAGAAACAGCCCGGGATGAATGTGTGCAACCCCTGCCGCAATGGTAAAGATTTTATAGGGAATGGGGGTAAATCCTGCGGAAAACAAAAGCCAGAAGGCATTGTCTTCGTAAATGTGCTTGACCCTATAGAAAACTTCCTGGTTGAATCCCGGAACATGGGAGAAGAAAAAATTGGCAAATTCTGAAAATTGTCCCTGGGTGTACCAGAGTTTATACCCGATGTAATATCCGAATACTCCGCCTGCAAGCGATCCTGACAGACACAAGGCAGCATACAGAAAGGCTTTTTTTCGATTGGCCACACAAAGGGCCATGAGCAGAACATCTGGAGGAACCGGAAAAAAAGAACTCTCCGCAAAGGCAAGAATAAATAAAGCCAGGGCACCATAGGGGCTTGCCGCCCAATGCAGAACCCAATTGTATAATTGTCTTATCAGTTTCATGGAACATCCCTTCTGTTCATTTTCTGGTAGTGTTTTATATCCTATTTGTTCTGGTCTATGCAAAGGGTATTCAGATCAATCTTGCCGGTAACTTTTGTAGCGGCTACCGGAAAAAGTTCGTCACCAGGTATAGATAGTAACAAAAGTTTGCTGGAAATGATGTTGATTGACTTTTCTTACGGAAATGTATAGAAAAAGAAAGTATTTACTTGATGGTGTACGAGATGGATGAAAAATTATCAGTAGAAATTCCGGTGATCAATGATTTTGGGCTGCATGCCAGGCCAGCAGCAAAACTTGTTGAGATGGCCATGAAAGCAAAGGGGGCTGTTCTATTTTCCCTTGGGGATATCCAGGCGGATGGGAAAAGTATCATTGATATACTTACTCTTGGGGCAATGAAAGGTTCTTCTGTTACCATTACCCTTGATAATCCCCTTGATGAATCTGTACTCCATGAAATTGTGGATTTTTTTGAACAGGGATTTGGAGAAATCTGATATGGCACAACAGCATAGCGAACAGAGGATTATCAAAGGAATCAGCGGTTCTCCAGGAATTTGCATGGGCAAGGCCCATGTTGTGGAAAAAGAGGGTGTGAATGTCATTCAACGATACCACATCGACGAATCCATGGTGGAAACGGAGATTGATCGCTTCAAGGATGCTGTGACCAAGGCTCAGAATGCCCATGCCCAGATTGTTGAATCCCTGGATAAAAATCTGGAAGATGCTCCCAATATTCTGGAAGCCCACATGCTGCTGTTCAAGGATAAAATGCTCTATGACCAGTGCATTGAAATCATTGAAAAAGAAAGAATCAATGCAGAATGGGTTTTGCAGCGGGTTTCCAGAAAAATCAAGCGAATGTTCCAGCAGCTGGATGATACCTATCTCCAGGCACGGGGAAACGATATTGTCCAGGTAGCAGACAAAATCATGTCCTTCCTCATGGGGGCTCACAGTACAGATATTTCAGAGATAGACAAACGGGTTATTCTGGTTGCCAGGGATTTGTCTCCGGCCGATGCAAGCCAGATCCATCTTGATAGAATTCAGGGTTTTATAACGGATACGGGGGGTAAGGATTCCCATATCAGTATTGTGGCAAAATCATTACAGATCCCCTCTGTGTTGGGATTGAAAAAGGCAAGCCAGCTCATCAGCAATGATGATCTTCTTATTGTGGATGGTTCTGCTGGACGTATCATCATTAATCCGGATCAGGACACGTTGGCCCGGTATGAAGCCAAAATGATGAAATTTGCCTCCTACCAGGAGGCTCTTGGCCGGGAAAGACATCTGCCAGCGGTTTCCCTGGACGGGGTTGCTGTGAATCTTTTGGCAAATGTGGAGCTGGTGGAAGAAATTGCCCCGGCAAAGGGTAATGGTGCCAGGGGAATTGGTTTGTTCCGAACCGAATTTTTGTACATGGATTTGAATCGGTTTCCCACGGAAGAAGAGTTGTTTGTATCCTACAGGGAAATCGCAGAGTTGTCAGCACCGGATGTTGTCACCATCAGAAGCCTTGACATCAATGGTGACAAGGTAAATCCAGCCCTTGATTTTGTGGAGGAAGCAAATCCGGTTCTGGGGCTTCGTGCCATTCGGTTCTGCCTTGAAAACCCCGAGATTTTTCTAACCCAGATCAAGGCCATCCTGCGGGCAGGGGTGTTTGGCAATGTCCATTTGCTGATTCCCATGATTTCTTCTTTGGAGGAAATTATCCAGACGAAGAGGCTGATTGAGAAGGCAAGGGAAGAACTTGACAGGGAAGGCAAAGAGTATAGTGATTCCGTTCCCTTCGGCATCATGATAGAAGTGCCGTCTGCTGTGATCATGGCAGATGAGATGGCAAAACATGTGGATTTTTTCAGCATTGGAACCAACGATCTGATCCAGTATTCCCTTGCCATTGACCGGGGCAACTGGCGGGTTGCCCATTTGTACAATCCCTTGAACCCTGCCATATTAAAAATGATTCGGATGGTTTGCGAAAGTGCCAGAAAAAATGATATTGGCCTTGTCATGTGTGGCGAAATGGCAAGCGATCCTTTGAATATTCCAATTCTGTTGTGGCTTGGCATCAGAAGTTTTTCCATGAATGCCGCATCCATTCCTGTGGTGAACAAATTTATCAGGAGCATTCATCTGGAAGAAAATCATCAATTAATTCAGAAGGCAATGGAACAGAACGATGCGGAGCATTTGATGGGTTTGATTCAGGAGACCTATAAGGATGTGCTGCCCTATCCTTATATCTGAAAGGAAGAAAATGAGTAATAGTAGTAAAGAATATATTAAAACCGTGGCTGTGAACAAAAAAGCCAGGCATAATTACGAAATTCATACAGAATTTGAAGCTGGCATTGTTCTGGTGGGTTCCGAAGTAAAATCCCTGCGAGAGGGGAGGGTGAGCTTCCAGGATTCCTATGCAGATATCAAAAATGGCGAGGTTTTTTTGCGTCAGCTGCATATTTCTCCCTATAAATATGCCTACAATGCCAACCATGAGTCCATGCGTTCCAGAAAGTTGCTGCTGCACAATTATGAAATCCGAAAACTCATTGGAAAAATTAAGGAAAAGGGCTATACCTTGGTCCCCCTGAAAATTTATTTCAAAAACGATAGGGTAAAGGTCGTAATCGGCCTTGGCCGGGGGAAAAAACTGTATGACAAGAGGGAATCCATCAAGCAGAGAGATGTGAAACGGGATATGGATCGGGAACACAAGGTTCGGTTTTAATATAAGGAAAAGGCGTTATCATGGACAGTAACAATCATTCTGAATTGGAAAAATCAATTGAGGACTTGCAGGATTTTGTGGAAAAAACAACCGGGAAAAGGGCTACCGCAAGTGAAATTGTCTTTGCACTGGACAAGTATTTTGTGAGAAAGGAAATTTTGGAGTTTATTGCCCTGTACCGAAAGGAAAACAGTTGATCCTGGCAAGATCCTTTTTACTTTTTTAAAGATAAGACTTGTATCCCTGCCTGCTCGCTAAAAAGCGTGCAGGCAGGGATTTTTTAATAGGTCTTTCTTTTGGCAAACCCCTTTCCCAGAACATTGAATGTATTTTCCGTGATTACAAAGGCATCGGGATCCTTCTGAAATACAAGTTCTTCCACACGCTTGATCTGATAGGTATTTACCACGGTAAGGATGACATTTCTTTCCTGTCTGGTATATGCTCCCTCTCCCTTGAGTATGGTCACTCCTCTTTTCAAATTCTGCATGATTTGCTCACTGATCTCATTGGTGAAATTGGAAATGATCAGCATGAGTTTTCTCTGGTTGAAAAGTCCAATGCAATAATCCATGAGCATGGAGGATATATAGGATGTTGCCATGGAGTATAAGATGAGGTTTTTGTCCAGAAAGGCCAAGCTGAATACGAACAGAACAAGGTTGAATATGAAGCTGTAACTTCCGATGCGGATGCCCCATTTCTGGCTTAAAATGATGCCGATGATGTCGTTTCCACCGCTGGAACCAAGGGAACGAAGGATAATGCCACAGCCAATGCCCACAAAGCTGCCGCCTGCAATGACACAAAGCCAGGGGTCATCAAGGACGATCTCGAAATGAATTGCATCCAGAATTACGGTGAAAATTACGGCTCCGTAAAGGCTGTACAGCAAAAATCTGCGGCTGACAAGTTTCCAGCCAATGATGAATACGGGTATGTTCAGGAGGATAAGCCAAAGCCCCGTGGTTAGTGTATTGGTGGAATAGTAGAGTATCATGGCAACCCCGGAAAATCCTCCGATGATCATTTGCTGGGGAATGAGTACGGATTTCATACCAACGGCGGCAATGACTGTTCCCAATGTAATTAAAAACAGATTCCATGCAATGGAGTAGCTGATATTTTTCATTTTGTTTTTTCCTGCTTGTTGTTGGTCCTTTTTTGTCTCCTGTCATGGTCGCCCTGATGTGGTCTCATGATTTGTTTTAAATAAAGGCGATGCTGAATTGACAGGTTCGACAGAAAGACGGGATTGTTGTTATATGGTTTTTAAATTAAGGTATTGAAATT
>PDWI01010360.1_pt1 | contig 10460 bp, 9 predicted proteins | sample 1430891 | NCBI WGS metagenome assembly PDWI01 (sample SAMN01162508, study PRJNA174530) | Oral metagenome, whole genome shotgun sequencing project. | biome: Marine environment; feature: Marine mammal; material: Swab sample of the gingival sulcus; isolation source: swab sample of gingival sulcus... | reverse complement strand
GGCAACGCCTGGTGTATAGGCAGTTGACAAGTCGTCTTTTGTTTCTACTGTTACTTTGCTAATCACTTCAATTTTACCGCGATTTTTTTCGTGCATTTCCAGTGCAAGTTTTTTGTAATCCATAAATTACTCCTTGTTTTTTAACCCGTCTTTGACTGCTTTGACAATATCTTCTGCTGTTAATTCGTAGACTTCTTTGAGATAGTCGACTGAACCAACTTGCCCAAATTTATCTTTGACACCAACCCGTCTCAACAGGGTAGGGCACTGTTCAGCTAATACTTCGCTGACTGCCGAACCGAGTCCGTTGATAATGTTGTGGTTTTCACAAGTGACAATTAAACCAGTTTGGTTGGCGGCTGCCACGATGGCGTCAGCGTCGATTGGCTTAAGTGTAAACATATTGAGGTGTTTAACACTAACGCCTTCACTTTCAAGCATTTCAGTTGCCTTAATTGCTTCGTGGGTCATAATGCCGTTTGAAATCAGTGTTACGTCATTGCCGTCGCAAATTTCAACCGCTTTGCCAATTTCAAAAGTTGATCCCTCTTCGTAAATCTGAATCGCATTTTTGCGTAGCAGCCTAATGTAGTACATGCCGTAAGTTGTGCTCAGTTGGCTGATGATATCACTTAACATTGCGCCGTCAGTTGGTATAATCACTGTCATTTCGGGAATATTGCGCATTAAGCCGAGATCTTCGAACGGCATATGCGTACCGCCGTTAAAGGCTGCTGTAACGCCTGGGTCAGAACCGACAATGCGCACATTTGACTTGGCGTATGCACCTGACATAAAGGTTTGGTCGTAAGAACGACGCGTTGCAAATGGGCCAAAGGTATGTGCGAATGGCACTTTGCCAACGGCTGATAAACCAGCGGCTACCCCCATCATGTTGGCTTCTTGCACACCACAGTTAAAGGTGCGTTCTGGGTAGGTTTTTAAATAGGGGATCATCCCCATTGAACTCATTAAGTCAGAATCTAGCACGACGATGTTCTCATTTTCAGCCGATAGGTCAATCAGTGTTTGACAATAGACCTTGCGCATTTCTAGTGCTTCTTTTTGATGTGTTTTAGCAATTTTTACCATGACGTATTTTCCTCCGCTTGCGACAGTTCACTTTCGAGCTGTTCGATAATTTTCTGCGCTTCAATATGGTCGCTTTCACTAAAGCGCATGTGGTGATTGGCATCTGCGTTTGCAACAAATGGGAAACCTTCTCCTTTAATGGTATCGAGCACAATGCAAGAGGGCTTGTCGGTTACTTTTTTAGCGGCTTCGATTGCCTCGTAAATAGCATTGACATCATTGCCTTTAATCGTTGTCGCGTGCCAACCAAAAGCGGCGAACTTATCTTCAATACTACCGAGATTGTTGATGTCTTTGGTGTAGCCGTCTAGTTGTTTTTTGTTTTCATCGACAAAGGCGATTAAGTGCGACAATTTGTGGTGAGCGGCAAATAGAGCGCCTTCCCAAACTTGACCTTCGTTGAGTTCACCGTCGCCAATAATTAGATAAGTGTAGTTATCGCGCTTGTCAATTCTATTGCCAAGTGCGATGCCGATTGCCGTTGATACGCCTTGACCAAGCGAGCCCGTTGTCATATCGATACCCGTTGTTAAATTGCGGTCGCAGTGGCTCGGTAATTTGGTGCCGTTGCAGTTTAAGGTCATTAAGTCTTCAAGTGGGAAATAGCCCTTTAATGCCAGTGTTGCATAGATAGCAGGACCAGCGTGTCCCTTTGAACAAACTAGGTAATCTCTTTCTGACCACTTCGGGTTTTGGGGGTCGATTTTCATCACTTTGCCGTAGAGAACTGCCAATGTGTCGACGACAGAAGCGGCGCCACCAATATGACCAAAGCCCAGATTTTTGACTTCTTTTAATGTCCATAATCGAATCGCTTTGGCAAATGTCTGCAAGCGCTCGGTTTCGTTATTTTGTAACATAGTTTCCTCCGTGTTTCTAAATTATTGATCGATACTGGCTTTTTCCATTGCCTTGATTAGGGGCAGCTTTTTGCCTGATAAATAGCGTACCATTGCACCACCTGCAGTACAGACATAGTTGACGTCGTTTAAGTCGATAAACTTTGCTGCGGCGCTCACTGTGTCGCCGCCGCCAATTACCGAATAGCCTTCGCTAGCGGCAATTGCTTGCCAAAGCGACTTCGTGCCTAAGGCGAACAAATCATCTTCGTAAACGCCAGCCGGCCCATTGACAAAGATCGTCTTAGCCAGACTGATTATTTCACCGTAAATGGCAATTGTTTTCTGACCAATATCCATGTACATGTACTCTTGTGGTAAATCTTTTACGTCGATTTCAGCGCGCTTGCCATCTTGTTGGTAAGCTAAGTCGACGGGGTAGACAATTTTATCGCGGAACTTTGCCAAATAGCGTTTTGCCTCATCGACAAACACCAACAAGTTGCGTTCGGCTAAAAACTTCTTTTTGGTTTCGCCAATATCGATGCCGTCGGCTAATAAAAAGACTTCGCCTGTGATGCCGCTGGTGATAATTTTATCAGCTGTACCATTTTCAAGTACTTGCTTCATCATGCCAAAGGCATCTGATATTTTAGCGCCACCTAGAACAAAGACACTGGGTTTGTCGGGGCTCTTTGAAATTTTATCTAAGTTAGACAGTTCTGACACAAACAGGTCACCGGCGCAAGATGGCATAAATTCTTGAAATGCCACCATGCTGGGCGCATTGCGGTGTGCTGCCGCAAAAGCTTCGTTGACATAGAGGTCAAACTGTCCCTTTAAACGCCTTACTAAATAGGTGTCTTGCATTGTTTCGGGGGTCAGTTTGACGTCGTTTTCAAATGTCGAAATCTCTTCTGTTAAATAGCGTAAGTTGCCCATGACAATCGCTTCGCCATAATCTAACGCAGCAAAGGCATTTAAGGCAGCTGGGCCGCAGACATCATCAATATAACTGACTTTTTTACCCGTGTATTCAGCTAACTTTTCAGCGTGCTCAGCAAGTGGTATTAGATTTTGATAGTCTAGTGTATCGCCTTGATGCGCAATAATTGCCAATTTGGCGCCGCCGTCGAGTATTTTTTTGATCGTCGGCAAACTCTTTTGGATGCGGTTTTCGTTGACGATTTTTTTGCTTTTGGGGTCGATTGGCGAATTGATATCAACCCTCAACAACACGCGTTTGCCTGCGATATTAAAATCATCGATTGTTTTCATTTTCATTATAGTAATCCTAAGTATTTATTGGTTTCTGCTGTACCGGCTTCACGCGTTGGTTGTGTTTCTAAAGCGGCCCTGATGGCGTCGATTGTCTCTGGAATTGTGACCGATTCTTGCGGAATGTGAATGCCAAACATAATGTCTTTGCCCGACTTGACAATCATGTCTTTCCAAACGAATATTTGATAGACATCACCGCGTGGGTTGCCGACATCTCTGCCGTATCTAAAGACAGATGCATTGCCTAAAAAGCCCTCGTCAATTGAGACCACTTTGATGCGGTCATGTGCTTCAAAAGCGGCAATGACCTCATCAACTGAGATATCATTTTTAGGGGTAGCCACAACACTGATAAAGTGACCGTGTGTTACAGGGGTGTGTACCAGTAAGCCAGTTGCGTCAATGTGCGGCATAATTGTCATTAAGTCGACTGCTTGATGGTTGGGTGCTTTGTCAACTTTTAAAGCGTTGGTTAAACCACGATGGTAGTCACCGGGGTCAGCGACGCGGCGGACAATTGTAATGGCAACTTTTTCAATGCCGACAGAGCGGTCGAGGCAGTCGATTGCGCGAATTAAACCCGTTGTATTGCATGAGGTCAGCTTTAGAAAGTCTTGACCAAGTCCCTTTTCATAGTTGGCATAGCCGTGAAAAAAGACATCGGCAACGTCGTTCTTTTCGCCACCTTGAAAAACTGCCTTTAAGCCATGTGCTTTGTAGAGGTCTTTATTTTTAGCACCGATGCCAGCACTGGTGGCGTCTAATACGATGTCGACACTGTTTAAGACATCTTCCATCGTACCCGCTACGGGAATACCGGCAGCTTCTAATGCTGTTTTAGCTTCGGGAAATGCAGCGTATAGCTTATAGGGCATACCCTTGTCTTTTAACGCCCTTACGCTCAAAGTTGGGGCGGCGTCAACCACGCCAAATAGTTCCATATCTTGTTGCATGGCGACGCCATCAGCTAGTCTTTGACCGATAACACCATACCCTACAACGGCTACTTTTACTTTCTTCATAAATTCCTCCTTGTCAAAACGACATAAAAACAACGCAAACGTTTGCTTTATTTGTTAAAAATATATCCGATATTAAAATGTTTGTCAATAGCGCCTATTTTATTTCGTCGTCGGCTGATTGACAATTGTGTTTCGAATTATTAATTCTGGCTTGATAATGTACTCTGACGAACTGATTAAATGGTCATTGCCAATTTTTTCGTAGAGCATTTCAAAGGCTTTTTCGCCCATAAAATAGGTCGGTATTTCAACCGTTGTCAAATTAATTTGCGGCAGCCCTGCAATGTAAATATTGTCAAAACCGACAACGCCGAAAGCGTCTTTGGGTCGACTGTTTCCGGTTTGTAATTGTTCTAACACGCCCAGCGCAATAATGTCGTTGGCAGCAAAAATGGCGTCGGGCGGTTCTGCTAGCTTAAACAGTTCACCCGTTAGTTTCTTACCCGATTCTGACTTAAACTTACCAATTTTTACTAATTTTTTATCAAGTTTTATGCCGTATTGACGCAGTGCTTTTTTATAGCCTTTGTAGCGCATGTTGTTTGAATAAGAATCATTTGTACCGCCGACAAAGGCAATCCGTTGAAACCCCTTTTTGATGAGGTGTTCAGTGGCTATAAAAGCGCCAAATACGTTATCTACGCCAACAAAAGAGGTCGCTTTGCGCTTTGCTTTAGTACTTAAAAAAACAGTTGGTATTGCCAGTTCATCAATCTGTTTTAAATTGGCAATTGACGACGGATTGATAATGATGCCATCGACCCGATTGCGCTTGAGCGTCGTCAGACACTCGCGCTCTATTGTGGGGTCCCAACTGGTGTTATATAAAAAGACATTATAGTTGTATTTGCGGGCTGACGTTTCAATGCCACGTGCAATTGCTGGAAAAAACGGGTTTGTTATATCGGGGATAATCAGCCCAATTGACATGGTAGATTTATTAACTAAACCGCGTGCAATTTCGTTGGGGTGATAGCCCATATCGTCAGCGATCGCTAATATTTTGGCGCGCATTTTGGCGCTGACGCCCTTTTTTCCGTTGAGCGCACGTGATACTGTGGTGTATGATACCCCAGCTTTTTTAGCAATATCAATAATTGTAACGCTCATGGTAAAGTCCTCCGCAACAGGTGATAAAAGCAATATATTTGCTAAAGAAAATCAATCTAATTATTACAATAGTGACATTATTGATTGACAGTTTCTCTATAATGTATTATATTATATCTATACAAAAACCGCAAACGTTAAACTTGTTTTAATAAAAAAACGGCTTATAATTCAGTAAATTGTCATATTGCTATTTCACTATATTTTGGGAGAGATTTTTATGAAACGCGTCAAAATCGGCATTGTTGGTCTTGGTAGATTGGGCATTAAGCACGCTGAGAATATTGCGTTTAAGTGCCCGCGTGCTTGTCTGTATGCCATTTGCAGTTTAGATGTTGCGCAAATGGAAAAACTGTCGAAAGAATGGCACGTGCCGCATTGTTATAGCGAATATGACGAAATGCTCAAAAACGACGAACTCGATGCTATTTTTATTGCGTCGCCGTCACCACAACATGCCGATCACATTGAAAAAGCACTTGAGGCAGGTTTTCACGTCTTTTCTGAAAAGCCACTTGGCACCACTCATCAAGACTGTTTACAGGCGCAAAAAGCGGTTGAAAAACACCCAGATAAAGTATTTATGCTCGGCTTTATGCGCCGATTTGACGATTCTTACGCTGAGGCAAAGGCGTTAATCGACGCTGGTAAAATTGGCAAGCCAATACTGTTTAGGGGTTATTCAATTGACCCAGAAAAAAACATTGCTGGTGCAATTGCCTACGCTGCGCACAGTGGCGGTCAGTTTATCGATATGGCAGTTCACGATATTGATTTAGCGCGCTGGTTTTTAAGTGGCGAAGCTGAAACAGTCTATGCCATTGGCGATAGTTATTTGCACCCTGAGTTTTCGAAGTATAATGATGGTGACAATGTTTCGGCGCTGCTCAAGTTTGACAACGGTGCAATGGCATTTATCGTTGCTGGCAGAACCGCACCGCATGGTTACAATGTTGAAACAGAAATTATCGGTACAAAGGCGACGCTTAGAATTGCCAGTGTACCACAGAAGAATTTGGTTGAAATTATCGATCAGTCAGGCGTTCGCAAAGAGTGTTCGCAAGATTTCTTAGAGCGTTTTGAAAAAGCGTATTTAAATGAACTAAATGAATTTGTCAGCTGTATCATTGATGGCACTAAGCCGCGGGTTTCGGTTTACGATGGCACCAAGACAACAGTTGTTGCCTACGCGGCAACAGAGTCATTCCAGACAAATCAATTGGTTCATATTAAATATTAATTAAAAAGAGACAAACAAATGATTATTGGGAGGAAGAAATGAAGAAAATTTTAGCTCTATTATTAGTGCTCGTATTGGCACTTTCTGTTGGTTGTTCAGCTCCACAAGAGAGTGGCGAAGAGACTACAGAAGCAGGCAAGACAGAAACAAAGACAATTGGCTATGTCATCAACAACTTGAACGACACGTTCCAAACATTTATCTTTGAAGCAGCAAAGGCAAAAGCAGAATCACTTGGCTACACAATTGACATTCAAGATTCACAAGAAGACGTTATCCGTCAGCAAGACCAAGTTAAGGCATTAATTGAGAAAAAAGTTGACGCTTTAGTCGTTGTACCAGTTGACACTAGTGCGATGGCGCCAATTACACAAGCTGCTAACGAAGCAAATATTCCGCTTGTTTATGTTAACAGAAACCCATTTGGCGAAAGCGAATTACCTAAAAATGTCTTCTACGTTGGTTCTCAAGAAATCATCGGTGGACGTCTACAAGCTGAAGAGCTCGTTAAGGTAATGGGTGAAGAAGGTAAAGTTTGTATCTTAATGGGTATCTTAAGTAACGAAGGTGCTGTTAAGCGTACAGAAGGTAACAAAGAAGTTTTATCTAACTATGCTGGTATTGAAGTATTGGCAGAAGAAACAGGTAACTGGCAGACAGATCAAGGTATGTCTTTGACAGAGAACTGGTTAACAGCTTATGGCGCAGAACTAAAAGCTATCTTAGCTAACAACGATGACATGGCACTGGGTGCTATTCAAGCGGCTAAGGCAGCAGGCAGAGAAGACCTCATCATCATCGGTTTAGATGCTACACCAGCTGCACTTGAAGCAGTTGAAGCTGGTACGATGGCTGCAACAGTTTTACAAGATGCAAAAGGTCAAGGTGAAGGCGCTGTTATGGCAGCTGATAAAGCTGTTAAAGGCGAATCACAAGATGCTGTTACATGGATCGACTTTGTACTCGTCAACAAAGACAACGTTGGTCAATACAAGTAAATGTTCTAGTATTTAATACGTAATATTAATAACACTCGAAACATTCTGTTTCGGGTGTTATTTGTAAAGATTCACTATTTTTGGCAAAAATGAATTATTTAGAAGTAACTATTCAGGTCAAAAGAAATGATGTTATGTCATCTCGACCAACGTGGAGAGATCTCACATTTAAAACCTGAGATTTCTCGATTACAGCTTCGCCTTCACTCGAAATGACAACTTAACTGAATAGCTACATTTAGGAAAATAATATGAAAAACAAATTATTGAAAATGGAAAACATCGTCAAGACGTTTCCTGGTGTAAAAGCGCTAAAAGGTGTTCACTTAGAAGTTGAAAAAGGTGAAATACACGCTGTTATTGGTGAAAATGGCGCTGGAAAATCGACGTTGATGAAGTGCCTAATTGGCATTCATCCGCCGACATCTGGTAAAATATTTTATGAGGGCAAAGAAATGGCTTTCAAAAATACCAGAGCCGCGCTCGATGTTGGTATTTCGATGATTCACCAAGAATTATCGCCTGTACTACATCGTTCTATTATGGAAAACGTTTGGTTGGGCAGAGAACCGCGCACAAAGTTCGGTTTAGTTGACCACAAAAAAATGTATGAAATGACTGTAAAAGCACTAAAGGAAATCGATTTAGATCTTGACCCTAAAATGCATATGAGCGAGCTGTCGGTTGCCAAAATTCAAATGATAGAAATTGCAAAAGCGCTTTCTTATGATGCCAAATTAATTATTATGGATGAGCCGACTTCGGCTTTAACAGACAAGGAAATCAAAAAACTATTTGAGTTAATGCGTCAATTAAAAGAAAAGGGCATTGCTCAAATATTTATCTCACATAAACTAGAAGAAATCTACGATATTTGCGATAATGTTTCAATTTATCGCGATGGCGAATTTATTGACACCAAACCGACCGCAGAAATAACAACGGCTGAACTGATCAATAAAATGGTCGGCCGTGAAGTAAGTGAGCTATACCCCAAGAAAAAAGCTGATATTGGTGAGGTTTGTATCGAACTTGAACACCTCACTGCTAAAGGTGTATTTGAAGATATTAGCTTTAATGTCAAGCGCGGTGAAATATTTGGCCTAGCTGGCTTAATTGGTGCAGGCAGAACCGAAGTTGCCGAGACAATTTTTGGTTTGCGCAGTCATGATGCGGGCACTATAAAAATTGATGGTAAGGCGTTTGATATAAAATCTGCCGAAGAAGCGCTTGCCAGCAAAATTGCCTTTCTTACAGAAGATAGAAGACAGACTGGTATTTTTCCGATGCTCAGCGTATCGCACAATTCATTTATTTCCAGTATGGATAAATACTTGGGCAAGTTTGGCTTGTTTTCGCATAATATTGCACAGCAAACCGTCGATGAATACGTTGAAAAAATACGCATTAAGACACCATCGATTTATCAGCGCATCGAAAACTTGTCGGGCGGTAATCAGCAAAAGGTGTTGATAGCCAGATGGTTGATGACAGGGCCAGAAATACTGATATTGGACGAACCAACGCGCGGTATTGACGTTGGTGCAAAATCAGAAATTCATGCCTTAATATCAGATTTGGCAGTGCTCGGCAAGAGCGTGATTATGATATCTTCTGAACTGGGCGAAGTGATGGGCATGAGCGATCGCATAGGCGTTATGTTTGAAGGCAAGTTAACGGCAATACTCGACAATAGTCCAGATCTAACACAAGACGAAATTATGACTTATGCCACTGGGCATAAAGATCAATTTAAGGCGACGAGAGGAGTTAAATCGTGAGTGATATAAAAGCGAAAGTAAAAAAAGGCCAAGTCGGTGAAATAATGCGTAAGTACGGCATTATTTTTGCCATGATTGCATTGATTGTCTTTTTGACAGTTGTCGAGCCGCGTTTTATGACGCCATCAAATATCTTTAATGTATTGACGCAGAGTGCAATTTTTGGCATTATGGCACTTGGTATGACATTGGTTATTATTTCAAAGGGTATCGACCTTTCAGTCGGTTCAATTTTAGCCTTTTCTGCCGTCGTTGCGGCCAGTCTTGGTCAAGCCAGCAATGCGATGATCAAGTTTTATCCAAATCTTGGTGAACTCAATATTATTATTCCAATCGTCGTCGCAGTCGGTATTGGTTCATTATTGGGGGCGATAAACGGTTCATTAATCGCCTACACTGGCATACCAGCATTTATCGCAACACTTGGTATGATGACAATTGCACGTGGCTTTACCCTGATGTACACAGGTGGTAAACCAGTTAGTGGTTTAACTGATCAGTTTATGGCAATCGGGTCACGCTTGCCGGCAATTACAATTGGCGGTACGACGATATTCCCAAGTATTCCAGTGCCAATTATTATCTACGGCATAATGATTGCGCTGACTTGGTTACTACTCGGTTATACCCGTTTTGGCAAGAGCGTTTACGCGATTGGTGGCAATATTAAAGCTGCTGAAATTTCAGGTATTAACGTCAAGAAAAACACAATTAAAATATATGCCTATGCAGGCTTCTTATGTGGTGTTGCCGCACTGGTCTTTACTGGCCGCGTCGGCAGTGTTCACCCAGGCGCTGCAACAGGTTATGAATTGACGGCAATTGCCGCAACGACAATTGGTGGCACCAGTCATGCTGGTGGTATTGGTACCATTTGGGGTGCAGTAGTTGGTGCGTTAATTCTCGGTATTTTGCGTAACGGTATGACACTACTTGGTGTACAAGCCTATTGGCAACAAGTTGTCGAAGGTTTAATCATCATCATCGCCGTTATTATCGACATGAGAAAGAACAGAAAAAAATAAGGAGGTAGCAGTGAGAATAAAGAGTAATGGTTTTTCAACTGGCTACAATAGCATAACAGAAAAAGATGGCAA
>PDWI01010359.1_pt1 | contig 10460 bp, 6 predicted proteins | sample 1430891 | NCBI WGS metagenome assembly PDWI01 (sample SAMN01162508, study PRJNA174530) | Oral metagenome, whole genome shotgun sequencing project. | biome: Marine environment; feature: Marine mammal; material: Swab sample of the gingival sulcus; isolation source: swab sample of gingival sulcus... | reverse complement strand
TACTAAATATAAAGTGTATTTAGATTATGAAAATGATAAAAATATATATGTAGAAATAATGCTTAAGGGTAAAAAAGATGTTATAGATAAAAAAATAGATGAAGATTTAAATAGTAAAATTTCTAAAATTAAGGATTATGAAATTAGAAATTATATTATAAATGATAATAACAAAAATTTAAAAATAGAATTTGTTGGAAAAAATTTGTCTATAAAAAATGCAGTAAAAATTAAAGTTATAGATGTTACTACAAAGTTAGAATATAATAAATTTACAATTCAATATGAAAATATTGGAGAAAAACTTATTGCAACAATAAATTTTCCGAAAGTTTCAAATGATAAAATTAAAAATTATAGTTTGATTATAAAAAATATGAACAATCAAAAAATAAATAAACAAAAAGAAATAATTGCTATTTTACCTAAAAGTGTTTCGTTAAATGATATTGTGTTTTCTGATATAGACATTTATTCTTATCAAAATACTCTGATATCTAATGGTATTATAGATACTAAAAATGCTATAACATCAAAATATCAATCTAGTAAAAAAACGGAAGGGAATATATATGGAATTAATTTAGATTATGAGAAAATAAAAGTAAAAATTTTTGATGAAAATGGGGTAGAATATACACAAAAAGAATCGTTAAATGCTTTACCTAATACGAAAAAATATATAATTTCAAATAATTCTATGAATACAATTACAATAAAGGGTAATAAAAATTATATTCATTATGAAATAATATTGCCAAATAATTTGGATAGGGATATGAAATTCAAATATATATTTTCTATAGATGGGATAAACTTTGATAAAAGAATTTCTGTATCTGCATTAGTAGAAAAAACTAGTACTAATCCTATATCAACTAAAGTAAATACTATGATAATAAAATATGAAAATGGAAATGGAAAAAAAATAAAAGAAAGTACTTTATTTAAAGGATATAGTAATTTAAATTATAATATATCTATTCCTGAAATAAAAAATTATGAATTCAAAGCTGTGAAAGATAATAATTTTTTGTATGGAAATGGAGTTGTAAATGGTAAGATTTTAACATTGATTTATAATAAAATTAAGTAAAGGAGATTAGAATCTTAAGAACAATTAGTATATAGAATTATATATTAAACCCCTTCTGGTTAAGAAATAAGGTTAATCAGAAGGGGTTATAGTGGTAAGAAATTATCTTTAGATCCATTATTAATATGTTTTCTATACTTAATTTATTTTATAGTAAGTATAAAAGCTGTTTAAATTACATACTCATTTTTTTGATTTTTATTTTCTAAAAATTCATACATTTCTTCTAAATTTTTAGTTGCAACTACTTTGTCGCACCATTTTTTTCTGTGGTGTTCATACATTGGGTCGTAGTAGTTTAATAATAGATATTCTATCCATTTTTTATGTAGATTTATATCTGTTGTTTCTGCATTTTCAAATATTTCTAAAAGCATATTTAGTTTTTCTATGCCAAGTTTTTTCTTTAGTTTTGAAAGTTTGGCTTTTAGATTTTCTGCAAATAATTCTCTTCCCTTATCTTTTCCATATTTTTGAGTGTATTTTTCAAGGTCTGAAACTATATAGTCTTCATAAGTTATATCTGTTCTTTTTTGTATGTCCATATCTAACATCATATAAGGTGCAGAGTGCATATATTCAAAAAATTCATTTGGTATAACTGATTTTCCTATGTTTTTACTTTCGCTTTCAAATGCTACAAAACTTGGATTTTTGGATTCCATTTCTATCATTTTGTATGCTAAAGCATTTTCAAATGTTGCTTGTTTAGGTTGTTCTTCTATATATGCACCAAAGGCAGAACCCCTATGTTTGGCTAGATTTTCTAAATCAATTGCCATAGAAAGTTTTTTTATTAGTTTTGTTTTTCCGCAACCTGTATTACCTGCAATTATAACGGGTTTTAGTTTTATATTTATAGGATTTAAAGCGTCTAATAAAAAATTTCTAAATCCTTTATAACCATTTTTAAGTCTTTTTAAATTACAGTTTAGATTTTCATTTATCCAGATTGTTGCAATTTTTGAACGGTTTCCGCCTCTAAAACACATAACTATACAGTTTTCATTGTTTTCTATTACTTTTTTTACTTTGTCTAGAAATATTTGTTTTTTCTCTTTATTTACTAGCTTGTGGCCTAACTCTATTGCTATTTCGCTACCCTTTTCCTTGTAGCATATTCCAACTTTTTCTCTATCTTCATCGTTTAGAATTGGTATATTTATAGAATTTGGAACGGTAGCTTTTTCAAATTCGCTTTCGCTTCTTACATCAATTATGCAAGTTTTTGATAATATTATTTTTTTATAATTTTCTTTAGTATTTTCTATCATTTTATTGTAATCATTTTTTCTGTTTTTTCGATTAGTTTGCCTATAGGTTTTAAGTCTAGGTTATATTTTTTTGCTATACTATAAAACTTATCTGTATTATCTTCATCAACTGCAACTAAAAGTCCGCCCGAAGTTTGTGGATCAGCTAATATTATGCTTTGATATTCTGTAGCGTTGTGTAGTTGCCCGCCGTAAGTGTTTAAATTATTATAAACTCCTCCAGGTATGCTTTTTAATTCTATATATTTTTTTACATTTGGTAAAAGCTCTATATTTTCGAAATTAATTTCTGCAGATAAGTTTGAGCCAATACACATTTCGTGTAGGTGTCCTAGTAATCCGAAACCTGTAATATCAGTAATTGCAGATACTTCTTTTAATTTTCCAAATTCACTGCCTATTTTATTTAATGTGCACATTGCGTCTATTGCAGGTTTTAGTTCATCTTTTTCAATTAACTTTCTTTTTTCGGCAGTAGTTAGTATTCCAATTCCTAAGGATTTAGTTAAAAATAAAAGAGAGTTTTTTCTAGCTTTATCGTTTGTTTTAAGGTCTTCTATTTTAACTCTTCCGTTTACGCTAAGTCCATATATAGGTTCAGGAGAATCAATAGAGTGTCCGCCCGATACAATAATTCCTGCGTCTTTACAAGCTGATTTTCCACCGTCTAATACTGCTTTTGCTACTTCAGGTCCTAATTTTTTTATAGGCCAGCCTAGTATAGCAAGTGCCATTATAGGTTCTCCGCCCATTGCGTAAATGTCACTCAAAGCATTTGTAGCTGCTATTTTTCCAAAGGTAAATGGGTCGTCGACTATTGGCATAAAAAAGTCTGTAGTGCTTAATACTGCTGTTCCGTCGCCTAAATCGTACGCCGCTGCATCGTCATTTGTTTTGTTTCCAACCAGTAACTCTGGTTTAGCCGATATTTCTTCACTTGATGATGTTATTTGTGAAAGAATTTCAGGCGATAATTTACAGCCTCAACCTGCACCGTGGCTGTATTCTGTTAGTTTTATTTCTGTTTTCATAATAAGCTCCTTTTTGTAATATACCTTGATTATATCAAAAAAACATATTGTTTTCAATGAACATAGCTGTTCTATAAATTATACTTATATCGTAGACTCTGTTATAGATTTAAGCTATATGAGACTATAAAACAATTCTGTTTTATAAAATAATGATTTATATTATAAATTAAGTATGATATAATTAATGGAGTGTATAAATTTTAACTTCAGGAGGATTTATGAAAAATCTTATAAATTGGTCTATAAGAGAGAAAAAGGTAATTATACTTGTTTCTATTTTTATTTTAATTTTTGGCTTTTATTCTTATTATTATATGCCTAGACAGGAAAATCCAGATACAACAAGCCCTGTTGTTAGAATAGTAACACTATTTCCAGGGGCGTCTTCAGAAGTTGTAAAGGAACAAGTTACAAAAAAAATTGAAGATGAGGTTGCAAAGTTAAACAATGTAGATATGTTAAATTCTTATTCGCAAGATAATGCGTCTATAGTGTTTGCTATGCTAACTACCGATGCAAATTATGATAATGAGTGGGATAAACTTAGAAATTATTTAGATTCTGTTAAGACAAAATTACCTAAAGGTGTTTTGTCTATAGATATGGATACTGAAATCACTAAAACTGCGGGTATTATTTTGTCAATAAGCTCTGATAAAAGGACTAATACAGAACTTGCAGATTTTGCTGAAAAGTATAAAGAAAAATTAGCATCTTTGGATGGTATAAATTCTGTTGAAGTAAATGGTGCGAAAAAAAATAGAATTAGTATAACTATTGATAAAAACAAAATAAATAGACTTAATCTGTCTATAAATGATATATATAATCTTATAAGAGCGCAAAATGTAACAATACCTGCGGGTTCGATTAAAACGGGTAAGGGAAAAATAAATGTTACAACTAATAAAGCTTTTTCTAAATTAGATGATTTTAAAAATATTGTTATATTTGTTTCAAGAGAAACAGGACAGGTTTTAAAACTTTCAGACATTGCTACTGTTGGCATTGAAGAAGTAAAGACAGATAATCACTATATAAAAAATGGAAAACCGTCAGTTCTTGTAACGGCGTATTTTGAAGAAAATAAAAATGTAGTTTTAATAGGCGATAAGGTTAGAAATGAAATAGAGAATTTAAGAAAAAGTTATCCAAATGATTTAAAAGTAGATGAAGTTTTATTTTTGCCTGAAGATGTTAAAAAATCTGTAGACTCTTTTATTTTAAACTTGATAGAAGGAATATTATTTGTAGTTGCGGTTATTTTCTTTGGTATGGGGATAAGAAATGCACTGTTAGTATCTGTTGCAATTCCTTTATCTATAGCGATTACATTTTCTAGTATGGGTCTTTTAAATGTTCAGTTACATCAAGTTTCCATATCAGCATTGATAATTGCACTAGGAATACTTGTAGATAATGCTATTGTTATTATAGACGCTATACAGGTTCATATAAATAATGGACTTAGTAAGACGGAGGCTGCATTTTTAGGTGCAAAAGAGCAGGCTATACCTGTATTAACATCTACTTTAACTACAATAGCTGCGTTTTCTCCTTTGATAGTTTTACCAGGAGCGGCGGGAGAATTTACTTCATCATTACCGATTATAGTTATAGTTTCTTTAACTGCATCCTATATAGTAGCAATGCTTGTAACTCCTTCAATTGGAAGTATTTTCTTAAAGAAAAAAGATAAAAAGTTTGATATTGTGAAACCTATACAAAACTTTTATAGTGGTCTTATGAAAATGAATTTAAATAGACCTATTGTAACTATTTTTATTGTAGTTGTTATAATTGGAACTACGATTTTTTCAGGTATTAAATTTATAGATGTAAAGATGTTTCCCTATGTAGATAAAAATTGGTTTTATGTAAATATCAAAAATGATATAGTTGGAGATATAGATAGTACTGAAAAATTAGTTTTAAAAGCAGATAAACTTCTTAGAGAATATAAAGAAGTTACTGAAACTACAGATGCTGCAGGCGGTGGACTTCCAAGATATTATATGATGGCAAGTTTTGTTAATCCATCTGAAGATACAGCTATGATACTTGGAAAATTTGATTTAAAAAAGACAAATAAATTTTCAAAAAGAGAAGATTTAGTATATGATATTCAAAAGAGACTTGACAAAGAGTTTAAGGGTGGATATGCCACTGCAAAACTTTTAGAAATAAATATTCCTGGGCCAAATATAGAAGTTAGGGTTTCAGGGGATAATTATAATGGTATAAGAAAAGTATCAGAAAAACTTTATAAGCACTTGTTAAAAGATAAGAGAACGATAAATGTTCAAGAGAATAAGCCTACATATAGAAGGCGTTATAAAATAGATATAGATGATAAAAAAGCTATGATGTATGGCCTAACAAAGTATGATATTGAATTTCAATTAAGTATGAGTTTAAAGGGTATGGAGATTGGAGAGTTTGCCAACAAATCTAAAGTTTACGATATATATATAAATTCAAATCTAAAGACGATTAAAGATGTAGAAAATTTAACTATTAAATCTAAAGTTTTGAATAAAAAAATACCTTTAAAAGAGTTAGCTACTGTTAAGAAAAGTAAAGAACTTGGTTCTATATTTAGATATGATAGAAAATCAGTTATAAGAGTTAGTTCAGATGTTAGACCCGGTAATGGAGTAGCATCTGTAAGTAAGTCTTTAAATGACTATATAGATAAATTAAAGAAAAAAAATCCAAAAGCTTTTAAAAATGTAAATATCACTTTTGGTGGCGATGAACAGACTATGAATCTTTATTTAAAAGGACTTATAAAAGCATCTCTTTTTGCTATTGCTTTAATATATATAATACTTTTAATTCAATTTAATTCTCTACTGCAACCGCTTATTATAATGGTTACAGTACCGTTATCTGTAATAGGCATAGTGATTGCACTTATTGTTACAAATACTAATTTTACATTTACTGTAGGTCTTGGCGCTGCAAGTCTTATGGGAATAGTTGTAAATAATGGAATACTTTTAATTGAGTATATAAATAGGGCTAGAGAGAATGGTATGGATATAAAGGATGCCTGCATACATTCAGTAAATAAGAGAATAAGACCTATATTATTGAGTAGTATTACTACAATATTTGGATTAATTCCGCTTGCAATATCAAATTCAACATTCTTTACACCTTTAGCGATAGCTTTGATAGGTGGGCTTATAGTTTCCACTTTTATGACTATAACAGTTGTACCGACAATGTATTATTTGTTTGAAAAAAAATAAAATATATAACGGATAATTTTAGCAATATATATTTTAATTTAATTGTTTTTATGTTACTATATTTCATAGGGAGGGGACTATGCAATATATATTAGATAGTTTTATGAATATAAGAATAGCAGATATATTTGATATACTTGTAGTTGCATTTATATTGTATAAATTTGTTATATATGTTAGAGAAACTAGGACTATGCAATTATTAAAGGGAATAATTATAATCCTTTTAATTTGGTTTGTGTCAAGAATTTTAAATCTTTTTATGGTAAATTTTATGATAGAGCACCTTATGACTTGGGGAATAATATCTATTGTAATTTTATTTCAAGCTGAACTTAGATATGCACTTGAAAAACTGGGTAGGGGTAAGTTTATACCTAGTTCATTTGGAGAAGTAGAAGAAAAAAATAGTGAAAAAATGATAAAAGAATTATTGGATGCAGTTGATTATTTTTCCGATACAAAAACAGGTGCACTTATAGCAATAGAAAGAGATACAGGGCTTGGAGAAATAGTGCGTACAGGCGTATCTATAAATGCTATTGTAAGTAGTAATCTAATTAAAAATATATTTTTTAAAAATGCGCCAATGCATGACGGTGCTATGATTATAAAAAATAATAAAATAGCAGCAGTTTCTTGTCTACTGCCTTTATCATCTAAATATAATATAAGTAAAGATTTAGGTACAAGGCATAGGGCGGGTTTAGGTCTTTCAGAGCAGAGTGATGCTTTTATAATAATAGTATCTGAAGAAACGGGTTTTATTTCTGTATCTGTCGAGAACGAATTTGCAAGAGATGTAAATATAGAAGAATTAGATAATTTACTTAGAGAAAAATTTGTTACTGAAGTTAAAGAAACTGGAATATTATCATTTTTGGGAGGTAAAAAGGATGAAGAAGAAAATTAAAACTATCTCAAAAATTAAGTACGGTGAAAAATTTACTTTTAGAGTTGTAGCTGTTTTATTTTCTGTAATTTTATGGCTTATAATTACTAATGTTTTAAATCCAAATTATGTTAAAACTTTTTCTGATGTAAAAATAGAGTTTTTAGGAGAAAAGTTGTTTTTGGATAAGTATTCTATAACTAATAAATACGATGATACAGTATCTGTTACTTTGAGTGGTAGGAGAAATGATTTAATTAAACTTAATAGTAGTGATATAAAGCCGTATGTAGATTTTAAAGATGCTAAAGCGGGTAAGTCTAATTTGAATATTAAGTTTAGAGATTTTCCAACAAATGCTTATATAAAGAAAATGAGCATTTCAAATGTGTCTATAGATGCAGATAAAAATATAGAAAAAGAAATGAATGTAAAAGTTCATAAAATTGGTCAAATTGAAGGAAATAATTGGGCAGAGTTTAAAGTTGAAAAGCAGTTTGTAAAAATAAAAGGTGCTGCAAATGAAGTAGAAAAGGTTTCTGAAGTAGCAGTAGTAATTGATATAACTGAAATGAAAAAGGATACTAGCGGAGAATATGCACTTGAGATATTGTCTAAAGAAAAATCATTAACAAAGCCGAAAGTTAAACTGGAAATAGATAAAGTTCGCGTAGATACTATAATTTATTCAAAAAAAGAACTTGATGTAGAAATTAAATTGGTGGGAAAACCGAAAGGGGATATTGAACTTGTTAAGTATGAAGTAGAACCTAAAAAAGTTTTAGTATCTGCGCCTTTGAAAGAATTGGCAAGTGTCAAAAAAATTAAATCTCATTATATAGACCTTTCTAAATATAATGAGATAGGAGAAAATTCAGAGAAACTAGTATTTTTAAATTCAAATACTAAACTTGATAAAGAACAAAATCCAATAGTTAAATTTTATTTTGATAAAAAAATTGAAAAGGTGTTTAGTGTACCAATAAGCAAGGTTAAATTTAATGGAGTTAATAAGGTTAAGATTGAAAATATTACGTATCCAAGTTTTTTAAAATTTAAAGTTAAAGGATATAGTACTTTAATTGAAAAAATTAAGGAAGATGATTTTTTAATTACAGCTGAAGTTAATGAAGATACAAAAGGTTCTTTTAGTTTACCTTACATTTGCAAATTAAAACCAAATGTAGATGATAAATCTATAAGTATAGAAAAGATATACGATAAAATTACAATACAATTGAAATAAAGTTTAAATTTCTAAAAGACCATTTTAAAAAATTGGTCTTTTATTTTTTAGATTAAAATGTAGTTTAGAAAAATCAAAAAAAACATTTAGAATTTTTTTTAAAAAAAACTTGTAAATTTTTAATATAATTTCTATTATTTATATAAATTTTGGATAGAAAAAATATGTAAAAAAAAGTATAAAAAAAATAAAAAAAAATGTTGACAAATAACTGATATTGTAGTATTATATGTTTGTTGCTTGAGAGAGTTACAAAATAAATAGACAAATAAATGGGAGTATAGCTCAGTTGGGAGAGCACCTGCCTTACAAGCAGGGGGTCACAGGTTCGAACCCTGTTACTCCCACCATTTATTTGCGGGTATGGCGGAATTGGCAGACGCGCTAGATTTAGGATCTAGTGAGGAGACTCGTGGGGGTTCGACTCCCTTTACCCGCACCAGATATAAGCGGAAGTGGCTCAGTGGTAGAGCATCGCCTTGCCAAGGCGAGGGTCGCGGGTTCAAATCCCGTCTTCCGCTCCATTTTTTTATATAGCCTAAAGGCTATTTTTTTTTATTTAAAGTAGCTTTGCTACTTTTTTATTGCGGTTATAATGGTTTTAACTTTTTATGAAATTTTATTGTTTAATCATTTAATAAAAATTTATCGTAATTGTTAATTTTTATTTGATTTATAAACTAATTTTTATTATAATTTATATGTAGGTAATAGCTAGTAGATAAGGAGAAAATTATGATTAAATTATACGGTTCAGCGCTTTGACCTGATTGCGACCCAGTGAAAGAGGTTCTTTCAGCAAAAAATATTAAATATGCGTATTTAGATATAACTACAAATATGAGATTTTTAAAAGACTTTTTAAAGATTAGAGATAATAATAGTGATTTTGATAATATTAAAAAAGAAAATAAAATAGGTATTCCTTTGATAGATGATGACGGAGAAATATATGTAAACAACATTGATGAGTTCTTGGCTAATTTATAGATATGATTAAAAAATGTATTTATAGTAGAGATGATTTATTTTTAGAATTAAAATCTATTGTAGAAAGTAATTTTTATTTATATGATAAGTCTAAACTTATGGATATTACTTTTAGTATGTTGATTTTTATCGGCGATGTAGATGCAAAGTTTAGAGATGAGTATATTTACACTATATTTTCTAAATGGATTACTGAATATGAATATTATAAAAATGATGAACTTTTAGAAATTTTAGATATTGTTTTAGATGATAACCACTTATTTTATAATCTCGGTAACAATATGGATGATAGCGTTTTTACTAGGTCATTTTCCGTGCTTATAATTCCGCTTATTTTGGAAGTCGATGAAAAATATAAATTTATAACAGACGAAGTTTTTGAAAACTTGAAAGAAAGATTTTTTAATTATTTACCTTTTGAAAAAGATTTTAGGGGATATGTAGCTAATAAAGGTTGGGCGCACGCAGTAGCACATATTGCAGATGCTATGTGTAGTTTATTAAAAAGCATGTATTTTGATAAAAAAGACGTTCATAAAGTTTTAGATAGTCTAGAGAAGTTTATTTTAAATGATAGTTATATATTTAAAGATGAGGAAGATGAAAGACTTACTTTAGTTATTTCAGTTATTTTATCAAGGGATTTTTTAAATAGTTTTTCTATAATA
>PDWI01013174.1_pt1 | contig 10462 bp, 9 predicted proteins | sample 1430891 | NCBI WGS metagenome assembly PDWI01 (sample SAMN01162508, study PRJNA174530) | Oral metagenome, whole genome shotgun sequencing project. | biome: Marine environment; feature: Marine mammal; material: Swab sample of the gingival sulcus; isolation source: swab sample of gingival sulcus... | reverse complement strand
AACCTTTTTAAACATTATTATTCCTTCGGGTTCGGCAAAAGCAGCCCTTACCATGCCTATTATGGCTCCGTTTAGCGATTTAATCGGCATTTCAAGACAAGCAACGGTACTTGCCTTTCAGTTTGGCGATGGTTTTACCAATATGATAACTCCTACCAGCGGCGTTTTAATCGGAGCACTTGGTGTTGCTAAAGTTCCGTACGATAAATGGCTGAAGTGGGTATTCCCCTTAATTTTAATTTTGGTTGTTGTCGGATTTCTTTTGCTTTTGCCTACACTTAGCATGAATTTAAACGGATTTTAAACGAAATCTTCACATTTCACAAAACTTTAGCCTTATTTTATTGTTTATGTATTAATGAATTACATTGATTTCATTAATAATTGATGCTTTTGTCAACTTAAAATGTATTTTTGTCAATTATTTTATAGTACGCATGGAAAAAAGATTTGATTTTTTAGTTATTGGTTCAGGAATTGCCGGTTTAAGTGTCGCATTAAAAGCGGCACAATCTTCCAGTGTATGTGTGGTTACAAAATCAAAGTTAGACGATACATCAACCGCTTATGCACAAGGTGGAATAGCATCGGTAACATCTTTATCCGATAATTTTGAAAAACATTACAACGATACACTCATTGCAGGCAGTTATTTAAACAATCTCGAAACCGTTAAAATTGTTGTTAAAGAAGGTCCTAAACGAGTAAAAGAGTTAATAGAATGGGGTGCATCGTTTGATAAAGCCAAAGACGGTTCGTACAGTTTACATCGAGAAGGCGGACATTCCGAAAGTCGAATCTTACACCATAAAGACAATACAGGCTTTGAAATACAACAAACCCTTATTGAGCAATTAAAAAACCACCCGAACATTGAAGTTTTTGAGCATTATTTTGCCATTGACTTAATTACTCAACATCACTTAGGGAAAGAAGTCAAACGCAGTAATACCGATACCGAGTGTTACGGGGCTTATGTTTTGGATAAAAACAACAAAGAAATACATACTTTTCTTGCCAAGTCAACCGTATTGGCTACCGGAGGTTGTGGCAATGTGTATTTAAACACAACCAACCCTAATGTTATTACGGGAGACGGTATTGCTATGGCATACAGAGCAAAAGCTATGGTTGAAAACATGGAATTTACACAGTTTCATCCAACCGCTTTGTATAATCCTAAAGACACTCAAACGTTTCTTATTACCGAAGCATTAAGGGGAGCCGGTGCGGTATTAAGAAACATAAAAGGCGAACAATTTATGCCGCGTTACGACGAAAGGGCATCTCTTGCACCACGTGATATTGTTGCTCGTGCCATTGACAGTGAAATGAAAAGTTTGGGTTCGGAACACGTATACCTTGATGCCACAAAAATTGATGATGATTTTTTAAAAAATCAATACCCGAATATTTATAAGAAATGCCTTAGCATTGGCATAGACGCAACCAAAGATTATATTCCGGTTGTACCTTCCGCACATTACCTTTGCGGAGGAATTAAAGTAAATCATAATTCGGAAACCTCAATACAAGGGCTTTACGCTGTCGGCGAAGTGTCTTCTACCGGATTACACGGAGCAAACCGTTTGGCATCAAATTCTTTACTCGAAAGAAATGATTTTAATTACACAATCGTGGAGAGAAACACAATCTATCATGAGTAATTACGTTGGAATAGTACGGTCTGATTTACGATTGAAACGAGCTTTGGACAGACTTGAAATTATTTATCGGGAAAATGAAACTTTGTATAAAAAATCGAAAGTTTCTCAACAATTGTGTGAACTTCGCAACTTAATAAATGTTGGATATTTAATCATTAAAATGGCACAAGCAAGAAAAGAATCCATAGGATTGCATTATACCATTGACTATCCTGTAAAAACAAAAAAACGCAACGAAAATAAAAAATAAAACATCTGAATAATAAATACAATAAATTATAATCTTATGAAAAAAGCAGTAATCGTTATAGCCTTAATTTTAGGCGTAAGTATAAGCATGATGGGACGTGAAGTACCCCAAAAAGTGGCTGAACAAGTAGCGAAAAATTTCTATTATCAACATGTTAATCAAGTCAGAAATGTTGATTACAAAGCCATCAACCTTAGCTTGTCGGAAATTACCCTAAGAGACGACAAACAAACCATGTATGCTTTTAATATTAATGAAAAGGACGGTTTTGTTTTGGTGTCGGGAAATGATGCGGTAAAACCGGTGCTTGCTTACGCTTTTAACAACCATTTTAATCAAGATAATATGTCGCCTGCACAGGCTGAAATGCTTCATTGGTATTCAGAACAAATTGCATGGGCAAACCACGAAAGAATATCTGCCGATGAAAAAATTGCGAATGAATGGAATGAATTGATAAATTATACACCCGATAGAGGTGTTGAAGAAATTCGTAATATTGAGCCTTTAATGTTGGTTAATTGGAATCAAGGTTGGCCTTACAATGCCATGTGTCCCGAAGATGCTGCAAGTCAAGCTCACGGACATGTGTATGTGGGTTGTGTGGCAACAGCTATGAGTCAAGTTATGAAACATTGGAATTATCCTGAGAGCGGAACCGGTTCTTACACGCATTCCAATTATGCAAATGGTGGTTATGGTTCTCATACGGTAAATTTTTCTCAGCAAAATTACAATTGGGAAGGTACACCTTTAAAGGCTGTCGGAGAAAATGATGAAATGGCTAAAATTTGTTATCATGCCGGCGTTGCCGTACAAATGCAATGGGGACCCGATGGTTCGGGATCGTGGACTGAGTTAGTTAAAGATGCTTTGGTTAATTATTTTAGATACGATACCAATTGCGAAGTCATGCTTAAAAGTGATTATTTTAATGAAACAGAATATAAAAATCGCCTAAAAGAACAATTGGACAATAAACATCCTATGGTTTATGCCGGTAACGGAACAGGAAGCGGACATGCTTGGAACTGTGATGGCTATATGGACGATGAATTTCACATGAATTGGGGCTGGGGAGGCTCAGGAGACGGTTATTATACCCTTGATAATTTAGTTTCATCTGCAACACAAGGAGGTGGCGAATATAATTTCATTTATTATCAAAAAGCCATTATCAATATCTATCCCAAAGATAATTATCCCGAATATTGTACAGGAAGTAAAACCATTGTTGCACCTCAAGGTTCGTTTGGAGACGGAAGTGCCCAAATGAATTATCAAGACAATATAAATTGCGAATACCTTATTGCTCCCGAATGCGGTCAAATTATAAAATTAAAATTTAATAAGTTCGACCTTGGCGAAGGCGATGTTATTAATATCTATGAAGGCAACACGACTTCTTCGAAATTAGTGGCAACTTTTGATGCAGACAACCCTCCCTCAAACGGGTATGTTCATTCTAGAAATACCGGAAATATGCTTTTAACATTCCAAACCGACGGAGCATCAAATGGTGACGGTTGGTATGTTTCATTTGACTCAGAGTATTGTCGTGGAACATCAACATATACAGAATTAACCGGAACGGTTAACGATGGTAGCGGAAGTTGCCCCTATACAAAATCGACAATTTGTAATTGGGAAATTGAACCCGAAGGAGCAAATGCCGTTAAACTAAATTTTACAGAATATGATTTAGCAGAAGGGGATAAAATTCGTATTTATAAAAATTCTTCAACATCAGAAAATTTATTGAATGTTTACAGTGCCGGAGAAAGCCCAGGAACCATTATTGTTAATGCTCCTAAGGCAGTTATCATGTTCTATACAAATTCAGATGATAACGTTGGTGACGGTTGGACTTTTGATTATGAAAGCCTTGAGTCGGGCATTGAAACCAATGACATTTTGTATGGATTGTCTGTGTATCCTAACCCTGCGGTAAATAATGTTAATTTGTCGTTTAGTCTTTCAAAACCGGAAGTGCTTGAACTTAGGGTATATGATATGTTGGGTAAAACCATTTATCAAAACCAATACAATGCTTCAACAGGTTATCAAGAAATTCAGTTGAATGATTGTTTCACTGATTCCGGAATGTATTTTATTGATGTAAAAGCCGGAAATAATGTTATTACCAAAAAAATCAGCATTGTTCAATAGATAATTGAATATAATACTTTGAAAGCTGTTTGCATTATGTAAACAGCTTTTTTACTTTTTATACACACAAGAAACGTTGCTTAAAAAACTTATTTCTCAGATAATTAATCTGTTGTGACAACTTTGTTTTTATCCTAAAAAGATGTATTTTTATACAAGAAAATCGTTACAGGCTATGCTTAATCAAAGATTACAACAGAAACTTCAACAAAAGTTATCACCTCAGCAGATACAGATGATTAAACTTTTGGAACTGCCCAGTTTACAGCTTGAGCAACGAATAAAAAAAGAACTGGAAGAAAATCCTGCATTGGAAGAAGGCATGGATAAAAGTGATGAGTTGCAACAAGACGAACAACAAGAAGAGGTCAATCAAGATGAATTTTCATTGGAGGATTATGTGTCTGACGATGATATTCCCGACTACAAGCTATCTGCCAATAATTATTCCAAAGACGATGAACAAAAACAAGCACCCATTTCTTCAGGGAAATCATTTATAGACCATCTTAACGATCAGTTACAACTTAAAAACATACCGCAAGAAACGTTTTTATTAGCGAAATATCTGGTTGGAAATCTTGACGAAGACGGTTATTTGCGTCGGGAGCTTTTAGATATTGTTGACGATTTGGCTTTTTCTCAAAACATTACGGTTGAAGAGGCTCAGCTTGAGAAAGCTCTTACTGCTATACAAAGCCTTGACCCGACAGGTGTTGGTGCAAGAAATTTGCAAGAATGCTTATTGCTTCAGCTTCACCGTAGAGAAACGCAAGACGAAACCGTTGACCTTGCCATTAGAATAGTTGATGAGCAGTTTGATGCTTTCACAAAAAAGCATTACGATAAAATTATTTCTCGCTTAAAAATTGATGATGAGCAACTTAAAGCGGCTTTAGACATCATATTAAAACTCAATCCTCGACCGGGAGCATCGGTTTCGGCAAGTTCGTCAATACAAACCATTATTCCCGATTTTATTGTTAATATTAAAGACGGAGAAATACAATTGAGTTTAACCTCAAGAAATGCTCCCGAGCTACATGTCAGCCGTAATTATGCCGAAATGTTAAAAAACTATCAGGCACAAAAAACAAAAACCACCAAAGACAAAGAAGCCATTTTGTTTGTCAAACAAAAACTAGATGCTGCCAAATGGTTTATTGATGCCATTATTCAAAGGCAAAATACGTTATTATTGACCATGCAGGCAATCATTAATCATCAGCGTAGTTTCTTTCTTGAAGGAGATGACACCCTACTAAAACCTATGATTCTGAAAGATATTGCCGATGTTACCGATTTGGATATTTCAACCATTTCAAGGGTAGCTAACAGTAAATATGTACAAACGCCTTACGGAAACTATTTGTTAAAGTATTTTTTCTCTGAAAGCATGCAAAAAGATGACGGCGAAGAGGTTTCAACCCGTGAAATAAAGCAAATTCTACAAGATTTGGTTGATGCCGAAGATAAGAAGAAGCCGTTAACCGATGAAAAACTTGCAACTTTATTGAAAGAAAAGGGATACGTAATTGCACGCCGAACCGTTGCCAAATACAGAGAACAATTAAACATTCCGGTTGGGAGGCTTAGAAAAGAGTTATAAATGAATACACAAACTTTTCAGAAAGTTATTTCTTGGATATTTCATCCGTTGTTGGCACCCATTGTGGCATGTTTAATGATTTTTCAAACCGGGCATTACCTTCAATTTGTACAACCCGAATTATTAAAAGCCATATTTGTAGTTGTTTCTGCCATAAGTTTATTGTTACCGCTTTTATTGATTCCCCTGTTTTATTTCCAAGGAACTTTTCCCGATTTTAGTTTTAAAAAACGAAAACATCGTTTATTGCTTTTAACCATTGTATTAATTACGTATTCAACAGGCGTATTTTTAATGAATGTGTATAGATTTCCACCCATAATTACGCATATGTTTTTGGCTTATACCATAGGTGTTTTTGTGGTTCTTATTATGCAGTTTATTGCAAAAATAAGTATGCACACAGCTGCCTGGGGTGCTATTTTAGGACTTTGCTTATACCTTAGTATGAGTTTTCTTTTAGATTTGCGGATAATGTTTGCAGTAATTATTCTTATTTCGGGCGTGGTTGCTACTTCACGAATGAAAATACGCAAACGCGAGCCAATAGAAATCTACTCCGCATTTTTAATCGGTTTTACCTGTATGTTTTGTGGAATGGTTTTACTGAATCAATAAATTTCCCGATTGAATATTTAGTCTCGTTAAGAAAACTATTGATTTTATAAGTTTCTGATAAGAAAACGATAAAGACAAGGCTTGCGACATTTTGAAAATCAAGGAGTTTACTATTGTAAATGACTGTTTTCAAAATGAGTATAACGAAGTATTTAGCGTGTTTTCTTGCAGAAACTATTTATTTTTGTGTTTCCAAGTGATTTAAAATGGAATGAAAAATCATTAATCCGTCAACGTTACCAAGCTCATTGTCTGCGGCACGTTCGGGGTGTGGCATCATGCCAAATACATTGCGGTTTTTATTGCAAATTCCGGCAATATTCATAACCGAGCCATTGGGGTTACATTCTTCGGTAAGCTCTCCCTCTTCGTTAGAATAGCGGAAAATAATTTGTTCGTTTTGAATAAGTTCAGACAAAATATCTTTAGGTGCATAATAACGTCCTTCGCCATGAGCGATTGGAATGGTAAGTATTTTGTCGTCGGGAACATACTCTGTTAAAGCACTGTGTTTTTGTTCCGGAATAATGGTTTGATTTTTACAAATAAATTTTTGGTTGTTGTTGTGTAGCAATGCTCCGGGCAATAAACCGGCTTCACAAAGCACTTGAAAACCATTACATACGCCAAAAACAAAACCACCGTTGTTTGCAAAATCAATGACTTTCTCCATAATCGGAGAAAAGCGAGCAATAGCACCGGAACGCAAATAATCACCATAAGAGAAGCCTCCGGGTAACATAATGGCATCTACATTTTGAATATCGGTATCTTTATGCCATAATTCAACCACTTCTTGGTTAAGTTTATCTCTCAATACGTAGACCATATCGTGGTCGCAATTTGAGCCCGGAAATATAACAACTCCAAATTTCATGATTATTTGCGTTCTGGTTTATTTTGCAAAGTTAAAAACTTACTTGATTTTTTTAGACTCGCTTTTAAGATTCTCTAGAACTTTTTTCTCTTTTTCCAGTTCTGCACTTTTTTCTTTAATGGTTGTGCTTAAATCCTGAATTTTTTCATTGCTAGAATTCAATTTTTTCTCATTAGAGCGAATGCTTTTTTCCAATTTTTCTTTAGTACTTAAAGCTTTGTCATAGTCTTTTTGAAGTTCTTTAACCATATCTTCTTTACCATCAAGACTCTTTCCGGTTTCTAGGTTTTGTCTTTTTTGTTCAATGGATTGGCTTTGTTCTTCAAGCTCTTTTTTGTCATCATTTAAATCTTTTTCGTAAGATTTAATATCTTTTTCAATGTCTTCTTTTTTGCTTGTAGCCTTATCTATATCTTTGGTAAGGTCGCTAACAATTTCTTCTTGTTCTTTAATTCTTTCGCCATAAGTTTCTTTGGTAACACTGACAGCAAAATTTTTAAGCATACCTTTCATAGCAACCAACTTTTCTCCGTGATCTGCATTAAGATAAGCTTTTCCCATATCAACAACAACAACTAATGTAGTCGTATTATTTTCTTCTTCTGCCTTTGCATAAATATCAACAGGATTATTTGAAATGTTGGAAATTGATGCATCATCGGCAAACATTAATTTTTTACTTTTAAAGCTTTCCGGATTGTATTCCTTCATAAGATTTTTCCATTCTTTCTCAACCGTTTTACTGCTTACTTCAGGCATATCAATGGATAAAGCGGGACGAGCCGAATTGTGAAGTTCAAAAGAAGTTTCTTTTACTTCCATAGTTTGTGCAAAGGCCGAAATTGCAACAGCACCGGCAACAAAGCTTAATAAAGTTCTTTTCATCATAATTGTATTTTTAAGATTTGAAAGATACTAAACAAATTTCATACCGCAAATTTTTATACGGAATAAATTGAAAAAATTAAACCACCCAACAGACAACCAAGTTATTGATGAGTTTATAATTAATTTTCATGATTTGATGAGGTGTTTTTACCTCTAAAATTTCCTCTATTTCATTGATAGACAACATTTCCATATCTTTTTTAAAGTTAGATAATTTATTATCTTTCTTAAAAAGACATTCTTTGGCAGACCAAAACAATGTGTTTAAAAAATCATCTTGCTTGGATAAGGCTTTTTCATTTTCGTTTTGAAATTTATTTTGAACCTTTAATGCCCGATTAGAAACCGTTTCAATGTCTATTCCGCAAGGATTTTTTGACAAAGCAATGGCGGCATGTGTTTGACAGTGCGAGATGCTAATAAAAAGCGGATTGTTTTCAAGCCTTGGTTTTCGTTGATAATAAACAATGGTATCATTGATGCCGGCTTCTCGCAACAAGGTGCGTACGGTAATGTATTCTTTTTGACGATTAGGGTTTGATAAATTTCCCAAGGCTGAAATTTCATTCTCGGTTAAGGCTTTTTTATCATCGGTTAGTTCGGTAATGTAGATTTTCAGTTCGGCTGCTTTGGTGCGGTATGTTATGGTTTTTATTTCCATCGGGTGGTTTCCATAAGATGAATGATGTCTTTACGGATAAATTCTATGGCAGGAGACAAACTGTCTTTATTGGGACGTGTGTTAAAATACAATGAACCTCTAAGAAAATGATTGGTACTGTCGGTGATATAAAACTGTACATTTGATGCAACATTGCCTTTAATATCGTACAAAATACCATAAACATTTACCGTATCGTTTTCAAAACTCATGGTTTTAATGGCATCGGCTTTTACTTTATGCTGATAAGCAAATTCCCGCGCATCTTCGGTCATGGTTTCTAGATTATTGTCAATGTTTTTGTAGGTTAAATAAAGATTGGCATTATTGTTTGGGAAACTCATATTTAACCAACAAGGATTTTCTTCGTTCTCTTTACGAATAATGCTGTATTCGGGGTAATCAAAGGAAAAATGGCAATCGCTTTCGTAGTGTTTATACGCTTTAACCGGAAAATTTAAACGAAAATAACCTTTGGGTTTAGGCGTTGCATTTTTTTGTTTTTTACAAGCCGTAAATCCTATTGAAACCATTAAAAGCACAATGAAAAATAAATATATGTTGCTTGGTTTATTGTTCATGCGTTACTTCAACGTTTTTAATTCTTCGGTTGTCAACAGATGTTACCTTAAAGGTGTATTTCCCGATTTTAATTTCTTCGTCTTTTTCAGGAATTTTACCCAAATTTTCCAAAATAAGTCCTGCCAAAGAATCGGCGTCTCCGCGAATCTCATTGAGTAGATTGATGTCGCAATCCATAACCTTACAAAAATCATTGATGGAAATACTTGCCGTAAACTCCCAAGTATTGTCATTGATTTGTTTGTATGGCAAAGTTTTATCATCTGATTCGTCGGAAATCTCCCCGACAATTTCTTCCAAAATATCTTCCAGAGTTACTAAACCACTACTTCCGCCATATTCGTCGATAACAATTGCCATGTGAATTTTCTTTTGTTGAAATTCTTCCAACAATTCTGAAATTTTCTTGGATTCGGGCACAAAATAATGTTTACGAATTAAGTTTTGCCATCGAAAATTGTCTTTATCTTCAACTTTCAAATGAGGCAATAAATCTTTGATGTATAAAATCCCGACAACATGGTCAAAATTTTCTTTATATACCGGAATTCGTGAATATCCCGATTCAACAATAATGGAAATAACTTTATTCAACGAATAAGATTCATCAACCGCGACAACCTCTAATCGGGGACGCATAATTTCACTGACTTGAATGTTGCTGAAATTTACAATGCCTTCCAGCATATCTTTTTCGTCGGACAAATCATCGGAAGCAAGCTCAATGGCATGCGACAACTCGTCCATACTTAAATTTTGTTGCTGTTTTTTTAAGCGTTTATTAATGATGTTGGTGGTGCTTGTCAACAAAAAACTAATGGGCGAAAATAAGCCGGCTGAAAAGTTTAGCGAACGAGCCATACGCAAAGCGTGAGCCAATGAAAATTGATTGGCATAAACTTTTGGCATAAGCTCGCCGAACAATAAAAGCAAAAAGGTAACACCAATCACTTGTATTAAAAATATAAGTACTTCAGAGTCAATTTTATTGAACAATGGATGAGTGATGTAGGTTGATAAAATAACAATGGCAACATTAATGAAGTTATTGGCAACCAAAATGGTAGCCAATAACTTTTCGGGCTTTTTTAATAGTTTTTTTACAAGTTTTGCTCGAACCGAATTATTTTTTTCCAACTCG
>PDWI01010358.1_pt1 | contig 10462 bp, 6 predicted proteins | sample 1430891 | NCBI WGS metagenome assembly PDWI01 (sample SAMN01162508, study PRJNA174530) | Oral metagenome, whole genome shotgun sequencing project. | biome: Marine environment; feature: Marine mammal; material: Swab sample of the gingival sulcus; isolation source: swab sample of gingival sulcus... | reverse complement strand
AAAATAAAATATATGTGATATTAGATTGGGTACCTAATCATACCGGTTGGGACCATATTTGGCTCAAAGAACACAAAGATTTTTACACGCAAAATGACAAAGGCGAAGTCATTATTCCTAAGGGTACAGACTGGACAGATGTAGCGGATTTGAACTATGACAATAAAGAAATGCGTAAAGAAATGCTAAAAGATATGCAATATTGGTTGAAAGAAGTTGATGTGGACGGATTTCGTTGTGATATGGCAGGAATGGTTCCTAATGACTTTTGGAAAGAAACCATTGCTGAGTTGCGAAAAGAAAAACCGATTTTTATGTTAGCCGAAGGCTGGGAGCCTGAACTTTTGCAAAATGGTTTTGAAATGGGGTACAGTTGGGATACACACCACTTAATGAATGATATAGCCAAAGGTAAAAAAGATGTAACTGCTTGGGACAATCGTATGGCACAAATTGACAGTTTATATCAAAAAAGTGATATTTTGATGAATTTTGTTACCAATCACGATGAAAATTCGTGGAACGGAAGTGTAAAAGAACGAATGGGAAATGCGGCTGAATTGTTTACAGCATTGACCTATTTGACTCCGGGAATGCCATTGATTTATTCAGGACAAGAATATGGACTAAACCACCGTTTAAAGTTTTTTGAAAAAGATGAAATTCCACATACCAAAGGAAAAGAATGGGAACTTTTGAAAAAATTAGGGCAATTAAAAAATAAAAATATTGCCCTAAATGGAGGAAAAAATCCCGCATCTTATGAACGAATTACAACAGATAACAATAATGTGTTGTTTTTTAAACGAAGTAAAAATGGTCAAACCGTAATTTTTATAGGAAACTTGTCAGACAAACCTCAAACGGTAAAAGATATTCTTAAAGGAAACTTTATGAACTATATGGACGGTAAATCAATTACCCTTTCAGAGGAAATTAATTTACAGGCTTGGGAGTATCTGATTTTGATAAAAGAATAAGTTAAAAAGGGCAACGACAATTTATGGGTATTAACTTAAAACTTGAATTCAATTAATAATTTATTGTTTATTAGTGTTTTATAAAATATTCAGTATTCCGTCACGTTAAACTCGTTTCAGCGTCTCATAATGTAGATAAGATTCTGAACTTATTTGACTTTGTCAAATAAGTTCAGAATTACGTTTAATATACGTCTGTTAATCAGTGTTTTAATAATTGAATTGAGGGCTAAAATTATTTTACTCTCAACTTTTGTCGTTGCCCCCTCTAAATTCATAATTCGTAATTATCTCGGTTCATAAACAGCACAAGGAATAATCATTTCCTCTAGAGAAATACCGCCGTGTTGATAACTGTTTTTATAGAAACTTACGTAATGATTATAGTTATTAGGGTAGGCAAAGAACAAATCCTCTTTGGTAAATACAAAAGAACTACTTAGATAAATAGAGGGTAATCCGATATCTGCCGGTTTCTTTATAGCATATACATCTTTGTCTTCATAAGAGATATTTTTTCCTGTTTTGTATCGTAAATTTAGACTGGTACTTTTATCCCCAATCAATTTTGTAGGATTTTTTACATTGATAGTTCCATGATCGGTAGTGATAACGAGTTGAAGTTTTAATCGTTGTGCTTTTTGTATCATTTCCAGTAAAGGCGAATTTAAAAACCAACTATTAGTAAGTGAACGATACGCCTTGTCATCGTTGGCTAATTCTTTGATAACTTCCAATTCTGTTTTAGAATGAGAAAGCATATCTACAAAGTTATAAACTACTACTGTTAAATCATTATTTTTAATACTATTAAAATTTTCTACTAAATGTCTTCCTGCTTTTAAATTGTTGATTTTGTGATATTCACACTTTATATTTAAGTTAAGACGCTTTAATTGTGCTTGTAAAAATTCATCTTCAAATAAGTTTTTTCCACCCTCATCAGTATCATTTTTCCAATAATCAGGATATTTTTTTGACATTTCCAAAGGCGTTAATCCTGAAAAAATAGCATTACGCGAATATTGCGTTGCCGTAGGAAGAATGCTGTAAAAAGGAATTTCTTCTTGTCGCTTATAATACTTTTCTATCACTTGATTAACCACTTGATATTGATCATAACGCAGATTGTCAATAACCACAAGTAGTGTTCCTCTTTCCGATGAAACTTTTGGAAAAACGACTTTTTTAAGCAATTGATGTGATAGGATAGGAGCATCTTCACTTCCTTGTATCCAATCTTTATAATTCTTTTTTATAAACTTAAAAAAGAGCGTGTTAGCCTCTTTTTTTTGGTCTTTTAAAATTTGCAACATCCCTGTATCATGAGTGTTCTCTAATTCTAATTCCCAGTGGATGAGTTTTTTGTAAATTTTTATCCATTCCTCATATGAATTGACATTCATCAATTCCATAGTAATATTTCTAAACTCCTGTTGATAATTAAGCGTTGTTTTTTCGTTCACAAGACGTGTAATATCTAAGTTCTTTTTAAGACTCAACAAAATTTGATTCGGATTGACCGGTTTTATTAAATAATCGGTAATTTTATTTCCAATGGCCTCTTCCATAATATGTTCTTCTTCACTTTTGGTAATCATTACCACAGGAAGACTTGGATGCGTACTTTTTATCTGATTAAGCACTTCCAATCCTGAAATTCCGGGCATATTTTCATCTAAAAACACAATGTCATATCTGTTTTTATCGCACATTTCTATAGCATCAGTTCCGTTGTTACAAGTACTGACCTTATACCCCTTTTTTTCTAAAAATAAGATATGTGCTTTTAATATATCAATTTCATCATCTATCCATAAAATGTTGATTAGATTCATAGTGTTAATTTTTTTATTTGTTATTATTTTGAGTTTAAAGATAAAAGAGGACGACCTTAAATGTTAATTAAATTTTCCCCAACTCTAAATTTATCATTTCTCTTGCCTTTTGTCTTTCAGTCTTTTGTCTTTCAGTCTTTATATCTTTCAGTCTTTATACCTCTCAGTCTTTATACCTTTCTTTTTACGATTACGTTTTGTCAGTTTGAGTGTTTTTTTCTGACAAAGGAAGAAAAAATGTATCGAGAACTTTATTTTTTACTTCCTCAAATGGATAAAATTATCTAATAACGCACAAATTATTGTGTTTACCACAAATTTATCATAAGTTTGTCAATCAATTAAATACTATTTATTTTGTCAGTCAATAAAACGAATAAACTTAAAATATTAAACGACCCAATATACGGATTTATTACAATTCCAAATGTACTTATTTTTGATTTAATAGAGCACCCTTATTTTCAACGGCTTAGAAGAATTTCACAAATGGGATTTTCTTCAACGGTCTATCCGGGAGCACATCACACTCGGTTTCATCACGCTTTGGGTTGCTTATATTTGATGCAAAAAGCAGTCCAAATTTTGCGTTCTAAGGGCATTTCTATCTCTGAAGAAGAAGAAACAGCCGTTTGTGTGGCTATTTTATTGCACGATATTGGGCACGGACCCTACTCTCACGCACTTGAAAACAGTATTGTTACGGGAATGCATCACGAATTTATTTCCTTGCGATTTATGGAAATATTAAATCGTATTTTTAACGGAAAATTAACACTTGCCATTCAGATTTTCAAAGGCGAATATCATCGGCAGTTTTTATATCAACTCATTTCAAGTCAGTTGGATATTGATAGATTGGACTATTTAAAGCGGGATAGTTTTTACACGGGCGTTGCTGAAGGTAACATCAATTCAGACAGGTTGTTAGCGATGATGAATGTAAAAAATGACCAATTGGTTTTAGAGGAAAAAGGCATTTATTCGGTAGAAAAATTTATTATTGCACGACGGTTGATGTATTGGCAAGTTTATTTTCATAAAACAGGTTTTGTTGCTGAAAAATTATTGGAAAATATCCTAAAAAGAGCCAAGTATTTGTTGTCCAAAGGACAGCAATTATATGGAAGCAAAACGTTACTCTATTTTTTGTCGCATCATATTGATAGTAAGATGCTTAACTTAGAAATATTAGATAAATTTTCGGGGTTAGATGATTACGATGTGTTATCTGCAATTAAAGAATGGATATTTTCTGAGGATAAAATACTAAAATATTTGTGTGAGAGTTTGATATATAGGAATTTGCCTAAGATAATATTGCAGAAACAACCTTTTGATGAGGAAATTAAAAAGGACATACGAAAAAAGATAAAGCAACAATTTAATGTTGATGATAAAGATTTGCATTATTTTGTTTATGAGGGAGTTATTGAAAATACGGCTTATGATGAAAACCAAAATCCCATACAAATAATGTATAAGGATAAGACCCTTCAGGACATTACACAAGCCTCTGATAATTTCAATATCAAAGTCCTTTCCGAGACCGTTTATAAGTATTATTTTAGTTATCCGAAATATTGAAATATAAAAAAAAAATGTACCTTTGCACTTAATGAAATATACAGCACAACAAATCGCCGATGTTTTAGGTGGAGAAGTAGTGGGAAATCCTGCTGCGGAGGTTTGGACACTTTCTAAAATAGAAGAAGGACAGGAGGGAAGTATTTCCTTTCTTTCTAACGAAAAATATACGCCTTATGTTTATACAACTGAGGCTTCCGTAGTTATTGTCAATACAACTTTTGTACCCGATAAAGAAATAAAAACAACCTTAATTAAGGTAGAAGACGCTTATGGGGCTTTTTCAAAGTTATTGCAATTTTATGCACAGAGCCGACATATGGAGAAAGTGGGGATTGATAAGCAGACGAGTATTGACGAATCAGCAAAAATAGGAACTGATGTTTATGTGGGTGCTTTTAGCGTTATTGGTGCAAATGTTACGATTGGGAATAACGTAAAGATTTACGCAAATGTTACGATTGCGGAAAATACGCAGATAGGAGATAATACGATTATTTATTCGGGAGTAAATATTTATCACGATACCCAAATAGGTAAAAATTGTATTATTCATTCCGGAGCGGTGGTTGGCTCGGACGGATTTGGATTTAGCCCTAATGAAAATGGTGAATATGATAAAATACCACAAATAGGAAATGTAGTTATTGAAGATGATGTTGAAATTGGTGCAGCAACTACGATTGATAGGGCTACAATGGGTTCTACGATTATTCGAAAAGGCGTAAAATTAGACAATCAAATCCAAATAGCACACAATGTAGAAGTAGGAGCAAATACGGTTATTGCCGCACAAACAGGTATTGCAGGTTCTACTAAGGTAGGAGAAAATTGTATGCTGGGAGGGCAGGTAGGTATTGTAGGGCATCTCAAAATCGGAAATAATGTAAAGACTCAAGCACAAACAGGTATTGCTCGAAATGTTAAAGATAATGAGGTGTTACAAGGAACTCCGGCATTACCTTATCGAGATTTTAATAAATCCTATGTCTATTTTAAAAAATTACCGGAGTTATTTGATAGGATAACTAAATTAGAAAAAGAATAAAATATATATTAAGTGATAACGGACAAGAATCAAAGGACGATTAAGAATGAAGTAACCTTAAAAGGAGTAGGACTTCACACGGGAAATGAGGTTGTAATGACTTTTAAACCTGCCCCTGTAAATACGGGGTATGTTTTTGTTAGAAAAGATTTAGAAGGGAGTCCTATTATTGAAGCAGATGCAAATTATGTCGTAAATACGGAAAGAGGTACCAATCTTGAAAAGAGAGGAGTAAAGATAAATACTTCCGAGCATGTGTTAGCCTCGGCGGTTGCTTTGGGAATAGATAATTTAACTATAGAATTAAATGCTCCTGAGCCACCGATTATGGATGGTTCTTCTAAATTTTTCGTAGAGGCTTTAGAAAAGGCGGGTATTGCAGAACAAGATGCCAAGGTAGAAGAATACGAAGTTAAAGACATCATTTCTTATAAAGATGAGGCAACGGGTAGCGAAATTATTTTAATGCCGTCTGATGAGTATGAGGTTACTGCGATGGTAGATTTTGGAACAAAGGTATTAGGAACTCAAAATGCAACTCTTACCAAACTTTCAGATTTTAAAGAAGAAATTGCTAATGCGAGAACCTTTAGTTTTCTTCATGAATTAGAGATGTTATTACAGCATAATTTGATAAAAGGAGGAGATTTAAATAATGCCATTGTTTATGTAGATAAAGAAATTTCAGAGGATACTCTTGAGCGATTGAAAAAAGCCTTTGGAAAGGAAGATATTCAGGTAAAACCAAATGGAATTTTAAATAATTTAACATTGCGTTGGTCAAATGAGGCGGCACGACATAAGTTATTAGATGTAATAGGTGATTTGGCATTGGTTGGTATGCGTATCAAAGGAAAAGTGATTGCAAATAAGCCGGGACATTTGGTAAATACTACTTTTGCTAAGAAGTTGAAGAAAATTATCAAAGTAGAGAAGAGAAACAATGTTCCTAATGTTGATTTAAGTCAGCCTCCATTAATGAATGTAGAAAAAATCATGGAGTTTTTACCACACAGACCTCCATTTTTATTAATAGATAAGATTTTTGAACTTTCCGAGCGTCATGTTTTGGGTATGAAAAATGTGACGATGAATGAAACTTTTTTTCAAGGTCATTTTCCGGGAGCACCTGTAATGCCGGGTGTTTTACAAGTAGAAGCAATGGCTCAATGTGGAGGGGTTTTAGTATTAAATACAGTTCCTGACCCTGAAAATTATTTGACTTATTTTATGAAGATGAATAATGTAAAGTTCAAACAAAAAGTAGTACCGGGCGATACGCTTATTTTTAAATGTGAATTGATAGAGCCGATACGCAGAGGAATTTGCCATATGCAAGCCTATGCCTATGCAAATGGAAAACTGGTAACAGAAGCGGAATTAATGGCACAAATTGTTAAACAAACTAAATAGAATATGAATCAACCTTTAGTATATATACACCCAAATGCAAAAATTGCGGAAAACGTAACAATAGACCCTTTTACAACGATTAAAGACAATGTAACGATAGGTAAAGGAACGTGGATTGGCTCTAATGTAACCATTATGGAAGGGGCGAGAATTGGTGAAAATTGTAGAATTTTTCCCGGAGCAGTGATTGCAGCCATTCCCCAAGATTTAAAATTTGACGGTGAAGAAACTGAAGTAATTATAGGAAATAATACCACCATTAGAGAATGTGTTACGGTAAACAGAGGAACAAAAGCATTGGGATATACCAAAATAGGTGATAATTGCCTAATAATGGCAACATCACATATTGCTCACGATTGTGAAATTGGAAACAACTGTATTTTAGCGAATGGTACTATGGTAGCAGGGCACGTTTCTATGGGAGATTTTGCTATTTTAAGTGGTTTGGTAGCCATACACCAGTTTACACATATTGGTGAACATACCTTGATTTCAGGTGGTTCTTTAGTTCGAAAAGATGTACCACCTTTTGTAAAGGCAGGAAAAGACCCTATTTCATTTATAGGAGTAAATACAATTGGATTGAGACGCAGAGGGTTTTCAACTGAACAAGTAGCACAAATACAACAGATTTATAGAATTATTTATCAAGAAAAATACAATACAGCACAGGCTGTTGAGTTGATAGAAAAAGAAATAGAGGCAACCCCTGAGCGAGATGCTATTTTAAAATTTATCAAAGAATCTGATAGAGGCATTATGCGTGGATGATAAGTTAAATTTTAAAATAGATTTATTTTAAAATCGTTGAAAATCAACGTTCTGTCAGTTCGAGTATTTTTTCTGACAAAGGAAGAAAAAATGTATCGAGAACTATATGTTATTAAAATTGTTGAAGATCAATAATTTGATGTTATGATTGTTATTTTTAGTAAAATAATATAAAATCGTTGAAAATCAACCTTCTGTCAGTTCGAGTGTTTTTTCTGACGAAGGAAGAAAAAATGTATCGAGAACTATGTGTTATTGAAGTTGTTGAAAATCAATAATTTGATATTATAATTGTTTTTTTAGTAAAATAATATAAAATCGTTGAAAATCAACATTCTGTCGGTTCGAGTATTTTTTCTGACGAAGGAAGAAAAAATGTATTGAGAACTATATGTTATTGAAGTTGTTAAAAATCAATAATTTGATGTTATGATTGTTATTTTTAGTAAAATAATATAAAGTTGTTGAAAATCAAAGCTCTGTCAGTTCGAGTGTTTTTTCTGACAAAGGAAGAAAAAATGTATCGAGAACCATAATATTATCAAATGTAAAATATTCATTATTCTGTCATACTGAACTTGTTTAACTTTGTTGAATCTTTGATTTCAGCATCCCATTAAAATATAGAGTTATGTTTAAAAATCAGTCCTTAAAAAAGTTTTTTGTATTCTTTATGGTGATGTTTGTTAATCTTACTTTTGCACAACAAGGTGGGATTATCAAAGGAAAAGTAATTGATAAAAACACTCGAAAAGGAATTCCTTTTGTGAATGTAATTTTGGTTGATTCCAACAGAGGAGCCGTTTCTGATGAAAAAGGTTTTTTTGAAATTAAAAATACCCCTTTGGGATACAGTAGGTTAGAAGCCTCTTTTGTGGGGTATTCGACGGTGGTTTCTGCGGAATATTTAATTGCTAAAAACAATGTGCCTTATGTAGTTTTGGAAATGTCGGAGGACAATGCCCAATTGGAAGAAGTCGTTATTTCTACCAAGTTATTTAAGACTTCTATAACCAATCCTATTTCGGCACAATCTATTGGAATTCAAGAAATAGAAAAAAATCCGGGAGGAAATAGAGACGCTATCAAAGTTTTAGAGTCTTTTCCGGGTGTGGCTTCTAATCCGGGATTTAGAAATGATATTGTCATTAGAGGAGGGGCAACTTCCGAGAGTAAATTTTACTTGGACGGCGTTGAAATACCTGTTATCAATCACTTTCAGACGCAAGGAGCGGCAGGGGGCTCTGTGGGACTTATCAATACCGATTTAATACGAAATGTAAATTTTATAACCAGTGGTTTTAAGGCAAATAAAGGAAATGCCTTAAGTTCTATTATTGAGTTTACTTCCAAATCCGGAAATAGAGACCGAATTAAAACAAGAGCCACTTTGGGAACTTCCGATGCAGGAATTACCATAGACGGCCCCATAGGAAAAGAAACAACTTATATGTTGTCCTTGCGACAGTCATATCTGCAATTTTTATTTAAAGCCATTAAATTACCGTTTTTACCGACTTATAATGACTTTCAGTTCAACGTAAAAAGTGATATTACAGATAAAGACCGACTCATTGTTTTAGGAATTGGAGCGTTAGATAGATTTAAGTTAAACGAATCTGTAAATGAGGGTGTTGATGACAAAGAAATTATCCGTAGGAATAATTATATTTTAGGTAATATTCCTATTCAAACCCAATGGAACTATACCGTAGGAGCCAATTACCAACACTTTGGTGAAACAATGAAACATCAGTTGATTGTCAGTCATAGTATGTGGAATAACAAGGCTACAAAATACCGAAACAATACGAATAAAAAGGAAGATTTATTAACTAAATACGAGTCAAGGGAGGTTGAAAATAACATACGTTATGAAAACGATATGAAAACAGGCGGTTATAAAATAAATACCGGGATAGGGATTAAAAATAGCATCTATACCAATAATACATTTCGAAAAATAGCCTTACCGGATATGCTTTATACCCTTGATTTTTCTTCGAGATTATCATTGTTGAATTATGCTGTTTGGGGGCAAGTTTCAAAAGAATATTTTAAGAAGCGGTTGAGTCTTTCTTTAGGAACTCGATTGGAAGGATTGAATTATAATTCTCATATGAAAAATGTCTTTAATCAGTTTTCCCCACGCTTGTCCGCAAGGTATTATTTGGCTGAAAAATGGTCGTTGAATGCCACAGGTGGTATTTATTATCAAATGCCGTCCTATACCACTTTAGGTTTTAAGGACAGAAGTTTGGAGTTAGTCAATAAAAAAGGACTTACTTATATAAGGGCTAATCACCTTGTGGGAGGTATAGAATATCGCCCGAATAGTGGAATGAAATTGTCAGTAGAATCTTTTTACAAAGGGTATAGCAATTATCCTTTTTCAGTAGAAAATAAAATTAGTTTGGCTAATTTAGGTTCAGACTACGGCGTTGTCGGAAATGAGGAAGTAACTTCCACTTCAGAGGGTAGGGCTTACGGATTAGAATTTCTATGGCAGAAGAAATCCTACACCGGATTGTATGGAATTCTTTCTTATACGTTGGTTTTTAGCGAGTTCAAAGACCGGTACGGAAAGTATGTGCCGTCTTCGTGGGATAATAGACATTTATTAACCTTTACCGGAGGAATACATCTCAAAAAAAACTGGGAAATCGGTACAAAATTTAGATTTGTAGGAGGGAAGCCGTTTACACCATATGATTATGATGCCTCTGCTGACATTCAAAAATATAACATCAGAAATAGTGGAATTTTAGATTATACAAAACTAAATACCTTGCGATTTAAAAACTATTCACAATTAGATATAA
>PDWI01010357.1_pt1 | contig 10462 bp, 7 predicted proteins | sample 1430891 | NCBI WGS metagenome assembly PDWI01 (sample SAMN01162508, study PRJNA174530) | Oral metagenome, whole genome shotgun sequencing project. | biome: Marine environment; feature: Marine mammal; material: Swab sample of the gingival sulcus; isolation source: swab sample of gingival sulcus... | reverse complement strand
TTATTGATAGGTTACTGATTGTCAGTACTATAATTATTGTTTTATCGGGCTATTGCTCTTGAAATTTGCTTATTATATTTTTTGTCATGTACTAAGTAATCAAATATATTATTTTTTTACAAAAAAACGCGCATCACTTCAATCCCCTCCTCTCCTACCGAAGCCGTTTTATACACAATAACCCACAAACTGTATATATTTGTGGGTTATTTTTAACTAAAAAAACGACAATAAATTAAACAAAGTCGTCGCCTTTTTCGAGTCTGATGTCGGTAACAATTTGTTTAATATTTTGTTCCTCGTCGAGCGACGAAATCAGCAAAAGCCCGTCCGATTCGGCAACGATAGCGTTTTTCAAACCGTGAACTACCACCAATTTTCCCGACGGCACGTTTATTATTGAATTTTCGGTGTTGTACAGCAAAACATTATTGCCGGTAACCACATTATTGTCTTTCACTTTGTCCGAATATTGGTACAGCGAACTCCAAGTGCCCAAATCCGACCAGCCAAAATTTGCCGGCAAAACGAGTACATTGTCAGCTTTTTCCATAATTCCGTAGTCGATAGAAATTGTTTTTATTTTTTTATAAATTTCTTCAATCGCCTTATTTTCGTTTTCGGTATAATAAAAATTATCGTCAAACAACATATTTACTTCGGGCAAGAAACTTTGCATAGCCTCCAAAATTGATTTAATCGACCAAATAAAAATCCCTGAGTTCCACAAAAACTCGCCGCTTTCGACAAAAACTTTTGCCATTTCCAAATCCGGTTTTTCCGTAAATGTTTTCACTTTGAGTATTGTTTCCGTATTTTCTTCGCAATCGGGGCAAGTTTGGATATATCCGTATCCCGTTTCGGGTCGAGATGGTTTCAAGCCGATAGTCAAAAGCGAATTGTTAGTTTGGGCAAAATCCAACCCATTATTTACAATTTCGCGAAATCTTTCGGTATTTTGCACAAGGTGGTCAGCGGGCGTAACCACCATATTGGCAAGTGGATTTTTATGCTTTATTTTGTGAGCTGCATAAGCTATGCAAGGTGCGGTATTTCGACGTCCCGGCTCGCCCAAGATATTTTCTTTGGGGATTTCGGGCAACTGTTTGTGTACTTCTTCTACGTATTCGATATTGGTTACAACCATAAAATTCTCGTTTGGACAAATTCCGCGAAATCTGTCAAACGTTTGTTGAATCAATGTTTGACCTGTGCCTAAAACATCTATAAATTGTTTTGGTTTTTTTGTGCGACTCAAAGGCCAAAAGCGACTTCCTACTCCGCCGGCCATTATCACACAATAGTTATTTTTATTCATAATCTGATATTTTTTTATATTTTAAACAGAATTTGACAAATTTAATGTTTTTTTTTTAAAAATATGCTACCAAATTAACAGAACCTGTATTAATTATTTTCTGCTTAGTAGCATATCTTCCTGAATATAAAAAAGTTAATTGCAAAGATTTTCTCAATTCTCTTTTAACATTTACTAACCAAGTCAAATTAAAATCGGGTTTTAGCCCGTCGAGCATCGAGTAAGCTATGTTGCCCGACGCGTTGCCGTGAAATTTATTATTGATAACATTGAGTTCTGCCGAAAAAATATTTTTGCCAACCGAACTCCCCCCCCCTATTTTTAATTTATTGGCAAACAATTTTTCGTTTCCGCTCGTATTTCTTTTGTCCGAATAGCTGTAATTTATTGACAGATTTATATTATTTTTAAAAAAAACAAAACCGACAATATTTGTATTTTCTTTTATGTTATAATTTTTTATTGCCGAAGCCAAACTTTTTGCTTTTTTATTATTAAAAATACACTCTTCATTTAACGATAATTCTTTCGTCAATTTGTAATTAACAATTATTTTGTTCGTATAAAATTCATTTGTTTCCAAACCGCTAACTAACAAAAGAATTGATTTATTTTTTTGCCATAAATAACTCATTCTCAAATCATTAGCCGCCCTAAAATTGAAAGTATTATTCATAAAATACATAAATCGAACAGCGTTTGTGTCCGAAAAATTCAAAATTTCCAGCGAATACGCCTTATGTTCGATGTTGAACATAAAATAATCTGTTATTTTTGAGCTTATCTGATACATTTTGCTTGTTTCGTCAAACAAATTTTGCGGTCTGAAAGCTATTGTTTGATTTACGTTTTTGCCATACACCTTAATATATTCGTTCGATTGCAACGGAACTCGCACGTAATTGGCTTGGTCTGAGTAATTTGCAACTTCAAATTCGTCAATTTGTTTAATTCCGTCGCCGTTGTAATCGAGCCACGTGTAAACGCCTTTGGTTGGCTCGACTTCGATGTAAATAAACTGCAATTTTTGTTCCAAGCCCCCATAAATCAAGCCGGTCGAATTGAACTCAAAAGTTCCGGCGAGCAAACTGAAATTCAGCCCCATACGCATAGACAAATTATTTTCGGGCTTCAAATCCACAAGCGAAGTATCTCGCACAAACAACTGTCTGTAATTAACTGTACCATTGACATTTACAGACTTTATTTTAAAGTTTGAATTTAAGGTAAAATTATTGCTAAACGAAGTCTGTCGCAATTTATTTTTTTGGTTCAAATAATCCATACGCCGATTGTAATTCAGCTTGAATGAATTTTTGGAACTATCCGAATTTTCGACGTAAATCCCCACCGAATGAAACATATATGAATTTTGCAGCAACTCGTTTGTTGTTTCGTTTTTCCACAAATTAGTTTCTTGCGAATAATCTGCTCCCACAAATATTTTCGAAATTTTTTGCTTTGCATCTATTTTGCTTCGCACAAATTTCGTTTCGTTTTCCGCCTCTCTCGAATACAGTAAATCATTGTTAATCAATAAATTGCCTCCATTTTTAAAATATTTAAACAACACGTTTGAATTTCCGCCAAAATATTCTTTTTTATGAAATAATGATTTAAAATCCGTTGAAAACAAACCATTTTTAAAAGATTTTTTGTAACCTATTTGCCCCGAATGTTCGTCCGAAAAAAACAGTTTGTTTATGTTCCAATTTCGGTCAAATTCTTGCGATTTGTAGAGTTCAATGGGCTTAAAATTTTTGCCGGCATATTCGTAAGTCAGCCAAATTTTTGAATAAACAGCCGAACTGTCGTTGCCGTTGAAAAAATTTGAAAAATCCACTTTGAAAGCCTTGCCAATGTTGTCGTTGTCGTGTTTTTTTGAAAATAAATTTTGGTCGTTGTCGGTAATAGCAATTTCAAAATTCAAAATTTTATTTTTCCGTATCGGAATACGCCCGCCAAAATCGTACATTTGTTTCTTTTTGGGCGATACCACAACGGTTGTTGTTTCGTAATTGCCTTGCGGAACGCCATTTACGGGCTGCACCCACTTATAAACCCGCCCATTCACCTGACTGTTGTCAATTATGTAATTGCCGGAATTGTTGCCAACAAACGCAAAATTCAGCCGATATTTGGCTTGATTTGGATTAGTTGAATATTCATAATAACTAAAAATTTTGTTGTCTATCAGAGTGTCAATTTTTCGGTACATCACAAAATTTTCATCAAAGCCGACAGAATCAACATGCTGAATTTTAGCAAGTTGAGTACTGTCGCCGGCTTCTGCCAACAATAATTTCATTTCGGGCGTTAGCTCTATGTCAATAGTTTGGTTTTTGGCGTCTTTTTCGGAATAAACATTGAAAAAAAAGTCCATTTTATCGACAGAAAATTCATTGTTTGAAAAAAAAGTAAATCGCGAATAATTCCGTTCCGAATATTCAAATTCGGCCACAATTCGGGTGTTCTTTGTAATTGCACAATTCGGCGTAAAAGTAATTTCTGCCGTGTTGTAATCGATTGTGTAGTCGTTGGCAGCTCCGCGTTGAATTTGCTTGCCGTCGATGTAAATCCGTTCCGACCCCGAAATCACAATAATAAAAGTTTCGCCGTTTGCCCCTTGCAGTTTGTAAGGTCCCTGATTGCCTTCAATTCCGGCAATTTTTTGCCTAAAATATTTGCCTTTGGCAATAGTAACTCCGCTGTTGGAAGTTTTTATGGCAGTTTTGGGCAAAATTTCCTGATTTTTTGTACCAAAAGTCAGTCCTTTGGATTGTTTGGTGTAATTTAAGAAATAACTTTTCGGTTTTTCGATTACAAAATCGCCCGCCGTAAGCTGTGATTTTTCGCTCGAAATTCGGATAAAAATCTTGTTCAAATCCTGAATTTGAGCCGTATTTCCATCGGGTTGAATCGGCATTGTTTCGTCCGAAATTGAGGCTTCCACCTGCAAATTATTCGACAGTCGTCCCGTCAATTGCAAGTTCAATTTTGAGTTCACAACGGGGTCTTGATTGTTGCCCAGCGAAACACCGCGTTCAATCGACCCTTTTTTTGTCAAACCGTCGTCGGGCAACAGTTGGACGTCATTTTCGGGCGGTTCGTAGCGTTCGAGTTCGTTTGCCCTAATATCGGGGACTTGCAAATTTGAGCTTTTGGAAAAATAAATTTTATTGAGATTATAATTAAAAAATCTGTATTTAATTTGTAAATTTCCGGCAAGCGAATCCTTAAAAACAACCTCCGATTTTGCATAATTTATCGTAAAAAGCGAATCCGGCACTTTTTGTTGGTCAGAAAAAATTTCCACCGAATTTGACACCAATAAAAAACTATCAATTTTCACAGTATCAGCATACCCAATATCTTTGATTTTTAGGTTATTAAATTTTTGTCCAAAAATCACAATCGGATAAAAAAATATTAGTATTACAATAAATTTCTTCAAATATAAACGTTCTTCTCTTCCTCATAACACCCTGATTATAAGCGAATTACCTCTACCAACATCAGCACCCTCGACAACACACAACCAACAGATACTCAAAGCATTACAAAATAAAAATTTAATTTATCATTCACAATTTTCCATTTATAACTCATAATTTAACAAAATATTGAAAAAATGACAATCGGATTTTATACCACAAAAAAACTGCCTCTTTTTTTGGAGAGACAGTTTTTTAGTTTAAAATTTTGGATAAAACCGAATCTGTATTTGGTTTTATTTTCTACAAAACAACCAATTCGAGAACAAGAACGGCTTAAATCCGAGCATCTGTCAAACATTTTGACTTTTCACAACGAAAAACTCGGTTCGATTAAGGTAATTTTATTTTTATATAAAAAAATATATCTTTGCAAACAAAGAGTGCGGCAAAAAATACACATTTAACGCCAAATCAAATCCAATAAAATTAAATAAATGAAAGAATTTAAACGTTATACGGTAACAGCGGCTTTGCCTTACGCCAACGGACCTGTTCACATCGGACACCTTGCCGGCGTATATGTGCCGGCTGATATCTATGTTAGATATTTGAGATTAAACAAAAAAGACGTTTTGTTTGTTTGCGGCTCCGACGAACACGGGGTGCCAATCACATTACGCGCAAAAAAAGAGGGGAAAACACCTCGACAAGTTGTTGATTATTACCATAATTTAATAAAAAATTCGTTTGAAAAATTCGGAATTTCATTTGATGTTTATTCGCGAACTTCAAGCGAAACACATCACAAAACGGCTTCGGAATTTTTTGAAAAACTCTACAAAGACGGTAAATTTATAGAACAAACCTCCGAACAACTCTACGACCAAGAAGCACAACAATTTTTGGCCGACCGATACGTTACCGGCACTTGTCCGCATTGTGCAAACGAAAAAGCATACGGCGACCAATGCGAAAAATGCGGCACCTCACTGAGTGCCACCGAATTAGTAAATCCGGTTTCGGTTTTTTCCGGTTCAAAACCCGTACTAAAAACCACCAAACACTGGTATTTGCCATTAGACAAATATTCGGACTGGATAGAGGATTGGATAGTGAAAGGACACAAAGACGACTGGCGACAAAACGTTGTACAACAGGTAAATTCGTGGATAAAAATGGGGCTTCGTCCGCGTGCGGTAACTCGCGACTTGGACTGGGGCGTGCCTGTGCCGGTTGAAAATGCCGACGGAAAAGTTTTGTACGTTTGGTTTGACGCACCTATCGGCTACATTTCGGCAACCAAAGAAATAACGCAAGATTGGGAAAAATACTGGAAAGACGACCAAACAAAATTGGTTCATTTTATCGGAAAAGACAATATTGTTTTTCACGCAATAATTTTCCCAACAATGCTAAAAGCAGAGGGTTCGTATATTTTACCCGACAACGTGCCGGCAAATTCGTTCCTAAATTTGGAAGACGACAAAATTTCAACATCACGAAATTGGGCGGTTTGGTTGCACGAATATCTCGAAGATTTTGAAGACAAACAAGACGTTTTGAGATACTATCTGACAATAAACGCTCCCGAAGCCAAAGACAACAATTTTACGTGGAAAGAATTTCAACAAAGAAACAACAAAGAATTGGTTGCAGATTTTGGCAATTTTGTAAATAGAGCTTTTGTTTTGACAAAAAAATATTACAAATTGGAAATTCCAACACCAAACGAATACACCGAACAAGACAAAAAAGTTTTGGCCGAAATTGAAAAAATTAAAGAAAATACAGCCAAAAGTTTGGAAGTTTACAGAATAAAAGAAGCTCAATATTCTGCAATGGATTTGGCCAGATTAGGTAATAAATATTTTGCCGAAACCGAGCCTTGGAAGCTGTCAAAAACAGACCCCGAACGTACAAAAACCATTATCTACGTAGGGCTTCAAATTGTTGCCAACTTAGGGATATTGATGGAACCGTTTTTGCCATTTTCGGCAAAAAAAATAAGAAATATGTTCGGAATGTCAGACGAAATATCGTGGGATATGATAGGGCAAGAACTCGCAAAAGCCGGACAAAAATTGAACTCAATCGGCTTGCTGTTTGAACAAATAACCGACGAAATGATTGCCACACAAACAGAACGTTTAGAAAAAATAAAAATTGAAAACACACAAGAAAATACACAACTCGAACCGCTCAAAGAAACTGCAACTTTTGAGGATTTTACAAAATTAGATTTCAGAATCGGAACAGTTTTGGAAGCCGAAAAAGTGGCAAAAACCAAAAAGTTATTAAAATTAAAAGTTGATACCGGTTTGGATAAACGGACAATAGTGGCAGGCATTGCCGAACACTACGCACCGGAAGATATTATCGGCAAAAAAGTTACACTTTTAGCAAACTTAGAACCCCGAAAAATCAGAGGTATCATGTCGGAAGGAATGCTTTTGATGGCAGAAAATCCGGACGGCGAATTGTCTTATTTGACACCACAAAAAGATTTTAGTAACGGAAGTAAAATTTCATAAAACACAATTAATTCTTTATAGGAATGAAACGCAAAGAATATTTTAAAGAAAAAGTTTTTATCGTAACCGGCGCTTCGAGCGGTATCGGCAAAGCTACCGCCATCGAAGCAGCCAAACAAGGCGCAAATGTTGTTATTGCGGCAAGAAATATTGACAAACTGAACGATGTAGCCAAAGTAATAGAAGGTTTTGGGGTACAATGTTTGGCGGTCAAAACCGATGTTTCTAAAAAAGAAGACGCAAAAAGATTGATAGACAAAACGATTGAAAAATTCAACCGAATAGACGTACTTGTCAATAATGCAGGTATTTCGATGCGTGCAATGTTCGACGAAATGGATGTTGAAGCCTTTGAAAAAGTAATAAATATCAATTTTATGGGGACGGTCTATTGCACAAAATACGCAATAAAACATCTAATAAAGCAAAAAGGCAGTATAGTTGGCGTTTTATCCGTTTCGGGATTTACACCACTTGGCGCCCGCACGGCTTATTGTGCGTCAAAATACGCAATGTCGGGATTTTTGGAAACCGTCCGAATTGAAAATATCAAACGCGGATTGCACGTTTTGATTGCGTATCCGGGCTTTACCGAATCGAATATCCGAAAACACGCACTTTTGGCAGATGGCTCGGAACAAGGCGAAACGCCAAGAGCCGAAGAAAAAATGATGACCGCCGAAGAGGTTGGAATTCATCTTTTGAGAGGAATAAGAAAACGTAAACGTGTCCAAATTTTAACTATTACAGGAAAATTAGCTTGGATATTAAATAAATTATTCCCGTGGTGGGTGCATCGAAAAATTTATCAAGGAATTTCCAAAGAACCTAATTCACCATTGCCAAAATAAATACTTCGTTGGGGATTGGGTGTTAGGTGTTAGGTGTTAGGTGTTAGGTGTTGGGTGTTGGGGATTGGGTGTTAGGTGTTAGGAGTTGGGTGTTGGGAATTGGGTGTTGGGAATTGGGAGCTATAACGCTGTTTTTCAGAGGATTAGAAGCAAAGCAACAAACACACAACATACTGATTATCAAATTATTACGCACAAATAAAAGAATTAGAGATTAAACAAAAAAAATAGAGAAATCCGTTTTTTTGAACCAATAAAATTGAATGAATATTATTGATAAAACCATCTGGATAACAGGAGCTTCTTCGGGAATAGGAAGAGCTTTGAGTATCGAATTGTCAAAATACAATTTGCAGTTAATTGTATCTGCACGCAACAAAAATGCTTTGGAAGAGGTCAAAAAAACGTGCGAACAAAACAACGCAAAATGTTTTGTTCAGCCGTTGGATTTGAGCGATGCAAATTCGATAAACGAAGCTCAAAGGATTGTTTTTGAGAATTTTGAAAAAGTTGATATTCTGATAAACAACGGCGGCATCAGCCAACGTTCGTTTGCGCATCAAACTGATATAGAGATTGATAGAAAGATAATGGAAGTCAATTATTTTGGAAATATCGCCCTGACAAAAGCCGTTTTGCCCAAAATGATAGCACAAAAAAGTGGTCATCTTGTTACGGTAAGCAGTCCGGTTGGCGTTTTTGGTTTTCCGTTGCGCTCGGCGTATTCGGCTTCCAAACACGCAATGCACGGCTTTTATGAGACATTGGCGTTTGAATTAAAAAAATATAACATAAAAACCTCAATCATTTTGCCGGGCAGAATAAAAACCAACGTGTCGAAAAATGCCTTAACAAAAGACGGCACGAAATACGGCAAAATGGACGACGGTCAAAATAACGGACTTTCGGCCGAAAAATGTGCAAAAAAAATAATAAAAGGCATCAAAAGAAACAAAAAAGAAATATGGGTAGGAAAAATAGAATTGATAATGATTTTTTTCAAACGAAAACTACCTTTTTTATTTAACATAATTGCAAACAAAATAAAACCTACATAAATTATGAGTATAATAATATCAGGAATACAGCAAATGGGAGTGGGCGTGGCAAATGTACACGAGGCTTGGAAATGGTACAGAGAACATTTTGGCTTTGATGTGCCGATTTTTGAAGAAGCCGCCGAAGCAAAACTGATGCTTCCGTACACCGGCGGAAAACCACAATCGCGACACGCTGTTTTGACATATAACCTAAAAGGCGGAGGCGGATTTGAGATTTGGCAATACAAAAGCCGAACTCCAAAATATCCAAATTTTGAAGTTCAAATGGGAGATTTGGGGATTTTTATAACAAAAATAAAAATGCCAAACGCACAAAAAGCCTACGATTTTTTGAAATCAAAAAATGCAAATATCATCAGCCAAATAGAAAAAGACCCGACAGGGAAAGAACATTTTTACGTGAAAGACCCTTACAATAATATATTTGAATTAGTTTTGTTCGACGATTGGTACAGCAACGAAAATTATCCGACCGGCGGAGTTGGCGGAGCTGTGGTTGGCGTTAGCGATATTGATAAATCGATAAAATTTTATTCCGAAATATTGGGTTACGACAAAGTTGTTTACGACAAAACCGAGCAATTCGCTGATTTTAAAGATATTGCAGGCGGTAAAGACGAATTTAGACGCGTACTGTTGAGACATAGCCAAGCTCGGAAAGGGCATTTTAGCGCAATTTTTCAATCAAGCGAAATAGAGTTAGTGCAAGTAAAAAATCGCGAAGCTCGAAAAATTTTTGAAAACAGATTTTGGGGCGAATTGGGCTTTATTCATCTATGTTACGACATAAACGGAATGAAAGAACTCGAAGAAAAATGCACAAAAATGGGACACCCATTTACGGTAGATAGCGCAAACTCTTTTGATATGGGCGAAGCAGCCGGACATTTTACGTACATCGAAGACCCCGACGGAACGCTTATCGAATTTGTGGAAACTCACAAAATACCGGTAATAAAAAAATTGGGCTGGTACATAAATTTACAAAAAAGAAATCCCGAAAAACCATTGCCGAGATTTGTTACCAATTCTCTTAAATTTGGTCGCATCAAGGATAAATAAGGCGGATTTAGAAAATGTTAATATCCAAATCATCAATAACTTACAATTTGTTTTTGACTTAGAAAGCCTTGTTTTTTTTTTTGCAAAAAAACATCAAAAAACCGGTTTTATTGTTTTAATCCCCGCATTCCATTTCATTCCATACGGGGCTACAAATATATCACCCCTACGCAGGGCCGTTAAGTTCTTTTTTTTTATTATC
>PDWI01010356.1_pt1 | contig 10462 bp, 8 predicted proteins | sample 1430891 | NCBI WGS metagenome assembly PDWI01 (sample SAMN01162508, study PRJNA174530) | Oral metagenome, whole genome shotgun sequencing project. | biome: Marine environment; feature: Marine mammal; material: Swab sample of the gingival sulcus; isolation source: swab sample of gingival sulcus... | reverse complement strand
CTTGTCCTTCACTTTGGTGTCACATGTGGGGTACATGGTGTGGGGTATTGCCCTTGTTAGCCCGAGGGGACTTGGTGGAGCCATCTACTACGCCCTCCACCATATTGTTGTTCAAACAACGCTTTTCCTTGTGGCCGGGCTTATTGAGCGACGAATGGGGACAACATCACTGACGCGACTTTCAGGATTGGCCAAGTCTGCGCCGATTGTTGCGAGCCTGTTCTTTATTTCCGGTATGAACCTTGTGGGTGTTCCCCCGTTGACGGGGTTTATTGGCAAAGTTGCGTTGTCTCAGGCGTCCGTTGAGGCAGCCACACCCTCAGCATGGGCGCTCCTTATTGGAGGTATTGTCACAAGTTTCCTCACTCTCTACGTGGTGGTGAAAGCCTGGAATATGGCGTTTTGGCAGTCAGCGACGGAGGTCTCCGCTGTCCTCGCAGAACCGCTTCTCCCAACGGAAGCATCCCCCTACGTTGTCGCTCGTGTTGAACGGCAAGTTGAACGAGCCCGCGTCGCACTTGTCCCTGTGGCCAAGCGTTCCACGTCAACTGCGGAGAGTGCGCGCACGGCCGCTGAAAAAGAAGCGGTGGGGCGCACGCCGGTGATAATGACTCTCACCGTTGCGAGCCTCGTTGCCACGCAAATACTCATGACTGTTTTTTCAGGCCCTATATGGAGCTACGTCAATACTGCAGCTCGTGAGCAGTTGAGCCGCACCCTCTACGTCAACTCTGTGTTACATGTTGACGGGCGAGGGGCAGGCATTTCTCAGGAGGCAGGCCAAGACTCAAAGGCCCCTGCGCCAACTCATGACACGGAAGGAGAAGGACAATGATTCGTGCTCGCCTGCGCAGTTGTGTATCTCCTATTCTCACCGTGTGGCTCACCCTTGTCTGGGTTCTACTTTTCTCCCAAGTCAGCGGCGTCATTATCCTCTCAGGCTTTCTTGTCGCCGTTGCCGTCCAGCTTGTATTCCCACTGCCCAGACTCCTCCGCACATGGCGTATGCGGCCGCTGCCTCTTATGGCGCTTCTTACGCATTTTGTGTGGGACCTACTTGTTGCTGGCCTGCACGTATCGTGGGCCATCCTGTCAGGGAAAAAGGTTCGCAATGGGATTGTCCGCGTTGATATTACGTCGACAGATGCCGTGCACGTCACGATCCTGTCCGCCATGACCTCCCTCGTTCCGGGGTCAGTTGTTGTTGAAGTGGACCGCCAGGGCAAATGCATGTACCTTCACTGTTTTGATCTTGACGCTCTTGGAGGAGTTGACGCTATTCGCCGTAAGAGCGCCGAAGAAGAGGCACGTTTGCTACGCGCTTTTGCTCCGGCGGAGGATACCAGTCAGGAAGGGGAGCGGGTATGACTTTTCCTGACGTGATTCACGCCGTAACCGCCGTGATGGCCAGCATGGCGGCCCTCCTCGCGTTCTACCGTTTAGGGGTTGGCTCCACGATGCTTGATCGGGTGATCGCCTCGGAGGTTCTCACCTCGTCCGCAATCGGAATAATTGCTGTCATCATTGTGTGGTGGAAACGCCCTGACCTGGGAGTAGTGCTTGTTATTCTCTCAGTGACAGCCTTCTTTACTGCCGTTGTTGTTGCCCGATACGCAACGCATGATCGGGGGAAAGGACAGCGTATTCTCAGCCCCGAGGAAGCACAAGCTGAGAAAGAAAAGCGTGAACTTGAAGCTTTTGCGGCTGAACAGGCAGAGTTGGAAGACAGTATGAATCCCACTGCGGCTACTGAACCCCTTTTTGAAGAAGTAGAGGAGGAAGAATAATGAATGAAATAGTTGGCTCCATTATTCTTGCTATGGGGGTCCTTCTCGCCCTCATCGCTGCCTTAGGAGTGGTGCGCCTCCCGGATTCCTATTCGCGGATGCACGCTTCCTCGAAACCTCAACTGCTGGGGTTGCTGATGATCTGCGTGGGGTTGAGTATTGAAATGTGGTCTTGGACGTGGGTGGTGCTCGGAATTGTTGTGTTGCTATTCCAAGTGCTCACAGCGTCGGTAGGATCGCATATGGTGAGTCGTGCGATTGCGCGCACTCGCTCTGAGGCTCACGACTCGCTTGTTGTTAACGACCTTGCTCAAGACCGAGCGGAAAAAATTCGCAGATAGGCAGAGACACAGATTATGGTGATGCGCTCCATGAAAGCCTCGCAGGTGACTCGCGAGGCTCTCACTCCTGCTTTGGATGAGATTCGCCGTGAACTGCGCATACCCGTCGAGTTTCCCGACGATGCCCTTGAGCAAGCAGAAACTGCGTGCCAGCAGTGGGATGAATACCTTAGTGAACTCCCCTCATCGCTGCGAAACCGGGCGCGTCGGGAAGCACAGACCTACAAGGAACTGCGAACATTAGAGCCGCTACCGGCAGTGGACCCCAAGAAAAAATGGGACTGCCTGGATCTGAATGCTCTCCCCGCCGCTGACGGCACGCATATTCCATTTGTCACCATTGACCCTGAGGGTGCGCGTGACCTCGACCAAGCCATTCACCTTCACAAACTAAGCGAGGAGGAGCGGGCACAGTGCGATGCGGACAGTATGGGTACTGCTGCCGGGGCGGCCTACCTCGTAAGTTATGCAATTGCGTCGGTGGCGACCTTTGTCCCCGCAGGCTCGCCCCTTGACCGGGAAACACAGCGGCGCGGGCTGACAACCTACCTTCCTGACCATTCCACGCCGCTTCACCCGCCTGTACTGTCAGAAGGTGCGGCTTCGCTTCTTCCCGACCAGTATGTTCCTGCAGTTGTGTGGCAGTTTGTTCTTGACGAGGACGGGCAGGTTGTCGGTGGTGGTCTCAATCGGTGTGTAGTGCGCTCGCGGGCTCAACTTACCTACCGGCAGATTCAAGATGCTGTTGATACGGCAGATACAAAACTGCCTAGCGTTGTGCCTGCCCAGCTGCCGGGGCTTCTCAAAGAGATTGGCGTGTTGCGGCTCAAGCTTGAAGACCAGCGAGGTGGGGTATCTGCGCGCATACCGTCACAGGAGATCGTGCGCGCGTCCGGGAGCGGCGACGATGCGGGACATTTGCAACTGCAGTATCGCGCGGGCATACCGGCCGAGGAATGGAATGCTCAGATTTCGCTGATGACGGGAATGGAGGCGGCCGCCCTCATGCGGTGGCGCGGGATGGGAATCCTGCGGGTCATGCCTGAAGCTGATGCGCGTTCTTTGTCTCGGCTCCGTGGCGTGGCAAAAGCTTTAGACATTGACTGGCCACATGATGTGAGCTACGCGCAGATGGTGCGTAGCCTCGATCCGCAGGTTCCCGCACATGCGGCGTTTCTTTTGGAGGCGTTGACGCTGTATCGGGGAGCTGGGTATGTGGTGTATGGAATTGGGGCAGCGCCAGAGTTTCCTGACCCTATGGAGGAAGGCACGCGGCATAGCGCTATTGCTGCCGAGTACACGCATGTGACAGCGCCGCTTCGTCGCCTCGTTGATCGGTGGTCAACTGAAGTGTGCGTCAATGCGATGGCGGACACGGAGGATTCTTTGGGCGCGTTGCCGCGGTGGATCGTCATGGGAGCTGAGGACATTCCTGACGCGATGGCCGAGGCATCTCGGCGAGTAAAAGATGCTGAGCGTCGGGCTGTTGACCTTGTCGAGGCAACGCTTGTTGTTGACCGGGTGGGGGAGGATTTTTCCGGGGTCATTGTTGACCGGGAAAAACGTGATGTTTTTTCTGGGATGGTGATGGTCTCCCAGCCTGCGATTTTGGCGCCGGTGAGGATGGTGAAACCGAAGGGGTCGGGTGGGGAGAAAACTCAGCGTCAAGGTTCGGAAGCCTCGGATGTGTCTTTGCGGCAAAAAGGACGTGTTCAAAGATTGTTTGCTGCTGCTGAAAAAACCCGCCGATGGGTGGCGCGGCATATTCGTCGAGGTGGAGGACTACCTTTGGGGGAGAGAGTTCTCGTGCGCTTAGAGATAGTAGATGTTAAAGAAAGAAAGCTTGAGTTCCACTACATTCCGCAAGTGTGAGGCTTCGAGAGTGTACGAGAAGCCCGTAGGCATGAGTGTTTAGAGGTGTGAGTATCCAGAGGCGTGGGGCTCATGGTGCTTCCTTCGTCCTCGCCTCCCTATATTTCTCTACGATTTTCTCTACGCGCAAGGGTTGGTGTGTTGCGCAAGGGTTATAACCCTTGCGCAACACACCAACCCTTGCGCAAAAGGAAAGAATGAGGAAGGAAAAAGAACTAGCGTTTCGAGAGAGACAGCCAGTAGTCCTCATCGTCGCTGTCGTCATCATCTGAATCGACGTCAGCGTACTTCGTGTAGAGATCGTCTTCGGAATCGTCGTGGCCGGACGCCAACTCACGTTGGAGAGCCTCGAGATCCGTTTCCGGGCTGAAATACTTCAGCTTCCGTGCAACTTTTGTTTGCTTAGCCTTCTGACGGCCGCGCCCCATGGGGTCGACCCCCTCTGCGTTGTACGGGTCCGCATACGCGGTGCCCTGATATGGTCAAATTCTGTCGTTATAACATCATAGCGCGATTGTGTCATTTACATGAAGGTAACGGGAATCCGTGTGGGATACCCGTCATCACACTTCAAAGAAAAATGCTGCTCAAAGGGCAGGAAATCAGTGCCGCCTTATGCTGCGAATAACAATCAAAGCCACAATAACCGCGACGCCACCAATAACGTAACCCACCTTCTTCATGGCCTCAGAATCACCATCTCGGGCAGCCTCAACTGTTTCAGACACGACGGCTTTCACTTCATCAGCCTTGCGAGAGAGGTTTTCTTTTGCAAGCTCAATCTGATGTGCAGGCTGGAGTTGAGCAACAAGCTCATCAACTGTCGTTGTCATCTCCTGGCGTGTCGAATCCAGTTCAGCCTCAATTTCTTTTGAGGAACGAGCAGGTTCAATTTCTTTTGGTGAACGAGCGGTTTCACTCATGACGTAATCCCTTCTTAAAAGCATCAACAGAGGTATTAAGACCAGACTTTGGATCTGGTTTTGCAGCCTGACCAGCCTTGAGGCGGGCCTTTCCTACAAGTGCAAGAATAAGCACAATGAGCAGGAGAACTGCAAGAACAATAAGTGAGGCAGCCCACGCAGGTAGCACAAGAGCGATAGCCAATTCAATCGTGTGGAATATCCACCCCAACAAGTACAGGGCGAATACACCCGCTGCTGCGAGCAAGCCACCACCAAGGCCAAGCTTCTTGACCGCGTCAGCAGCTTTGACCTTCGTAAGTTCGATTTCACCTTGAAGCAAAGTTGAAATCTGGGTAGAAAGCGTTGCAAAAAGTTGTCCCACACTGGGAGAAGACTTCGGTGTCAACGTCCTCGAAGGTGATGTGGCAGGTGCCGAAACATGCTCAGAATCACCTGATGCTACTTTTGGCGGCTGGACCTGCGGGGGTACTGAAGCATTCCCACGTGCAGGGGTCGAGCCGTCGGTCGCGGAAACAGATGCGGCATCAGCTGGGACCGGTTTTTCGTCGGGTGACGAAGGTTTTGTTGTTGCCATCGTGGCATTTCCCTTCTCTAGCCTCAATGTAGGCATTCACGAATACTAGTTTGTCACGAAACTGTCAAAGTAGGAAAGAGAGATCTTTTCAGCTTCAGTCGGTAGGCATGACCGAACCAGGCAAATCCGTGAGAATTTGTTGCGCTCGTGTGACAACTTCCGCAGAGTCTTCCGACAGCTGGGCCGGAGGAAATTGTTGAGACAGTCGGTTCAAAGACGAGGTTGTCATTTCGACCTCGGGATCAATTTCCGCCCACTCATCGGCAGGGGGAGACTTCACTTCCTTAGAATCAGAGGACGATTCGGAGTCCGAAGGAGTATCAGCGTCAGAATCAGAGGGAGATTCAGAATCCGACGAGGAAGACGTTGTTTTATCAACTGCAACAGGAATAGGGCGCACCATGGGGATAGACGTTGAGGACGCGTCAACTGGTGCCCACAAAGGACGATGCTCGCCCTCGGCGCTTTCACCCTCGCCGTCGTTATCCCACGCATCACGGCCATCGTCACCCTCTGCCGCACTATCGGAAAGAGTGGGGGTTACCGCCAACGATGACATATCTTCAAGCGACGCATCAGGATTCATAGTTGCCGCTGCGCGCAAAGCCGAAACGTAGGAGTGGCGCAGTAGCGCAATATCAGGTGAGATCAGGTCTGCTGCCACCTGACCATCAATAAGAAGGAGCGTGCGATCTGCATGAACGGCAAGGTCAGGATGCCGCGTCTGCAAGACAACACACAAGCCGTCAGAAGCAAGGCGATCCAAAATGGCCAGAAGCCGATTTGCCTGGGCAGACGTAAGGTGAGCAGTCGGCTCATCAAGGACCAACATTGCCGGAGATGTCATGAGCGAACGCGCAATAGCCACAAGCATTGTCTGATCGGTCCCCAACATATCCACAGGGAGATCCTGAATATCGCCGATTTCAAGCCGAGCAATGACATCAGCATAGTCAGTATTCACTGCTGTCAGGCCTGCTCCGGCCAGCGGAGTCGCAAGCTCTTGCGCAACGGTCAGACCATAAGTCAACGACGGAGACGAGGGAATATACGCGATAGGGGCCAGGAGACGAGCATAGCGAGCCCGCCATGACGAGGCTTTTGGCCATTTCACTTTTCCTGTCGAGGCCGAGGTAATCCCCGAGATAAACAGTCCAAAAGGTGCCCCTGGGACAGCACCATTACGTGGAGGGAGAGATGTTGAACTGCCTGTAAGGACAGCGGTAAATTCGCGACGATACAAGGTCACAGACACATCAAAGAGTGATTCGGAAGGTGTTGGCCCCTCAACCGAACAGTTTTCAGCAGTGAAGCACTTCTTCCCCCGAGTGCGGTGAGCCGCAGAAGGGGGAGCCTCTTCAACGTCGGCATGCTCAATCGTCATACAGCCATTGTTTCAGGTTTTTTGGGGAAATTTGTGGATCTTTATCGGTGATGACAGGAAAAAGCATCAATTCCATGATGATGATGTGACAGAAGAGAAAAATGAGCACTTATCGGCGCTCCCCATGGTCTTGTTCAACAACCACCGTTACCGTGGGAGCGTGGCTGCTTCCTTTTTTTCGCATTCATCATCCTCAAAAGGCAAGGCTGAGAAAACTCCGGCACCTGCTACTGAGGCAGATGGGCACACCCAAAACACGGCTGACGCGTCCTCAACAGATACACCTCAACCTCAACCGTTCCCGGCTGTTGTTGAGCAATGGCGCAAAGAACTCACGCATGTCACCATAGGGGACACCAGAGGTGAAGGTTCACCCCTCCTCAGCATCGGTCAAGCACACCCGGGTGGCTTAGCGCAGCTATACGCCGGACACCCCACTCGCCTCGGGAATCTCGTGCGTGAAGCTGGCGCCTACAAACGCGCCCTTGAACGCGCGCGAGTCATTATGAAACGCTCCCGCGATTTAACGAATCAACACGGGGTAGGCCCCGTCCACATTGCGGTCGGTCACGTGACATGGAACGAGGACGGAAAACGCGCATCCACACCGGGCCTCCTCCGCCTCGTCCATTTAGAAGAAGAGGACGGAGACGTCCTCATAAGACTCAGGGCAGGCGCTCAAGCCGCGCCACTATTCGTACAAGCCCTCGCACGAATTGGCATCAGCCTCGATATTCAGGCAGTGATGAATGAGTCCCGCACCGTCCACGGTTTTGCGCCCTCAAAAGCTATGAAAGCCCTGCGGGCCGTCGCCTCGCACTTAGATGGTGCGGAGGTCCGCGAAGACCTCGTCCTCGGCATTTTTGAGCATCCCGCGTCAGTGCTACTTGACGAGTACGACAACCCTGATCTTCTTCACCGTTCGCCGATTATCCGAGCCTTAGCTGGGGATACGCGCCTCGCCGAACAGTCTCGCATGCCTTTGCCTAAGACCAATCCAGCTGATCGAGATCCGAATAAGGAACTCGGAGTGGGAGACCTGACCCCCCGCCAGGCTGACATTGTTGAAGCAGTAAGCGGCGGACGCTCCCTCGTGGTTGACGTTCCCCACGGAGCAGACGACGCGTCACTGCTTGCGTCCATTCTTGCTCAAAGTGCCGCTGAAGGGCACAAAGCTGTCCATATCGGAGGCTCCCCGTCACGCACCGCCCGCGTCGAGGCACGCCTGCGTGAACTCGGAGTCGAAGACATTGCCGTCCGAATCGATGGAACATCCGCATCGGCAGAAGCCTTGCGCAACCACCTCCGTGAAAGCATAGAAACTGCCGGACACGACATCGACATGGGAAAAACTCCCCAGATGCGTGAGGAACTCAGCCGAGTCCGCCAAGCCCTGTCGTCCTACACGCAGCACCTGCACCGTACTTTCCGGCAATTCGGGGTGTCAGCTTTCGACACCCTCCAAGTCCTCACTGACATTACAAATGTGCGGCCAGCACCCCGCACTCGAGTTCGCCTCCGTGAGGGGGTCCTCACCGCTATCGCGCGGGACCAAGGTGAAAAAGCGCGTACGCTGCTCCACCGCGCGGCCACGCTGAATATTTTTTCGCGGACCGCTGATAAAAGCGTGTGGACAGGCATTGTCATTCCCGACACCGACACCGTCCCCGAAATTATTAACCGAGTAACACGCCTATCAACAGAGCTTCTCCCACACCTTCACCAGCAGATCGAAACGGTGACAAGCGAAACCGGCGTGCTCCCCGCACATACTTTCGACCAGTGGACAACACAAATCGACATGTTCGAGGGCGTGCGGGAAGTCCTCGACGTGTTCCGGCCCGCAATTTTTGAGCGGTCAGCCGCTGACATGGTCATTGCCACCGCCCCCAAACAATGGCGCCACGACCGCGGCATCTCCATGAAACGCTCCCAGCGAGTCCGCCTCATCAAACAAGCTCAGGATTTCCTGCGCCCGGGACGACACGTTGAAAACCTGCATCGCGAACTACTTCTTGTTCAAGAAAAACGCGACGTGTGGCGAAAACACTGTGATGCTGACGGGTGGCCTGTCCTTCCTTCGAGTCTCGACAATGCTCTTCATGTGACGCAGCTTGTCTCCGAGGACCTCGACTATTTGGGGCCTTTCTTCTCTTCGGTCTACCCCAACTTGAAATCCATGGATATTGCCGCCCTCACGAGGCTCATGGACAGGCTTGCTGCCGCGCCCGAAGACGCCTCTGACCTGCCGCGTCGGGTTGCAGTGCTTCAAGAACTCTCCGATATGGGGCTTGAGGATTTTGTTGACGACCTCGTGAAGCGTCATGTGGAAGACGAGTTTCTTGACGCGGAACTCGACCTCGCGTGGTGGGCGTCAGTCCTAGGAATCATGCTTGCCTCCGAACCCGCATTAGGAGGGTTTGACCCTGCGCGTTTGGAAGACCTTCTCAACTTCGGGCGTGACCTTGATAAGCAGCAGGTGTCCTCCCTGACATCGCAGGTACTGAACCAGGTGCGCCGCTCCCGCCAGCGCGCCCTCGCCAATGCTCCCGAGGAACATGTTGACCTTGAGACTGCGCTTCGGTCGAGAACGAGCGCTCCGGAATTGTACTCACGTTTCCCTGTGGTGAGTGACCTTATTCCGGTTGTCCTTACCGTGCCCACGCTGGTGCCGTGGCTGATGCCGCTCAGCCGGAACTTTGATGTTCTTATTCTTGATGAAGTTGATTTACTGCCGTTGGCTGAGCTTATTCCGATCATTGCTCGCGCGCGCCAAGTGGTGGTGGTTGGCGACATGTCGGCGGTACGGGCAGGCGGCACTGTTGAGGCGCTCGCGGCCGTGCTTCCGCAGGTGCGTCTTGATGCCACGTCAACGCGTCTTAACGACCAGGCGGCACGCCTTTTGAGCCACCATGGCATTGACCATTCGGGTGTTCCTATCCCGTGGACGTTAGCGTCGGCACCCATGACTGCGGTGTGGGTTGACGGAATGGGAATGCCGTCGCCGGACGCGCATGCCGTTGAAACCACGCCTGACGAGGTTAATGCTGTTGTGTCGCGCGTCATTGAGCACGCTATTGAAAACCCCGACCAGAGTCTTGCAGTTGTTGCGCTTAATCGCCGTCATGCTGAGCGGATTAATAATGAGTTGCGTCGAGCTGTCGCTGCTGAGCCGGGGATCGCCAGTTTCTTTATGGATGACAGTGTCGAGCCATTTGTTGTGGTTGATGCTGTATCTGCGCGTGGAGTCAGCCGAGACCACATTATTATTGCTGTCGGTTACGGAAAGACTCCCCACGGCCGGGTTCTCCACGATTTTGGGGCGATTTCCAGCCCAGATGGTTTGCAGGTGATGGCGGATATTTTGCGGACAGTCCGTAAAAATATGACCGTTGTGTCAAGTATTCGGGCCCGGGATGTTGATCGGAGTCGGTTTACGTCCCAAGGAGCACAACTTCTTATTGACCTTCTTGATATTGCCGAGGGCGAGGGCGACGTTGTCCCCATCGGGTGGCCGGTTCTCGAGTTAGAGCCTGACCGTCTGCTTGTTGACCTTGCTGATCGCCTCTACCGTATGG
>PDWI01010355.1_pt1 | contig 10463 bp, 6 predicted proteins | sample 1430891 | NCBI WGS metagenome assembly PDWI01 (sample SAMN01162508, study PRJNA174530) | Oral metagenome, whole genome shotgun sequencing project. | biome: Marine environment; feature: Marine mammal; material: Swab sample of the gingival sulcus; isolation source: swab sample of gingival sulcus... | reverse complement strand
TGGTTGTAATTTTAGGCACTAACTCGTGCTCAGGTGCCAGAGTCATAAAAGTAACACCGAAAAGAGTGTCCGGGCGGGTGGTAAATACTTCTATTTTTTCTTTTTGTCCCTTTACGGTAAATTTTACTGAGGCTCCGTGCGATTTTCCTATCCAATTTCGTTGCGAATCCTTTAGGGCTTCTGTCCAATCTACAGTTTCCAAACCTTGTAGCAACCGCTCCGCATAGGCAGAGATTCGCATACTCCATTGCTTCATTTTTTTGCGGATAACGGGATAGCCTCCTCTTTCGGAAACACCGTTAACCACTTCATCATTTGCCAATACTGTTCCTAACTCAGGACACCAGTTTACTTCTGTTTCCGCTAAGTAAGTCAGGCGGTATTTTAAAAGAATTTCTTGTTTCTCTTTGCTGGAAAAATGATTCCATTCTTTTCCGGAAAAAGTAGGAGTATCTGCATCGCAAGCCGCATTTATTTCAATATTGCCTTTTTCTGCAAAAATGGCTTCTAAGTCCGAAATAGGGTGAGCTTGTTGAGAAGTATTACAGAAGTAGTGGTTATAAAGTTGTATAAAAATCCATTGTGTCCATCGGTAATAAGAGGGATCGGAAGTACGATATTTTCTCGACCAATCAAAAGAAAGTCCCAAACGTTTCAATTGCTTTTCGTAACCCGGAATTTTATTCCCCGACTTATCCACACCTCCTCCAATATTTACTTTTGTAGTTATTGCGGGATGTTGGCCGGTTTGAATGGCGTATTGCTCCGCAGGCAAACCAAAAGAATCATACCCCATAGGATGTAATACGTTGAATCCGTGCAGTCTTTTATAACGAGCATAAATATCCGAAGCAATATAACCCAAAGGATGTCCCACATGCAAACCTGCTCCCGATGGATATGGAAACATATCCAAAACATAATATTTAGGCTTATCCGAATTATTCGCAGATTTGAAAGTTTGGTGTTCTTCCCAATATTTTTGCCATTTTTCTTCTACTTCTTTAAAATTATATTCCATAATTTCTTACTTTTTCTCCTAAATTCTCGTGCAAAGGTACGTTATTTGCGATAGAATTTCGTGCCGACTATGGATATTTAGCAGTTTTATGATAAATTTGCACAAATTTAGGCTCCGTAGTTCAGCTGAATAGAACGTCAGATTCCGGTTCTGAAGGTCACGGGTTTGAATCCCGTCGGAGTCTCTCGGAAAGAAAATAAAGTAATAACATAAAAAAAATACAAACGTTATGAACAAAATTATGCTAATCGCAGTAGCAATTTTTGCAACTATGTCATTTGCTACAGCACAAGAACAAAAAGTAAAAGAAGAAGTAAAACCTGTATCTGCTTTAGAATGGACACAACCGGAAGCAAATTTAGGAGAAGTGCCTTACAGAGTTCCGGCTACCGCTACTTATGAATTTACAAATAAAGGGGAGAACCCGATTATTATTACAAATGTAAGAACTACTTGTGGATGTACTTCAAAAAATTATTCAAAGGAACCTATTAAGCCGGGCGAAAAATCTAAAATTCAAATAACTTATAATGCAGCAAGACTGGGTAACTTTAAGAAATCAGCAATCGTAACAACCAATGAACCGGGAGTTGAGCCCAAAGTGTTAAAAATTATGGGTGTGGTTGTACAAAAGGAAGAGGCAAAAAAAGTGGTGAAAAAATAATAAGATTCAATATATACTTTAGCAAAAAGACCATCTATATAGATGGTCTTTTTTGTATGACATATTTGTTTATGTGATCAGTAAATAATAGTTGAGATTTTTCTCTTACATTGATTTTAGCAAAATAATATTCAGGAGAAATAGCATCAATATGCATAATAGATTTTGTCGTATTTTTTTTACTTTTGCCGAATGTTTGCTCGGCAAGAATTGGCAAAAAGAAATCTATAAATCTAAAAAAATGCAAATGGCTTTTATTGATGTTCTTATCATTACACTATATATTTTACTAACTGTTGGTGTCGGAATTTGGATTTCTAAACGTGCCTCAAAGGGGTTGGATTCCTATTTTCTTGGGGGGAATAGTATAAAATGGTATTATTTGGGGCTGAGTAACGGTTCGGGAATGTTTGATGTTTCGGGAACGGCTTGGATGGTCGGAATTTTGTTTCTCTACGGGGTTAAGAGCTTTATGTTTATGTGGATGTGGCCGATCTGGAATCAAATTTTTGTGATGATGTTCCTTGCCGTTTGGATTCGTCGCTCCAATATTATGACCGGCTCCGAATGGATTTTAACAAGATTTGGAGATGACAAATCGGGGCGAGCTTCACACCTTATTGTGGCTATTTTTGCTATAATTGCCTCAATAGGCTTTATTGCTTATTTCTTCGAAGGGGTAGGAAAATTTATGAGCATCATTTTGCCTTGGGATATGACACTGTATGCCGGAAGTGAAGTACTATTTACCTCCTCACAAGTTTATGCTCTGCTAATAATCTTTCTTACAACTATTTATACTATTAAAGGAGGTATGTTCTCTGTGGTGGCAACAGAGGTTTTGCAATACGGAATTATGGTGCTTGCCGGTATCTTGATTGCTATTTATGCTTTTGTTACGGTAAGTGGTGCGGAAATTTACGCTATAATTCCTGAAGACTGGAGTTCGATATTCTTTAACAGTCAATTGGAGTTGAATTGGGGAGGTAAATTTGCGCAATTTAATGAATTGGTGGATTCGCAAGGCTATAAGATGTTTGGAGCATTTATCGGAATGACTTTATTAAAAGGATTTTTTGCAAGTATTGCAGGCCCAACACCCAGCTATGATATGCAGCGTATTCTTTCTACGGAAACGGTAAAAGATGCTGCCTATATGAGTGGATTTACCAATCTTGTTCTCTTTATACCTCGTTATCTGTTAATCGGAGGAGTTGTGGTATTAGGATTGGTTTATTTAGCCCCACAAATGGCAGAATCAGGTGCTATTTCAGGAAATGACTTAGAGATTATTTTACCTCAAGTGATCAACGAGCATATTCCCGTCGGGATTAAAGGATTACTTTTGGCAGGGCTTTTGGCAGCTTTTATGTCAACTTTTTCCGCATTTGTAAACTCCGGACCTGCTTATATTGTAAACGATATTTACAAAAAATATTTCAAACCGGAGGCTTCCGCCAGACACTACGTAAGAGCAAGTCATATTGCGTCTTTCGCAATCGTGGTTTTTGGAGTGATAATGGGTTTCTTTGCCGACTCCATCAATTCAGTCACACTATGGATTACCAGCGCATTATATGGGGGATACGTGGCTGCTAATTTCTTAAAATGGATATGGTGGCGCTTTAATGGTTGGGGATACTTCTGGGGAATGGTTGCGGGCTTGCTTATCGCTACGCTACACTTCCTTTTAGACCAAAACAAAGAAAATTTTGCTTCGGATTCTTGGCTGTATGAAATAGCACACATCCCTGCTATTTATCTATTTCCCGTTATTTTTATTTTTTCTCTTTTGGGAAGTTTCTTGGGAACATTCTTCTCCCCTGCCACTTCTATGGAAACATTAAAAAGCTTTTACACTAATGTTCGCCCTTGGGGTTGGTGGAAACCTGTACGTCAACAATTGAACAGGGAAGGAGCAAGCGTTTCAAAAAACAATGAGTTTAATATAGATATGTTCAATTGTACGGTGGGAATTGTTTGGCAATCCAGTATGATTCTTCTGCCTATTTATTTAATCATACGCGATTATCAACCGATGTGGTGGTCTATAGGTATTTTTGCAATCACTACAATTATCTTAAAATATACGTGGTTGGATAGAGTTCGCAAAATCGAAAATTAGTAACTAATGAGCTTCTAACCAATTTTTACCTACGCCAATTTCTGCAATAAGGGGGACGGAAAGTTGCGCAGCATTTTCCATTCCTTCTTTGATAATACGTTTTAATTGCTCCAATTCCGAACGGACACAATTAAAATTCAACTCGTCATGAACTTGCAAAATCATTTCTGATTGCAGATTTGCTTCTTTCATCATTTTATGAATACGAATCATCGCAATTTTAATGATATCGGCAGCAGAGCCTTGTATCGGAGCATTGATTGCATTTCGCTCAGCCACTCCACGTACTATCGCATTGTTAGAATTAATATCTTTCAGGTAACGACGACGCAGCATAATTGTTTCTACGTATCCTCTTTCTCTTGCTTTGTGTATTGCCTCCTCCATAAATTCTTTGACTCTCGGGTAAGAAACAAAATAGCCGTCAATCAACTGCTTACCTTCCGATCTTGAAATATCCAAACGCTCTGCCAATCCCCAAGCCGAAATACCATAAATAATTCCAAAATTCGCCATTTTAGCTTGACGCCTCATTTCGGGAGTTACCTCTTCCATATTCACTTTGAAAATTTTGGATGCGGTAGCCGCATGTATATCTTCGTTTCTGTTAAATGCTTCTCGCATTTGGGTATCACCACTGAGATGTGCCATAATACGAAGCTCTATTTGCGAATAATCGGCAGATACAAAAATATGTTCAGAATCAGAAGGGACAAAAGCCTTTCTTACGTAGCGACCTTGTTCGGTACGAATCGGAATATTTTGCAAATTAGGATTTGTAGAACTTAATCGCCCTGTTGCGGTTTCCGCTTGGTTGAAACTTGTGTGAATTCGTTTTGTCTTTTCCGAAATATAATTGGGCAAAGCTTCTACATAGGTAGAAATTAATTTATGCAAAGATCTATATTCCAATATTTTGTCAATAATTGGATGCTTTTTACGCAGCTTTATCAAAACATTCTCAGAAGTAGAATATTGGCCTGTAGCTGTTTTTTTTGCTTTGCTATGGAGTTGCATTTTCCCAAACAACACTTCCCCCAACTGTTTTGGTGAACTTACATTCAATTCCGGTTCATTTGCCATTATTTTTACTTCTCGCTCTATAGAGACAAGTTCTTTTTGCAACTCTTTCTGATATTCTTTCAAAAGATGAGTATCTATATTAGCACCGTTGAACTCCATTTTCGCTAATACCCAAACCAGAGGAATCTCTATTTTTTCAAATAAATCCAACACTTTACGCTCAGCCAGTTTCGGATTCAAAAGTTGTTGCAAACGTAAATTCAGACTGACTTCTTCACAAGCAAAATTTTGCAAAGTTCCTAACGCCAAATCCTTCATATTTCTCTTATCTTTCCCTTTTCCCAATAAATCTTCAAGATTCTTGGGAGTGTAGTTTAGTAATTGTTGTACGACATAATCAAAAGTATGTTTTAGTTCGGGCTGTAGCACGTAATGTCCCAATAAAGTATCCCAAATTTTATTTTTTACCTCCAACCCATTCCAATACAAAGTAAGAAGCACCTCTTTACAATCGTGCGCAATAATGGTCAAACTCTCATCGGCAAAAATATACTTAAACTCTTGCAATATTCCCTTCTCGGAAACAGGTACGTAAAAAGCCTGGTCTTCCTTAAAGCTAACGGCAAAACCAATTACCTCATACGTATTCGACAAAGTCAAAAAACGTAAAGCATATTGTTTTTGTAAACATAAATCCGCTCGTAAATCTTGACGGCGTTGCTTTGTATCCATCAAGTAATAATGCTGAGGAGGTAATGTTTGTGTTGCTGTATCTTCTGCAAATCCAAAATTACCATCGTCAAAAAGCGAGGATTGTTGAGGTATGGTTTGTTTTGGTTTGGCAACAGTCTTTTGTGTCGTTGCCTTTGAAGTCCTTTTATCAAATAAACGTTTTGAAAGTGTTGTAAATTCCAACTCTTTAAATAATTCTTGCAGAACGGCATAATTCGGTTCCTCATGTTCCAACTCCTCTATGTTTAAATCTAAAGGGACATCTAACTTAATTGTAACTAAATGCTTAGATAATAAAATTTGTTCTTGATACTTTATGAGATTTTCCTTTTGTTTCCCTTTTAATTGTGCAACATTTTCTAATAAGTTCTCAATACTTCCGTAAGTGGCAATAAGTTTTTGGGCTGTTTTGGGGCCTATTCCCGGGCATCCGGGAATGTTGTCCGAAATATCCCCTGTCAATCCTAAAATGTCAATAACTTGCAAGGGGTTTTCTATTCCAAAAGCTGTTTTTATTTCTTCTACTCCCATCACTTCCTCCTCCTTCTTACCTCCTTGTTTGGGTTTAAACATAAATATATTATCCGTAACCAATTGTGCATAATCTTTGTCCGGTGTCATCATATAAATCTGAAAGTCCGAGGCTGCAATCTTGTGAGCCAATGTTCCGATCACATCATCTGCTTCATAGCCTTCGACAGAAATACAAGGGATGTTAAATCCTTCTATTATTTTTTCAATATAAGGAATTGCCGAGCGAATTTCTTCGGGCATAGGCGGGCGCTGCGCTTTATATTCCTTAAATTCTTCGTGTCTAAATGTTTTTCCTTTGGGATCGAAAACTACTGCAATATGAGAAGGTTTTTGCTTTTCCAAGACCTCTAAGAGGCTGTTGGTAAATCCTAAAATTGCCGAAGTATTCTGTCCTTTCGAATTGATGCGAGGATTTTTAATGAAAGCGTAATACGAACGGTATATCAATGCGAAAGCATCAAGTAAAAATAGTTTCTTCATCACAAATAAGTATTTTGGACTCGCAATATACTCATTATTTTTTTTGTATTTTAATAGAATTTTTAATCGGATGTAGAAAAATAAAAACTCAATATGCATTATTTTATCCGCATATTGAGTTTAAAGTAGTTCGTTTGAAAGAATCGCTTAAATATTCTTATTGTTCTTTTTACTACTCTCAATTAAATGTCCAATAATTAAGGCTAGACCTCCACAAAGGAAAATACCCGCAAGATAGCTAAACTCGGCATGTACAAAAAGTTCTATTTTGTTAAGAAATGCCCCTAATATGATTCCCAAGGCAATTCCGATGAATAGCAAACCAAAACGTAAAGCTATAAATTCATCCCCCATACTCATTTTGCCTTCTATTTTTACGGCATCAGGATTTAGGGCAATCCTGTCTAATAATTGCTTTTTATAACTAAAGTATTTTACAACAGCTATAATGGCTGCAACGCCCAAAAGAATAAATAACACTTCCATAATTGTATATTTTTTAAATTGTTCTGTTTGTCTATTAAGACGCAAGATTTCAAAAAAGGGTTACAAAAAAAGCAAAAGAATTATATTTCTTGGAAAAAGATGAGTAAAAAGGATTGTTCTTTTAATTCAAAAGTTACTGTTTGTATTGTTTATCAGTCAGATAAATATATTGCATTTATTTTATAGAGAATGAGAAATAGTCTTGAACAACAATTTTATGATTCAAAATGTTCTTGCTTTTCAAGAATATAGGTTGTACCTTAGCACGTCGGAAATTAAAATTTATTTAAGAACTAAAACGAATAGATATGTACAAACTTGTATTGATAAGACATGGGCAGAGTGAGTGGAATTTGAAAAACCTATTCACAGGTTGGACAGACGTAGATTTGACACCGCAAGGTATTGAGGAGGCGAAGCAAGGAGGCAAAATTTTAAAAGAAGAAGGTTATACTTTTGATGTTGCCTATACTTCCGTACTAAAACGTGCTGTCAAAACCTTAAATTATGTTTTGGAAGAGATGGATTTACATTGGATTCCCGTGAATAAATCTTGGCGATTGAACGAGAAAAGTTATGGTGCTTTGCAAGGTCTTAATAAGGCTGAAACGGCAGAAAAATACGGAGAAGAACAGGTATTATTGTGGCGTCGTTCCTATGATGTGCGTCCTCCAATGATTGAGGAAAATGATAAAAGACATCCTAAGTTTGATAATCGTTATGGTGACCTAAAGGCTGAAGATAAAACAGCAGGAGAAAGCTTAAAGGATTGCTATAATAGAATGTTACCACTTTGGCATGAGAAAATAGCACCGGCAATTAAAGAGGGTAAAAAGGTTGTAATTGCAGCCCATGGTAATAGTTTGCGTTCTTTGGTTCAGTATCTTGACAGTATGAGTGAAGCTGCTATTTTGAAATTAAATATTCCTACCGGAGTACCTTTAGTGTACGAGTTGGATGAAAACTTAAAGCCTATCAAGCATTACTATTTAGGCGATCAAGAAGCAATTAAGGCTGCAATCAGCGGAGTTGCAAATCAGGGAAAATCCAAATAATAAAATCCTTAAAAAATCAGGGATGTAGATTGCTATTTTATAGCATAGATTAAAGAAAAGAGAGCCGCCGAGAATTTCTCGGCGGCTCTCAAAAAATATTAAAATTGCAAAGGTAGTCCGTTATAATAGTCTAAGATTTTTGTGCGGAATAGGTATTCATATTTGGCTTGTAACATCTGAGAACGTGCTACTGTCATATTGTTAAGGGCTTCATTATAATCGAAGTTACTCAACATTCCCAACTGGTATTTTTCTTCCGAATAACGAAATGTTTCCTCAAGAGCTGCGACGGCTTTTCGCTGTGCTTCATATTTTTTTACTGCCGCTAAAGCATTGGTATATGCTTGCTGTAGTTCTTTGTAAAGACGATTATGTTCTTGCTGCTGTTGTATCTTTATATCCTCCAACTGCAAAGTTGCATTCCTAACACTTGTACGTGTTTGAAATTTACTAAAAATGGGAATGCTAAGACTTAGTCCCCACGACTTGCTGAGATTCTCTTCATATTGGTCAAAAAAAGATTTTACACCATTTTTGCTGAGATTTGTCGGATTATTGGGGTCAACTTTATAATCAAAACGCTGGTTAGAGTATCCCGAATTTATATTTGCATTCAACCCCAAAGAAGGATAATACGCTGATTTTGCAATAGCTATGCCTTTTTGGGCACTTTTAATTTTGTAATCAAAAGCTTTCATTTCAGGGCGTTGTGCGATAATATCACCGTATCGCTCCGTATAATTTAATAAAGTCCTTGACGCTTTTTCAACATTGTCAACTTCCGGTATTTCCACTAAAAATGCTTTTTCATTCGGGATATCAAGTAGTTGATAAAGATCTAAATAAGCCAGAGAAAGACGGTTTTCTTCCTCCACAATATTGCTTTCATTCTTTGCCACCTGAGATTGTTGTTGTAGCAGGTCTCCTTTTGGCATTTTTCCCGCGTCTACCAGTTTTCGGATGCGATTCTGTTGCTTTTGGGCAATTTCAAGATTTTCTTTTGTTACTTGTAACTGCTCCTGAGCATATAAGATATTTAAGTATAAAGAGGTAATGTTTAACGCCAGATTTTCCTTTATGGCTTCAGTCTCTAAAAGTTGAGCTTGTAGGTCAATTTCGTTCTTTTTTATTTGATTCCTTTTTTTGAAACCACTAAATAAATTTATAGAAGTTCCCACTCCATAGTTGATATTGGAAGAGTTTCTTTCCGTGTAGCCATTTGTGTTGTAATCAATGCTTCTTCCATAGCTATTGTTCCAAGAACTCGAACCACTCAAAGAGGGTAGTCTGTCATTTTTTACTTGCTGCAAATTATTCTTACTCAATGCGATTTGTACTTTATTGCGTTGCAGTTGTAAGTTGTTTTCGTGAGCGTAATTGATACAATCTGTTAAGTTCCACTTTGGAGTAGTGGTCTGTGCAACTGCAAAAACAGAAAGCAACAAACACAGCACATTAAGAGCGTATTTAATTAAATTTTGCATGATCTGTTATATTTTTTTATTCTTTTCAACTCCTGCTTTTATTTTCTCATCAGGTTTTAAACCTTCAAGGATTTCCACATTAATGCCGTCAGAGAGCCCTACTTTTATAGCACGTTTCTCAAATTCTTGTTTTTCTCCCTCAGATTTGAGGACGTCCACAAATACGGAATCACTTTTGAATGTCAAATAACTTTCCTTGAGAGTATAGACGCTGTCTCTTTTGTCCAATACAATGTCAGCATTGGCACTATATCCGGCACGAATTGTCTGTCCCTCTTTCAATACTACTTTAGCCTTTATTTCAAATTTCACAGCTCCGCCTTCCAAGGTGCCTTTGGGTGATATTTGCTCTAAGGTGGCGTCGAATTTTTCATTATTTACAGCACCGATAGTAAGTTCTACAGGCATATCTACGTAAAGTTTTGCTACGTCGGTTTCATCAATTTTTCCTTCGAAAATAATCTCTGCCATATCTGCGACAGAAGCGATAGTCGTACCGTCGTTAAAATTATTTGATGCAATAACAGAATTCCCAATCTTTATAGGAATCTGTAAAATCATCCCGTCAATTGTAGAGCGAATAATCGTATTGGATGATTTGCTGCTTGATATTGCTCCGGTTCGGATCAACTGCAAGTTGCTTTTTGCACTTTCCAATTCCTCTTTGGCATTCAAATAATTGGTTTCGGTTTTTTCAAAATCAACACTTGCAATAACTCCTTTTGTTAATAATTCCTTATCTCGGGTGTAGTTTTTATTGATAGTATTAAAATTAATTTCTGCCATTTTAACTCGACTCATTGCGCTATTAAGGTTTACTTCGTTGGGAATAATACCTACTTTGGCAATTTTATCGCCT
>PDWI01010354.1_pt1 | contig 10465 bp, 8 predicted proteins | sample 1430891 | NCBI WGS metagenome assembly PDWI01 (sample SAMN01162508, study PRJNA174530) | Oral metagenome, whole genome shotgun sequencing project. | biome: Marine environment; feature: Marine mammal; material: Swab sample of the gingival sulcus; isolation source: swab sample of gingival sulcus... | reverse complement strand
ACAAAGTTCCTGAATCGACTCTACCAAGGCGTTTTCATCCAGCATAAAGGCTTGTCCGGGGCTGTTTTCCTGATAAAGAGCATTCTGAACAGTCGTTGAATGCTTATTTGTCCCGGCGCGGCTCAAAAACTTACTCATGGCATATCCGATAATTTCCGGTGGCAGAGTCGTCTTTCTTCCGATGGCGAAACAATACAGCTCATTGTCGCTCATTGGCTGGATTATATTCAGCTTTTGCAAAGGACACTCGAATGATTCATCCTTTGCCTTTTTTTTCTCGAAACGCTGTGTTCCGCAATAGGCGCGGATATAGCAGTCAACATCACGCATGACAATGCTATCGGAAGGAGTCTTCTTTCCAGTTTCAACGAACTGGCGTGCGGCGGCTGCAACATCCCTCTTGGAGAACTCCGACTTCCGGAGGTTAAAGAAAAGTGCCGCTCCAGAGGTTTTAAAGGCTTCATTCGTAATTAAATTCCAATGGAGCAGCCACCATGAAGCCTGATCTTCCAGAAACGGATCCCAGCCTTCATTATCATCCAAAAGTCGGTCTCCAAAAGGAGTAACAGCCCCACTCTCAATAATTCCGGTCATTTCGCACCAGTATTTGATACTCTCGACCATGTTTTTCCCAACACCCAGCTTGACGATGGCCGATTCATCCGAAAAGCGATTACCATCCTTTACGAAAGCATATCCTTTTTTCAACCAACCATAGCGGCATGAGAATGTCTGGTGGCCAGAAAATTTTATTCGCTGTTTTTGCATTTATTTTACATCCTGTGACTGTTTTATATCCGCTGAACCACCAGATCGTACCCATTCATCAACCTCGTTTTGTTTAAACATCCATCGACGTACCACTTGGTACCCTGGCATATCTCGTTGCTCGATCCACTTGTAAACAGTTTCGTTGCTTACATTAAGATATTTGCAAATGTCATCGACTGTAAGCCATCGTTCTTCCATGTATATATTCTTTAATAATCATGAGGTTATCTCATTTGCACCAAACATTAAGGATTGGATCCCTCTGCGCTTTGGACGAAAATACCCATAATATACCAAGACAAGATAACTGTTTGTTGAACCAAAATCAAATTGTTTTTTCCGAATAGTACCGACGAGACAGAATTTAGCCCCATTTTCCTGAAGTCAACCGCTCTCGACCCTTGTAGTCTTCCATAGTATAGGTCCAGCATGCTTAAAGGTGGCCATTCGATTCCACCGTTACCAGAACCCGCGTATAAACACTGCGGCCATTCGCATTGAATGCCTCCAGCCGGTCGATGGGTGGTGGTCGAAGCCGGGTCTGGTGAAGGTTATCAGCTCACCATGAACCAGATTCCCATTGCCTTCCGAGTGGGTGATGGCATTTTCAGGCAGCTCGATGGTGTTCTGTGTTCGGGTATCGGCCAGCAAGTCGTTGGAGTTGATGGTCAGTAGTCTATAGCTCAGCATTTCCAAGGCTGCAGGAAGACCGTGGGCAGATGCTAAAGCCTGCCTCAGGTGGAGGCGTCTTCGACACTTGCCGCCTGGATGGTACGAACGCGATTCACCTTGAGTCGATGTGGTGTCAGGTTTTGTTTGACCATCACGGTGTAGCGCCCAATAACTTCGCCAATCCTGGCAACTCCATTCACTATCTTGGAAGAGGTCGTGTAGGGCGGCTGATATTTCGTGTTTCTTCATTCCCGGAACGAACTCTTTCTTGGGGCAGTATGTGGCAGGGTGTTATGAAGCCGCAGCCCGAGCACTATATAGAAAGACGGGATGTTAATTCAGAATGGTGGAGGCGCCGGGAGTCGAACCCGGGTCCGAGAACCTTCCCTCTCTACGTTTACATGCTTTTCTGTGATTATGGTGTCGGTGAAGAGCTCGAATCACAGAGAAAAAACTCAACACCCCATCAGGAACGTCTCGTTCCGCAAACCCCTGATCCGGTTTTTTGGAACCAGCCAGTCATTGTATGACAATTACTTCAGCACGACAGGCAGCACTTGGTAACCGAGCAGCATTAAGCTGCTAATGCGAGATTGTTATCTGCAATTACATTTAGATGCAAATTTTTAACGAGGAGATGCGCCTCGACATGTGGTACAAAGTTCTTGAATTCCCGTCGAAACCAAAAACGCCCCCACTTAATTGGGTAGTCTGTGTGTTTCTCAAGGGGGAAAGGGGATTGAAGCGGACGACGAAGTCCGCTTAAGTCAAAAAAATTATTTCCCGTATTTTCTGCGGAACCTTTCGATTCTTCCCTCGGTATCGACCAGTTTTTGTTGACCGGTCCAGAAAGGATGACTGTCTGAGCTGATTTCAACTCGGACTTCGTAGTGTTCCACTCCGTCAATCTCGCGTTTCTTGTCTGAAGTCATGGTAGAAGAGGTCACAAACTCTTTACCGGTACTTGTGTCGACAAAGACGACGGGATTGTACTTGGGGTGAATACCTGGTTTCATAGCTAATTCCAACCTTATTTTATTTTGACCCTCAAGGGATCAAATTAGACACAATCGTGGATTATGCCATGCGATTTGTGTTTTGTCATCTTTTTTTTAGGTTGTTCTGATTTTATCTTTCTGCCCGACAAACACCGTTACCTCACGACAAATCGCGTTTTTCACCTTGATCTGTGTTCGCATTGACTTTCACCTTCTTTCAGTTGCTTCTCCTAATAAGCTTTGTAAGTTGAAGAGTTCAGAAAAATATGGCAATGTCTTCTTGTATTCGGTTTGACTCAATTGCAGAGGTTTATAATCAGTAAAGTCACCGGGGTTGGGTGTGGCCAGTTGGATAAAGGACCATTGGAGAAGGATTTGTCTGATGATGAAGTCGAGTTGATTCAGGTGCTCATCCAGATCCGACTTTGCTTTCCCAAATCCGCTGCTAAGGGGTTCCACAAGGGCTTTTTTCAGTGACCCCATGAGCGTTTCCAATTCACTTGCATAGGAATGCAGGGAGGTGATTTCCAGGCCCATTTTTTCAATATTGGTCAGTATCTTCTTGTTTTTGGTTATTTTGGGACCTGGTTTTTTTAAAATCAAGAAGATCAGCGATTGAATAATAAGGGCCAGGTCGGTCGGGTTGTCTGGAAAGGCCGTTTTACTTGCTTCTGGGGTAATGGAAGAGAGGAATTGGTGGAAGTCCTTTCTAAGAGCCATATCGTTAAAAATGGTCCACTCATCCGTATTTCTCGCAAATCGATCCAAGAGGTTTTGCAGAATGATGGATTGAGATTCATTGGAGTCCAGATCCACTGCCGCCATCAGGGACGGGAATTCTCTCTGAATTTGGCCCATTAGCATGTCAATGTGATTTTGCATGGTTTCAAAGGGCTTGAACAGTTTGCGATGGAACGGGTTTTCTTCTTCGTCTAAAACAATTTCCAAGGATTCTACCAGTTCCTTTAACAGGAGAATCAGTTTTTCCTTTGGACAGACATAAGTGTGAATGGAGCGTTGGCTGTAATAGGGGTTGTCTTCATAGTTACTGGCTGTCTCCAGTAGTTTAGTGTAGGTTTTTTCTGCTCCTACAGCTATGACGATATGCGAGATGCTGCTGGCGCTGTAGAGGAGTCTGATTAATTCTGTCTGGATACCTTTTGAATTGGCATTGAGCACGATGATTTGTTTTTCCAGGATAGCATTTTTGTGATGCAGCAGCTTCGATGTAGCTGTGGCTTCCAAGCTGTCTGCCACGGTTCTTGAATTGAAAAGAGAAAGATTCTCAACTCCTTTCTGGTGCTTTTCACCTTCCAGGCAAATAACCTCTTCCATGGCTTCTTTTTTTTGCAGAATCAGGTTGATTTTTGCATTCAGCTTCGCATCCGGATTAGACCATACCTGTCTGGTTAATGTGGGAAGAGCCATAGATTGACAAATTTTGAACAGTTCATCTTCCGATGAGATGTTCACCATTTTAAAAGCAATCTTGCACTTCCTGATTTCATGTAACACTTCAGGTGAGAGGTTGTGCTGATTCAAGAGGACTTGAGCATTTAGATGGTCCGGAAGTATTTGGCTGATATCGGCTACATGCGAGGCACTGGGCTTTGATAAAAACAAACCACTGGCTCTCTGTCCTTTTAGCTGTAGCGATGCTATTTTGGGGTTGCTGGTGATTTCAGTTAACACGCCATCAGCGAAGACTTTTCTGAGGCTGTTTTCCTGTTGAGGTTCCTCTGTTTCCAAATTCAGAATCCGCTTGACGCCCTTTGCCCTGACCGATCTTGCATGCAGACACTCTCGACATATTCTTGCGAGATCCCAAGTTGGAAGTATGTCTCCAGAGAAGGAATAGATCAAAACCACATTCGACCCCAAAAGCATTTCAGCACGCCTCAAGCTGGGTGTTTTTTCCTCTATGATTAAAGCGACTTTTTCTCCTGCGAACCTGTTTAAACTGGCGATGACATCCATGTCGATAGCGGTAGAAAAAGCCAAGCTTATTTTTTTATCAGAGGGGGAGGCTTGCAAATGGGTCAAGGTTTCTGGCTCTACGGCATTCACTAAGAACCCGTTCAGAGGAAGGAAATTGACTTGCGTGTTCAATAAAGTCAGGTCGGATGAAAGATGTGCCATCGATGTTATGCCATAATAATTTGGTTATTTTAAAGAAAAGAGATTCATGTAAACGCCAATTGCGGGGGGTTATTTAGGCTGAACAATCCAGTCGTGATCGGGATCATATAGGAAGTTGATCATATGGATTTCACTCTCTGAGAATTCAAGCTTACCCCATCCTTCGCGTATGAGCCAGCCTTGGGGTACTGGTAAGCGATAGAGATTCAACCCCTTTAATTTTAAAAGTTGCCAATCCTTGACTTGAATATCGCGCCACTCGTGTTCGGGGTCGGGTACAAAAATCATCATGCGTGTCGCCGAGCCGACAAAGGCCATTTTTCCCAAACCCTCACGTACCAGCCAGCCACCGGGCACTTCCAGTCTGATTAAGTTCAGCCCCTTCAATTTGACTTTGTCCCAGTCATTGGAATAGATTCGGCCATCCTGTGCAACTGCCATGACAGCTAGTAATAAGGCCAAAGCCAACAGGATTTTTTTGGTGTTGTATTTCATATTGCGCTCCTTTTTATAAGTATACCTTTTTTCACACCAAAGGCACAGTCGATCGCTTTGTTTTTGTTCTCTTAAAGCATGTTATTTGAAAAATCTACCGGACTTTGGCTCTTGACGGCAGAAGACAGTCGCGTTTTGGAAAACCAGGCAAACACGAAAAGGGGAAGAGCTGCCGAGATCTTCTTGCAAGCTGAATAGTTAAAACCAGCAGGGAAATCACTGTGGGTGCGGTGTGTTGAGATGAGATAGACATGCAGTTTGGCCGAACCATTGAACGGATTGTAGAAGAATATGACTTCGGTACGCTATCTTGCAACGCATTCAAAGCTGTATTAACTAAAGCTTACAAGCAAATTATCAAAGAAAACTCACGGTAATTGTAAAGGAACAGTTTTTTTGGCCGATGGTGGATTTGATGAGCTGAAACTCGTTGATAAACTATAGGATGACGCGCATATCGGTTGTTTTTTTATAGAATCAAATGCTAAAATGACAACAAAGTTGTCGACAGGAGCAACCCACATGATTACCATTCCCTCCATTGTATTTGGCGAAATCGAAGTAGATGAGCATCTGATCTACACCTTTGAACAGGGTATTCCAGGAATAAGAGATGTCAACAAATTCCTTATTCTCGACATGGAAGACAACCCCTCTTTCAAGTGGCTGCAGGCTTGCGAACCTCCTTATCTGACAATGATGATGGTCGATCCAATTATCATTGACGAAAAATACCAAGTACTTCTCGATGACGGTCAAATGAACGATCTGGATTTGGAAGATCCCAACGATGCTTTTTACATGGCGTTTGTGGTGATCCCGGAACAACCAAAAGACATGACTGCCAATTTGCTGGCACCCGTTGTATTCAACTTCAAAGCAATGAAGGGAATGCAAGTGATGATCAATGGTTCACCTGATCTGTTGAAAGTTAAAGTATTTAAAGGGTAAGGACGGTTGCATGTTAGTTTTTTCAAGGAAAAAGAACGATTCAATAGTAGTTGGCGACAATGTTGAGATAACCGTCATTTCAATAGGCAAGGACTTTGTCAAGTTGGGGATTAACGCACCGCGCAGCGTTCCCATTCATCGCAAGGAAGTTTACCTGGCCATTGAGCGAGAGAACAGACAGGCGACCGCCAGTGTTCAGGCCGGCAAACTCAAGTCCATCGAGGATTGGATTAAATCGACAAACTTGCCGACGCCCAGGAAAAAGAGCTGATTATCCAGGTTTAAACCGCAGGGTGTTCTGACCTATTGTGATTGTCGCTTCCCGCTCAAGCCAAAACGACTGACCTCGACTTCCGTTGACGGTTATCCACAAGTTGGGATGAGTGACTTCTATCCACATAACTCCTTGTTCGTTTCTACAGATTCGCGCGTGGGAATCCGCGGCACCGGCTTTTGTCAGTTGAACATGGTTTCCCGGGATCGAGCCGATTTGGGTCATGGGCAAGGTTAATGCCATGGTTTGTTTTTTCCCGAAATAAAGGTGCGGACCAACAAGTGCCGGTTTTTTTCTTTTCATTAAAAAGAAGATTAAAATGAAGATCAGGAATAATAAGATGAGAACGGCTGTACCTATGATCAGAATGAGTTTTTTATCGGCTTTGAAATCCCCTGCGGGTTGACGGAAAACGGTTTCAGACTGATGTTCAACACGCTGCATACTCTCGTTGACTTGAGGGAGAATTTCCAGCAGCTTGTTAACCGATTGTTCCAGCGACGTGACTTCCTCGTTCCATGCTTTGGCCTGCTCGTCGTTCAAGTACAGATAAGATGACTCCTGTGTAAAAGCAGACAGTAAAATGAGACAATAGTCTAATCTTTCACTTAAATTATCTGATTCCATAAAGTAGACATTCATGAGCTCGGGTTTGTGTGAGATGAGTTCAATTAAACTCAAATCATGTTGGTCCTGCCATTCCTCCCAGCTGAATAGTTCTTGAATGGTCTGGTTTGTATGTTTCAGATCCAACTTGCCATTTGAACAAATTAATTTCGCGCAATCTATTTTCCCCAGGGAGGAGATAGAAGAGGAAGTGCGGGAGGGTTCTTTTTGCAACAGGGCCGGAATGAGACCCATTTTGTTTCTGGCCAATAAAACCAGTTGCAAAGGAAAGGCCTGTAAGGGAGAGAGTACAAGCGCGATTTCGTTTTGGATGTTTGACTGCCGCAGCGTGGCGTTCGTTTGGTCTGCGGAAAGGGTAGAGCCCGCTGCGGGAAACTCAAGTATCGCGAGACATTCCACTTTTAACTGGCAATAATTATAGATTTCAACAATGAAATTAGCTCCACTGAGCAGGGTGTCCAGGGCCGTTTGGGCATTTTTTAATTTATCGATCCATTTGATCGCGGTGACATTACCCGTGAAAACAGTGTATACAGTGATCCCATTGGTGACGATTTCCGATGTGAAATCGAACCATGCTTTTGAGTTCTCTACAGTTAAACGCCACTGCGCGATTTGAATGTAATGGTCGCGCAAGGCGGCACTTTTCCCAATCAGGTGTGAGCGTTTCACTTCGAACCAGTCTTCCACATTCTCATCCGGTGTTTCAATTAACTGGATGAAGCGGGCTTTGACATCGTTGTTATAAGACCGGATAAAGGGTTTGATAATGAGATCGGGGACGGGGTTACCTGGGAACTTCCCCAAACCAATGTACTTGGAAAAGGCCTCCGCACAAATGAACATCAAGTTTTTTAATTCTTCACTGACCTTGTCTGATACATCGTCAATCCAGCGGAAAAGAGGCCTTATGCTGAGTTCCCTGCCCGCACTGAGATTCACCTTTTTGTAATATTCGTTCTTGGCAAAAACACTTCTGAATTTTCGGTAGAGCATGCTTTTAAAGCTGCGGTGCTTGTCAATTTGTAAATTTCTTAAACCCAGTTTTTCCTCGACATGGTATCCGTACTTCTTGATTCGCTTTTCAAGGCCTTTGGTCAGGTTGTATTTTTGATTGACCATGGTGCAGATACCGTTAAAGGCGGCCCAGCCGCTTGAAACAACCTCTGCGCCTGTATCTTTGAGTAGAAGTCGTGTGTTGAGAAAGACTTCCGTGGCCAGACCAAAGATATGGAGTTTTTTGCTGACATTTTCTGCCTGCTCGCGATCGAGTTGGCATAGCTTTTTATGGGTGAGATAGATGAAGGACCGGATACGGCGCTCAAAAGCTTTATCGTTAAATTCTGCGATATCTTTTGTGAACTTATCGGCTCTGTGCTCTGTGGATTTGTGAAATTCGAGAAGGGGTAGGGTTGGAAGTTGGTCTTTCCAGAAGGTAGGCCAATTCTTCCGGCGGAGTTCGATGACAAAGTTCCCCTCTTTGTCCGTGGTGGTTTTGACGGTGTCCTGCATGGTAGAGAGGGCTTCGCATTCAACTTCAATTAAGGCGTCATGAACTCCGCAGCACTCCGCTTTGCGATGGTTTGGTTTGGGAAAGCACGCCTGTATGTTGCCGTGAACCTCTCCCCATGGACTGCCGAATACAACTGGAGTTTTATAGTTTTCTTCAAAGCCCACTTTTGAGGCCTTGATAAAGCCATCTGCGCATTTGAGGATGCCTATGTAGGTAAAGGAAAAATTTGATTCTCCATCTCCGTTTTTGTAATTGGCTATGAGTTCTTCCTTTTTGCAAGTACCCAGCTTTTGTATACTGTTTACTTTAATTTCGGGAGCTTGATAGATGAGCCGGGCGATTCCATTTGAATCGGTCTTTTTGTCCGCCTGTGTGATGGTTCCACCCAGACCGCTTCTTCTGGTCAAAAAGGTGACTGCTACTCCTGAACGGGGTTTCCCCTTTTTATCGACACACTTGAATACAACCTGAGTTTGACTTTTCCCATCCGCTAACAGCATGTTTTTTTGGGCGATTAACGAAGAGTGATCGATCTCTTCCGGCTCTTCCTCTGTTTGTTCGACTGGTTCATCCAGATCAGAGACTTTTCTGAACAAAACAGGAGGGGCAACCAGGTACATGGCGTTACCCGGCAGCATTTTCATGGCTGTGGGTATCCCTTTGAAACCGAATTCCTGCAACTGTTCCAGTTCATATTTATCGTAAATATAAACGACCGACATACCCGCTTTTGTTTCGCCATGGTATTTCAGCGTTAGATCCATAGGCCCGGAACTGGACCAGATTTCCGCGCTAAACCCGTTGCCCTCAGGCTGCAGGGTCATGGTCCATTCTTCATCAGAAGCGAAAGGCTGGCCTTTGTAGGTGCCACCTAACTGTGATTTGGCAATGGCGGCCTGCTCCACCTTGATTTTGGTTTTACCAAAAACCTCTCCCATTTTAGCGATAACATAGACAAACGGATCCTTTTCATCGATGGTTTGCGGTGTGGACGTGTTTGGCGCTTGTTTTAAGAGCTCTATTGCTTGATCTTTCAAGTCATCCGGTTCAATTTCTCCTGCCTGGAGCATCCTTGTCATTTCACCGACGAGCATATTGGTTAATTCGATACTGCGTTGGAATAACTTTCCCTCGTTGTTCATGATAGGAGCGGTTAAAAGAACTTCAGCGATACCCTTTCTCATGGTTACAGTTGAAGCCGACAAACTCCCAGAGCTTATGTCTATTTGAACCTGTCCTGAGACATCATCCAGGATACAGCCTTTATCGTCTCTGGCCGTGAGTGTCAGTGCAATCTGTTCATCGCCATCACCCAGCAACACCTCTTTAGACGGTTGGATGTGAAGACGAAATTGAGAATTCTGTGCGGATAAGAAGGAGGCAGTAAAGAAAAGGAACAGCAGGGTTCGAGATATCTTGACTCGTATGTTCATGGCGGTCGCTTTCACCTGATTGGAATCAATTCGCGTTTATAAGTTCGATTTAGAGTGGATTCTGGGGGATAGTAACTTGGAATTTCGTCGTACTTTTTCCTGAATTCAGATTTTGGCTGTCCCCATTCAAGATAGGCGTAGAACAAACCGGCGGCCACTAGCAGCAAGAGAAGAAAAGTTGTCAGACAACAGCAACAGCCTCTTTTCTTTTTCTTTTTCGGTAAGGGCGCTTGGTGCAGAGGCGGCGGGCTAACTTGAACGGGTTGAATAGGCGGTGGTGTTTGATACGTAGGTGGATGCATTTGCAATATCTTGATAAATGAATTGAGATGGCTGTATGACCTTTTCTTTAGACAACGACCTGTTCTCCTTCTATTTTAACAGGTTAACTGATGATTTTACACTGTATTGAATGAAATGAGGTGAAAAGACAAGAAGTGATTCCGCTGCGATGTATTTCCCGTTTCAGCGGATCTTCCAGAAGAAACACCTTAAAAAATCGACATAAATCATTTAATTAGTGAACTTTATTCGTTTTTATCCTGTATTTATTAGTGGGTGCGCACCCACTAATAAATACATTTTGGCTTGA
>PDWI01015841.1_pt1 | contig 10468 bp, 9 predicted proteins | sample 1430891 | NCBI WGS metagenome assembly PDWI01 (sample SAMN01162508, study PRJNA174530) | Oral metagenome, whole genome shotgun sequencing project. | biome: Marine environment; feature: Marine mammal; material: Swab sample of the gingival sulcus; isolation source: swab sample of gingival sulcus... | reverse complement strand
GGCAGGCGGCGGTTGATAAAGGTATCCTTGCGGTCATACCGCCAGCCGGTAACCACATCGTAACCCTCATCTATCTTGGCAACAAGTTTTGGAATATCATGGGGATCATTTTGCAAATCGGCATCCATGGCAATAATAATCTCGCCTTGGGCATAATCAAAACCGGCGGCCATTGCCGCAGTCTGCCCAAAATTTTTACGAAAATTGATCACCACCACATGCGGATCGTTCTCGTGCAGCCCGGCAAGCACCTCCAAACTGGAGTCGGTACTGCCATCGTTGATAAAAATAAGCTCATAACTTTTGCCAGTTGCAGCAAGAACCTCATCAAGCTCCTTATAGAGCAGAGGAAGGCTCTCCTCTTCATTTAACAGCGGAATTACTACAGAAATCTGCACAGATTCACCTCCAGATAGATAATCTCGTCAATATTTTTATTTTTTACTTTCTTACTTTTTATTTTTTTGTTTAACTCTTTTCCTCTCTATAAAAAAGAGAGCACCATTTTCTCTACCGCCTGATGAAATTTACCAGTAAACTGCGGTGGAGAGTGCAGCTCAATCATCTCTGCGTTCATAGCCATTTTTTTTAGATAATACAATATTGTCTTGCGACTATCAGCAACCATTGCGGCAATATCTTTTTTTTCTGCCTGCCCTTCTATCTCTGCTGCAAAACCGTGCAGATTATAGATGAGCCCGACAAGCCTGATTTTTCTTACACAGAGAACTTCCAGCGTATTCAGCGTATGATTGATTGAACCTAAACGGGGAGAACTCACCAGAATAACGGGGAGATTATACTCCTGTAGATAGTCAACAAAGCTATAGTCCAGCGTTAGCGGAACCGATAATCCCCCCGCACCTTCAAGCAGGAGAATATCGTAATTTTTCAGCAGCTGCGCCGTTGCCTGCGCTATTTTTGCCGGTTTAATCTCCTCTCCTGCCAATCTTGCTGCCAGATGAGGAGAGCAGGGAGTAGGGAAGAGATAGGGACAGCTCAACCCTGCCCGATCTTCGTCAGTACAGCCAATTCCCATCATCTGGCGGTGGACAGCAATATCCTCACTGCTGCCAACGCAGCCGGTCTGTACCATCTTCTGGGTAAAGACGCTATATCCCTGTGTAAGCAGGGAGTAGGCGATCGCTCCAGTGGCAACCGTTTTACCAATATCGGTATCGATACCAGAGACAGCAATAACCCCTTTTTTCTCCATTCTCCTTCCTTATTTTCTCTTTGCTGCAAAGATATAAGCACAATAGGAGACCGGCAGCCCCTCTTCTGTGCCAAACTGCCGGCGATACTCTGTTTCAAAGCTCTTCAAACTCGCCCTTGTCCAGCGGGTTTTCCCTAAACCGCCCACACCGGTATTGCGAATATGCTTAAAGATAGAGAGAGCCGAAGGGAAAAAAAGCCGCTCTTTCACCTCCTGCTGCTGCTCTATTGAAAAATATTTCTGTAAAACCTGCGCAATGGCAGAACGTTTCCTATAGCGCAAGCCCCTGCCGGAAAGAGCCGCAATCTCTTTCATGGTTCCAACACCAAAAAGAGAGAAGACAAAAAGCCCGTCTCTCTCAAGAGATGCAGCAACCTTAACAAAAAGCCCTTCCATATCCTCAAGCCATTGTAAGGTCGATGATGAAACAACAAGGTCAAGGGCTGGCGGCAAGGCCAGCTTCTCAATATCACCAACCATTATCTCTGTCGGGCAGATCCCGGCAAGCCGCTCTGCAGCATGATTACAAAGCACCCTTGAGAGATCATTAAGATAAAGCGTTGAAAAATCAACACGATGAACAAGAGCCTTGCTTAAATAGCCCGTACCGCAGCCAATCTCCAACCCACGGGAAAACTGCCTGCCATAGCCAGCAACCTGCCGCACAACGCCATCTGCCAGCAGGGTCTGCACTGTCGCACAAGTTTCATAGGTCGCTATACTGGCAGAAAAAGAGTGAGCGATACGCTCTTTATCAATCATCTCTCCCTGCAGGGTTATATCCGGGAAATTTTCTTTACTTTTTACCATCACCGTAAACTACACAAATACCAGCTACAAAGCGAGATAATCCGACCAGCGGCTCGACAAGAAAAAAGGATAATGCCCGCCGTCGAGATCAACTATGTTATCAGAAAAAAGCTGATTTTCCCAAAATGCCCGCTGATTTTTGCTTGGAATAACCATATCCTTGCGGGCAATGACTGCCCGTTGCCAGGGTAAACTCTCCTCCGGCAAAATCGCCATCTCTTTTCGAGCGTTCCAGAAAAAAACCAGCTCCTGCTGTTGATTATCAAGCCCTCTTTGCGGCAGGTGCTGCAAAAAGAAGGGGAAATCCTTTTTGCCGCACATCCTTCTATAAAAATCTGCCCGATTTTTCTCGTTAAAATTTTCCAGCGTTGCCCGAAATATCGCAGGAGAGATACCGAAACGTTTATTTATCGGGCAGAGGGTGCCATTATAGGCCACAGCTGCATCAAAATTACTCTTAGAAAAGAGGAGACTGCCCACCCACACCCCCATCGACCAGCCAAGCAGAAAACGGCTGGAAGCAGCTGCCAGTGCGGCGTCAACCTCACCGGGGATTTTCAAGGACGTATAATCAAACAGCATCACAACATCAAGATCACCTGCCTGCAGATGAGAAACGACCTCACCATCCATCCCCCAGCCGTTACAAAAAATAAGCAATTTGCCCCGCCCTGCCCTATGTAGCCACTGACATCTCATTGCTTTTAGTGCAATAAAGAGAGTTCTTTGGCGATAAGGGCGGGCAGCGGCGCAAGCTGCTCCCATCTCATGCCAGCTGTTAGAGAAAGACGGAAACGACTGGTATTAGCCGGCACCGTCGGCGGACGAATGGGCAGGATAAAAAAACCACTCTGTCTCATCCTCTCTGCCAGTGCCCCGGTGATGGCATCATCACCAATAATAACCGGCACGATATTGGTCTCTCCATCTGTCTGCAGGCCGTTTTTGCGCAATTCATCCCGCAGTTTCCCGGCAAGAGCAAATAACTCCCTTCTTTTAGCAGCAGCCTGTTTGATATATTGAAAGGCAAAAAGATTCCAGGCGGTTACCAATGGCGGCAGGGCGGTGGTAAAGATAAGCGAACGGGCTGAATTCACCAGATAGCGGCGAATAATATCACTGCAGACGACAAAAGCTCCCTGAGAGGCCGCCGCCTTGCCAAAAACGCCGACCAGATAGTCAATCTGCTGCAGTAATCCCGTCTCTTCCGCCTTGCCAAGCCCCTTTTCGCCATAAACCCCAAAGCCATGGGCTTCATCGATATAGAGCTGGGTATCAAACTCCTCTTTCAGCTCCACCAGCCGCTTTAGTGATGCCACATCACCATCCATGCTAAAAACCGATTCGCTGACAATCACCGCCCGCCGTGCAGAACTGCGGTGTTTTTCCAGCAGCCAGCGCAGCTGGTCATAATCAAGATGGTGATAGCGTTTTGTTTTTGCCAAAGAGAGCCTGCAGCCATCGACAATGGAGGCGTGGTTCAATTTATCGGAGAGGATAAGATCACCTCTGCCATAAAGTGCCGGCAGAATTCCGATATTGCAGTGGTATCCAGAGTTAAACAGCAGTGCCGCCTCTGCCCCATAGCTTTGGGCAAGCTCTCTTTCGAGAGAGTGTGCAACCTCTCTGTCTCCTGCCAGAAGACGGCTGGAAGTACTGCCAAGCTCCATCTTTTCCGCAGCAGAGCTGTTATACTGCTGAAAAAACTGCTCAACCAGGGCAAAATCTCCCGCAAGGCCAAGATAGTCATTAGAGCTAAGATTGAGCATTACTCCATTACTTTCAGTCTCCAACACCACTCCCTGCTGCCTTTTATGCAACTCAAGAGGCTGCAGTTGCCGCAGTCGTCCCGTCTCGGTAAGGGCTGCAAGCTCTTTTTGACACTCCCGCTCAAGCTCGTTCATCTACCCTTCCTCGGTAAGCACAGAAAATATTGCCTTGGTAAGAATCTCCAACTCATCATCTGTTATAATATAGGGCGGCATTACATATACTAATCGGCCAAAGGGGCGTACCCAGACACCTCTTTGCACAAATTGATGCTGGATAGCAGCCATTACCACCGGCTCATTTAACTCCACCACGCCAATTGCCCCCAGTACCCGTACATCCTTAACCCCAGGCAAGTTCCTGCAGGGAGCCAGTCCCTCCCGCAGAGCTGTTTCTATACGAGCAATATTGTGCTGCCAATCAGATTGAACCAGCAAATCAATAGAGCGGCAAGCAACAGTACAAGCCAGGGCATTGCCCATAAAGGTTGGCCCATGCATAAAAACACCCGGCAGCCCCGCACCCTCCTTGCAGATTCCAGCAGCAACATTTTTCGTGGTAAGGGTTGCCGCCAAGGTCATATAGCCGCCGGTCAACGCCTTGCCCAGACAGAGAATATCGGGAACTATCCCCGCATATTCACAGGCAAAGAGCTTGCCGCTACGGCCAAATCCTGTAGCGATCTCATCGGCAATCAACAGCAGGTCAAACTCATCACATAACCTGCGCACCTCTTTGAGATATTCGGGGTGGTAAAAACGCATCCCCCCTGCCCCTTGCACAACAGGTTCAAGAATTACCGCACAAAGAGAGTCACCACATTCTGCAATAAGTCGTGCAAAGGAGGCGATATCGCCCTTTTGCCACTCACCATGAAAAGGAGTTTGTGGGGCATCGGCAAAGAGGTATTGTGGTAGTATTCCACTATAAAGAGAGTGCATCCCGGTATCGGGATCGCAGACAGACATGGCATGAAAGGCATCTCCGTGATAGCCGTTGCGAATGGTAAGAAACTTCTTTTTCTCTGGTCTCCCCAAAGCAAACCAGTACTGGATGGCCATCTTCATTGCCACTTCCACACTGATAGAGCCGGAATCTGCGAGAAAAACCTTCTCTAATCCATCTGGGGTAAGTTCCACCAGCCTGCGGCATAATTCTATTGCCGGGCGATGGGTCAAGCCACCAAACATCACATGAGAAAAGCTGTCGACCTGCTCTTTTATGGCTCTATTTAACTCTGGGTGGTTATAGCCGTGGATAACCGACCACCAGGAGGCCATGCCATCAATAAGCTCTCTGCCATCCTCAAGAACTATTTTACTTCCAGAGGCTTTCGCAACAGGATATACCGGCAGAGGAGAGGTAAGAGAGGTGTAGGGGTGCCAGATATGTTTTTTATCAAACTCAAGGTCGCTGGCAATATCCATAAACAGAATCCTCTTTTTATCTGGTAAGCTCAAACCCCAAAGACAGCAACATACGCACATCCTCTGCCAGCCCACTCCCCGAGGTGGTCAGATAGTTGCCAACAATGGCACCATTTATACCGGATGTAAACAGACGCCGCTGCTCGCTGCCAAGGTGATTTCTCCCCCCGGCAATGCGGATAACCGCTGTGGGCAAAATAAGACGGAACATGGCAGCGGCAATCAGCACATCATCTTTTGCAATCGGCGAAATTGTAGCAAAAGGCGTATTTTTAATCGGCATCAAGATATTTATCGGTACCGACTCTACCCCCAGCTCCCTCAACTCAAAGGCCAGCTCCAGCCGCTGCTTAAGGCTCTCGCCAATACCCAAAATACCGCCGGAACAGAGCTCCATACCAGCGGCACGGGCAATTTTCAGTGTCTCCACCTTTTCTTCCCAGCTATGGGTGGTACAGACTTCCGGAAAGTAGCTGCTGCACGCCTCAAGATTACAGTGATAGCGACGTACCCCAAAGGCATAGAGCAGCTCCGCCCTCTCTTTGGTCAAAAAACCCATTGATGCACAAAGAGACATCGAGGTATTCTGCTGAAGATGCGTAAAAAGAGGAGAGAAATGCTGCTCTAAATCCTTACTGCTTACATGGTGCCCGGCAGTAACCAGAGAAAAGCGGCGCACTCCAAACATCTCGTTTTCGTATGCCAGCGCAGAAACCTTGCCCAGATCAACAACGTCATAACTCTCTACCTCCACATCATAATGGGCAGACTGGGCGCAGAATTTACAGTTTTCACTGCATTTACCAGAGCGGGCATTAACAATGGAGCAGAGATCAAAAGAGGAGCCATGAAGTTTTTGCCGCAATTCATCGGCTGTGGCTAGCAGCTGCTGTAAATTCTCCTCACTCTCCTTGGCCGCAGAGGCAAGCTCCACAGCAGCATCAAAACAGAGCGGCTCTCCTGCAACAATCTGTTGGAGCACTTTTTTATACACAGCTCTTTCTCAATCTCTTATAGGGAGGTTTTTATAAATCGAGATTTTCTACAACTTTTTCCAGCCCTTCCGGCGAATCAAATTGCAAAGAGGTAACCTTCACCCCGCGCGGCACAATCCGCCTCATCATCCCCTTTAACACCGGCTTGGGGCCAACCTCAATAAAGGTATCGATGCCTTCGGCCAGCATCCGGGTAATAATCTCGCACCAGCGCACCTTGGAGGTGATCTGGCGAGACATCATCTCCTTCATCCGCACCGGATTATGCTCTTTTTGCGCAGAGACATTAAAATAGACGGGGATAAGCGGGATGGAAAATTCCACCTCCGCCAGCAATTCACTAAAATCGGGAATAGCACCGGCCACCAGCGGACTATGGTTGGCAACGCTGACATTAAGCGGCACCACCTTGGCACCGGCAAGGGTCAGCATCTCATTTACTCCCTCCAGCCCCTCCTTGTTGCCGGAGATAACCGTCTGTTCCGGGGTGTTATGGTTTGCCGCAACCACAACGCCATCACCGCTATAGTTGCCTAATATTTCATCAATCTTATCGATAGGAAGACCAATAACTGCACACATCCCGCCAGGATTTTTTGCCCCTTCCCGACCCATCAGCTCACCACGCCTGGTTACCAGGCGCAAGGCATCATAAGCGGTAATTGCGCCGCTGGCATAGAGTGCAGAATATTCACCAAGGCTATGACCGGCAAAGGCAGAGATGGCAATCTTGCCGCCCACCGCCTCACGAAAGGCCTGCCAGCAGACAAGATTGGCCACCGTAATTGCCGGCTGCACAATATCTGCAGGAATCAGATCCTCCATTGGTCCTTCATCACTAAGCCGGGCCAAAGGCCGCCCACACACCTCTTCTGCTCCTGTCATTATCTCTGCACAAGCGGCAGAGCTATCACGGAACTCCTTTGCCATTCCCAAAAATTGCGACCCCTGACCGGGGAAAAGTATTGCCAGTTTCATCGTTTTTATAGTTGTATCCTTCTATATTTATTCTTTTGCGAAGAAAAAAAGCCAAAAAGCACCAGCAAGGCAGCACCCACACAAATTGCCGAATCTGCCACATTAAATGCCGGCCAATGCCAGGAATTATAGTAACAGTCAAGAAAATCTGTTACCGCCCCCAGCCGAATACGGTCAATCAGATTACCAACAGCTCCGCCAGCAATCAACCCCAAGGCAACAGCTGCCTTTTTCTCTCCCATATCCCTGCGGCATAAGAAAAAGTAACAGGTCAAACCAATTACCGCTGCGATACTCACACCAACAAAAAAATAGTGCCGAAAGGGAGAATCGACATCTGCAAGAAAAGAGAACGCTGCCCCCCGGTTTTCCACATAGACCAGATTAAAAAAATACCACATTATAGCCCCATCTCGGCAATTACACCGGAACAGCGGGCGCAGAGCTGGCTATGGGCGGCATCTTGCCCCACCGTTTCTGATCGAATCCAGCAGCGTTCGCACTTCTCGCCACTGGCAGGCTGAACGGCAACCACAAAGCCCTCAATCTCTTCACTGTTAAAGACCACGCCTTCAGGCTCGCCCTCCAATAATTTCAACTCAGAGATAATGGCAATCTCTTTTACCGTCTGCCACTCACCCCGCAAAAACTCCCGGGTATCACCTTCAGCCTTTAGAGAGACCTCTGCCTCCAGCGAATGGCCAATCACCTTATCACGGCGGGCAATCTCCAGAGCCTTGGTAATCTCGGAGCGGATTGCAAGCAGCCTCTCCCACTTCTTCATCATCTCCGCATCAAGGGCAACCTCTCTTTTTTTCGGAAACTCACTAAAGAAGATTGAGCCCTCCACAGGAGCACCTGCATCACGCCGGTAAAGGCTATCCCACGCCTCAGCAGCAGTAAAACACAAGATTGGTGAAACAAGCTGCAAAAGCCCGGTTAAAATTTCATGCAAAACAGTCTGCGCCGCCCGTCTGGCAGCAGAATCTGGTGCTGCGGTATAGAGCCTGTCTTTAAGAATATCAAGATAGAAGGAACTCATCGTCGTTCCACAAAAATAGTTGATATTCTGATAGATGGAATGAAACTCATACACCTCATAGGCAGCAGTTACCTTGTCGCACAACTCACCGAATTTGGCCAGTGCCCAGCGATCAATTTCCGGCAATTCAGCATAGGCAATGCGGTTCTTCTCTGCGTCAAAATCACTTAAATTACCAAGGAAATAGCGGATGGTATTACGAATCTTGCGATAGGAGTCAGATATCTGCTTTAAGATATCATCTGAAACCTTCACATCGCCGGTATAATCTTCGCTGGCAACCCAAAGACGCAGTATCTCAGCACCATATTTATCAATGACCTCGGAAGGCACCACCACATTACCCACCGATTTCGACATCTTCTTGCCCTCGCCATCAACCACATACCCATGCGTGAGCACGCTTTTATAGGGGGCAACACCGCAGGTGCCGACAGATGCCAGCAGCGAGCTATGAAACCAGCCCCGATGCTGGTCACTGCCTTCAAGATAGAGATCGGCAGGGGCACGCAGCTCCTTTCGCAACTCAACCACTGCTGCATGGCTTACTCCTGAATCAAACCACACATCAAGGATATCCTCTTCCTTCTCAAACTCATTGCAACCACAGGAGCACGTGCAACCACCTGCAGGCAAAAAGTCGGCAACATCATGAGCAAACCAGGCATCTGCGCCCTCTTTAAGAAACAACTCGTCGACCTTGGCTGCGATCTCCTCGCTTTTCACCACCTCGCCGCACTCCTTGCAAGAGATAACGGTCAGCGGAACCCCCCAGCTGCGCTGGCGGGAAATACACCAATCAGGGCGATTTTCCACCATAGAATAGATGCGGTTTTCTCCCCAGGCAGGAATCCAGGTTGTCTCCTTTATCTGATCAAGAGATTTTTTGCGTAAGTCATTTATCTCCATGGAAATAAACCACTGCGGGGTGGCTCGGTACATCACAGGCAGCTTACACCGCCAGCAATGGGGATAGGAGTGATTGATGGGCGTTTTATACACCAAGTGACCACTCTCTTCCAAGTCAGCAATAATCTTGTCGTTTACCTCCGGGACATGCTCACCCTGATATTTACCTGCTTCTGCGGTATAAAAACCTTCGCTATTAACCGGAGAGAGGATCTCCAGTCCGTAACGCAAGCCAGTTAAATGGTCATCGGCACCATGGCCGGGCGCAGTATGCACACAACCAGTACCAACATCAGTAGTCACATAATCATCAAGCACCAGCATGGAGGGGCGATTCATAAAGGGGTGTTTGCAGCTTCTTCTCTCAAAACCGGCAGAGCCAAAAGTGGCAACAACGCAATAGTCTTCAACTTCCACCTCTTTCATCATTGTCTCAACTAGCTCCTCGGCAATCACCCAAATCTCTTCGCCTACCTTTACTGCTGCATAGGTGAAATCTGGGTGCAATACTACCCCCTGATTTGCGGGTAATGTCCAAGGGGTGGTTGTCCAGATAACAAAAAAGGTCTTTCCCTCTTCAAGGGCTGGATGGATATCAGAAAAATCGCCATCTGCGGCAAATTTTACGTAAATGGAAGGAGAGCTGTGATCATGATACTCCACCTCGGCCTCAGCAAGTGCCGTAGTACAGGTGGAACACCAGTAAACGGGTTTACGATTACGCACCACCGCTCCAGAGAGCAGAAATTTGTTAAATTCTCTGGCAATGGTGGCCTCATATTCATATTTGAGAGTGAGGTAAGGGTCATCCCAATCACCGAGCACCCCAAGCCGCTTAAACTGCTCTTTTTGTGTTTTTATCCACTTTTCTGCATATTTGCGGCAGGCAGCACGTTTGGATATTTTGGGGATAGTCTTCTTTTTCTCCCCCAACTCCAGATCAACATTATGTTCAATCGGCAGGCCATGACAATCCCAGCCCGGCACATAAGGGGCACTAAACCCCGCCATTCTTTTGGAGCGCAGGATAATATCTTTGAGCACCTTGTTCAACGCTGTTCCCAGATGAATATTGCCATTGGCGTAAGGAGGACCATCATGCAAAACGAAAAGAGGCTTACCTTCAGCTTTTTCCTGCAGTTTTTTATACAAGCCCTCTTTTTCCCACTGTTTCAACGCCCCAGGTTCCTTCTGGGCGAGATTTGCCTTCATCTTAAACCCTGTCTTAGGCAGATTCAGCGTATCCCTATAATCCATAACATCTCTCCTTATATATCAATCAAGCAAAAACAATCTTGCAAAAACGGCGTTTACCAACCTT
>PDWI01010349.1_pt1 | contig 10469 bp, 9 predicted proteins | sample 1430891 | NCBI WGS metagenome assembly PDWI01 (sample SAMN01162508, study PRJNA174530) | Oral metagenome, whole genome shotgun sequencing project. | biome: Marine environment; feature: Marine mammal; material: Swab sample of the gingival sulcus; isolation source: swab sample of gingival sulcus... | reverse complement strand
CCATAAACAGAATAACTTGGTCCCCACATCCAAGGCCAAAACACATCACTTACACCAAGAACATTCAAGTGTCCTAAAAAGTGTGAACGAGTTTCTTGTCCGAATTTCATTATAGGGAATTCATTTCGTTCCCAAGCGATTAATTCTCTGTCTAATAACTTATTATGAAGATTAGCAACTAACGGAAAACCAAAATAAAGTCCCTCCCCTTTTAATTCAGGAACAATATCTTCTGGCGAAAGTAAACTTGTTCCTCCGTAATTCAAATGAAAATGGTTGTCAGATGCATACCAATGATGTTTTTTTGCATTCCAAAAACGTTCTAAATTAACCGCAACCGTTTTAGGCTCATCTACTTTAAAATTGACAATTTTTACTTTTGTTTCAAAACCTTGCACAGCAGTCAGTGTATAATTTCCTTTCGGAAGTTCAATAGAGGTGTTTTCTGAAATATAGAAAAACACTTTTCCGTGTTGTCCTTCTTGATGAACAGTCATATTTTTAGGAAAAAACGGATGCCCTTTGTCATTGACCAAATTTACCCTTACTGTTTCTGATTTGTTATCAACTTTTGTAGTGATTTTTACAGGATAAGTTTCTATTCCCCAGTCCCAGTTTTTTACAATAACATCTTGAACTTTTCCTCCGTGAGTGCTGATTTTCTTTAACTCGTGATATTCATTTGAATTCGGTTGAGAATAATACACCCAATTACCATCAGCAGAGAATTTCGGCGTTAATGGAAGTCCGTTTCCTTTGCTTAATAACAAACTTTGATGCGGTTTTTTAAGGTCAGTTAATCGGATTTCATAAACCCTATCGTTAGGCCAAGCATAAACCATTGTTCTTCCATCTAAACTCATATCATACGAGGCTTGCGACATAAAATTTTCTGATAAAATCGTAGAATAGGTCTTCGTTTTATTATCAAAATATTCAAAAGAATCATCGGAAAATCCTGTCTTTTTTAAGAAAATAAAATCATTTGTTCCTTTGACAGGCATCGGCAATCGTTCCATACCTTTTTGGTCGGTAATTTTTGTGATTTGCAAAGTTTCAATATTGATTTTACAAATGTCAAAATGCTGATTTTCAGATGATGCGTAATATACATATTTATCATCGTTGGAAAAAATAGGGTCTAATTCCATACCTTTGGAATTAACCAGCGTTTTTTCTTCGCCAGAAACCATATCTTTAAGAATAACACTGGTATCCAAACTATTATCTCTTACAAAAACGATTTTGGTTCCGTCGTTAGACCAATTTGGCGAAGCATCTACCGAACCAGTTTTGGTAATTCGTTTTGCCGTTCCATTTTCATCTAAAAGCCATAAAAATCCTTTTGATGCAAATAAAATATCCGATGAAACAGGAGACGGAGTTGGAGTTGTACATCCTGCATTCATTATCGGCATATCAAAGCCTTCTAAATATACGTGATGTCCATTTCCGTTTGATTTTGGATAGCGATTTCGCCATTGTGCTTCTGAAATTTGTACACAAAAAATGTACAAAATAAACGATATTAAAATTTTTGTTTTCATACTTGCTTAATTTTTATCAATTGAAATTTCTTTTAAAATTTTCTCATATTCTTCAAAGCGATGTTCTCTAATAGGTCTAATTTTAGGTTCAGTAGAAAAATATAATAATAAACAAGGTTCTATCTTTTTATATTTTTCTACATATTCATAACCTATTAATTCTCTGTTATTTATCCGTTGTTTAATTCTATTATGATAAGGATACATTAATTTACTATTCGTTTAATCATTCGTAACTTATGAGTATGTTTTTGATTATCAATATTATATATACCTGTTTGGTCTAATTTATCTATTCTTACTCTTCCGTAAGAATGAATAATACAATCATTATCCATGACAATTCCAACATGACAAATATTCCCTTGTTCATCATCAAAAAAAGCCAAATCGCCTGCCTCACTTTCCATAATAAAACTTAATGTTTCTCCGTGTTTCGATTGCTTATCAACCTCTCTCGGCAATCGATATCCCCAAAGTTTATAAACCATTTGAACAAAATTACTGGCATCAATTCCAAAAACAGATTTCCCCCCATTTAAAAAGGGCGTATTTAAAAAACTCGTAGCAATTTCTACAAGTTCTGTTTTAGGGTTTGAACTTAATGCAATCTCTCCTTTATAACTATATGATTTATTATCTATTTCGAAAGTAGCAATATGATATTTTGGTAAATGAGCACCAGCCAAAATATAAAGCCTATCATTCTCATTATGAGCTACTGACACCAATTCATTTGAATATATTTCTGTTTGATACTCATCAAAAATAATTTTTGAAATTTCAAGATACTGATTATTTTGAATAAAGCCCTCAAAACCATCATAACTTAATTTTATTTTGCTCCAATTTTTATCTTTTTCAATAATTTCAAAAGTCTCTCCAAACAACACCTGATTAGTCATATTACTATGATTATCAGCTTCTTGTCGTAATGCGCAGATGCTCAAATTACAAATTCCAAACATACTACAGTTTTTCAATAATCATTGCACTAGCACCACCACCTCCATTACAAATTGCAGCTGCTCCAATTTTTCCTTTATTTTGCTTTAAAACGGAACTTAATGCGATTACAATTCTAGCTCCTGAAACTCCTAATGGATGCCCTAAAGAAACCGCTCCACCATTGACATTCACTTTTTCAGAATCTAAATTTAAAAGCTTCATATTTGCTAAACCAACTACTGAAAATGCTTCGTTGAATTCAAAATAATCCACCTCTTTAATATCCATATTAATTTTATCCAAGGCTTTATTTAAGGCTTTTGCAGGGGCCGTAGTAAACCATTTTGGCTCGTGTGCAGCATCTGCATAAGATAGTATTTTTGCTATTGGTTCAAGCCCTAATTCATTTGCTTTTTCAGCGGACATCAATACCACTGCCGCCGCTCCATCATTTATAGTAGATGCATTTGCCGCAGTAACGGTTCCCTCTTTGGAAAATGCAGGACGCAAAGAACTAATTTTATCGATTTTTACATTTTTATACTCTTCATCTTCTTTAAAAATTAAAGCATCTCCACGACGTTGAGGCACCTCAACAGGAACAATTTCATCTTCAAATTTTCCATCTGCCCACGCTTTTGCAGAACGATTATAACTCTCAATAGCAAAGGCATCTTGGTCTTCTCGTGTAAAATTATATTCTTCCGCACATTCATCAGCGCAAACTCCCATCGCTACTTGCTCATAAACATCTGTAAGCCCATCTTTCATAAGCCCATCTTCCATTTTTATTGCTCCAAATTTACTTCCTTTTCTAGCGTGTTGATAATGAGGAATCATACTCATATTTTCCATCCCCCCAGCAACAACAACATCTGCATCGCCCAAAGCAATTGTTTGAGCCCCAAGCATAAGCGCTTTCATTCCCGAAGAACAAACTTTATTAACGGTGGTACAAGGAACCGTATTTGGAATCCCTGCAAAAAGTGCCGCTTGTCTTGCTGGTGCTTGTCCCAAACCTGCTGAAACAACATTCCCCATAAAAACTTCCTGAACTAATTCAGGTTTTAAATCTATTTTTCCCAAGGCTCCTTTAATTGCTGTTGCTCCCAATTTGGTAGCCGATATTGATGATAATGTTCCTAAAAAACTTCCAAAAGGCGTTCTTCCAACAGAAACGATAACAACTTCTTTCATTTTATTCTATTTTTATTTAGTTGCGAATTTACTGATTTTTAATTAATAAATCAATTAATAAAAATGAAAAGATTTTTTTAACAGTTAAAATATATGGTTAGATTTTACTTTTTAACTATCTTTACGCCCTAAAATAACTATTGATGGAATTATACAAAGAAAATCAATTAAAAATATACAATTCGTTAAGTAAAACAAAGGAAGATTTTAAACCTCTAATTGACGGACACGTAGGGATGTACGTTTGTGGACCTACAGTTTATAGCAATGTTCATTTGGGGAATTTGCGTACCTTTATGTCTTTTGATATGATATATCGTTATTTGTCACATTTGGAATATAAGGTGCGATATGTTAGAAATATCACGGATGCAGGACACCTTACTGATGATGATAATTCGGAAAACGACCGATTTATAAAACAATCAAGGTTGGAAAAATTAGAGCCTATGGAAATTGTGCAAAAATACACAGTTAATTTTCATCAGGTGCTTGAAAAATTTAACCTTTTACCACCGAATATCGAGCCAACAGCAACAGGACATATCATCGAACAAATCGAAATGATTAAAGAAATCATTGAAAAAGGTTTTGCATACGAGATTAATGGTTCGGTTTATTTTGATGTTCCTAAATACAATAACGAACACCATTATGGAATTTTATCAGGACGAAAAATTGAGGATTTAATCCATAATACGAGAGCCTTAGATGGACAATCGGAAAAGCGCAATCCACAAGATTTTGCTCTTTGGAAAAAAGCTGATGATGGGCATATTATGCGTTGGAATTCCCCTTGGGGAGATGGTTTCCCTGGTTGGCACTTGGAGTGTTCGGTGATGAGCACCAAATATTTAGGCGAACAATTTGACATTCACGGAGGAGGAATGGATTTAAAATTTCCACACCACGAATGCGAAATTGCACAATCACACACTTGCTCTGGCGTTCAACCAGTTAATTACTGGATGCACGCAAATATGTTATCGCTTAACGGACAAAAAATGTCAAAATCAACAGGAAATTACGTTTTGCCTTTGGAAATTATTTCAGGCGAAAATGACGTTTTACCAAAACCTTTTGGCGTTGGAATTGTACGATTTTTCATAATGCAAGCACATTACAGAAGTGTTTTAGATTTTTCTGGCGATGCCTTGTTAGCCTCTGAAAAGGGTTATATCAAATTAATGGAAGCCTTAAAAACTTTGGAAACAATTCAGCCTAAAAATTCGTCTTCGTTTAATGTTTTGGTGTGGAAAAACAAATGCTATGATGCAATGAATGACGATTTTAATACGCCTGTTTTAATTGCACATTTGTTTGATGCTGTGAAGTTTATAAATCAATTAAAAAATAATTCAGCAACAATTTCAAAAGACGATTTAAAATTATTACAAGACACTTTAAACGTATTTGTGTTTGATGTTTTAGGTTTAGTAAATGAAAGCTCAGAACAAAGTTCAGACAAATTAGGTGGCGTTGTAGAATTATTAATAAAATTAAGAAAAGAGGCAAGAGATAATAAAAACTGGGCGTTATCCGACCAAATTCGTGATGAATTACTTGCATTAGGAATTCAATTGAAAGATGGTAAAGACGGAACGACGTTTAGCATTTCTTAACATTACATTACTATAATGAAATTTACTAAAATTTTAGCCTATCCATTCATATTACTTGTTCGATTTTATCAAGTAGGAATTTCGCCTTTTACACCTTCTGCGTGTAGATATACGCCAACTTGTTCAAGTTATATGTTGGAAGCGTTAAAAGTACACGGATTGTTTCGTGGTGGTTGGCTTGGGTTAAAACGAATTTTGAGTTGTCACCCTTGGGGTGGAAGTGGTTACGACCCTGTACCTGAAAAAAAGAAAAATTAAAAAACTAAATAATTATTATGAATACTTTATTATCAATCATTTGGGATGTAAAACCAGAACTATTTAGAGTCTTTGGGTTTAGTGTCCGAATATATAGTTTAATGTTTGTAACTGCTTTTGTATTAGGAACATATCTAATGAAAAAGATTTTCAAAAATGATGCTATTTCAGAAGAAAAACTCGACCCTTTATTTATGTACACATTCTTTGGAATGCTTATTGGAATGCGATTAGGGGAAGTATTTTTCTATAATTGGGATTATTACCAACATCACCTTTTAGAAATTTTCTTACCTTTTAGAGAAACAGAACAAGGTTGGAAATTTACAGGATTTAGTGGTTTAGCAAGTCACGGAGCAGCGATTGTAATTCCGATTGCCTTGTATTTTTATGCTAAAAAACATCTTCAAAAATCGTGGTTATTCATTTTAGACCGAATGGCGATTATGGTGGCTTTGGCAGGTTTTTTTATACGTTTTGGTAACTTTTTTAATTCAGAAATTTATGGAAAACCTACTGATTTACCTTTCGGAGTCATCTTTCAAAGAGCAGGCGAAACTATACCTCGACATCCAACACAATTATATGAGGCGTTTAGTTATCTGACATTATTTTTTGTATTGTGGTACTTATATTGGAAAACTGAAAAAAGAAAAAATGAAGGTTTTTTATTTGGACTTTTTATGGTTGTTTTATGGTCTTTACGTTTAGTTATCGAATACTTAAAAGAGCCACAAGTAGAAGGTCGTGAAGATATTATTTTAGGATTTAATACAGGACAATTGTTAAGTATTCCGCTTATAGCGATTGGTATATGGTTGCTTTTTAGAAAACATAAATAACTATTGTAAATATTTTTTAAAAAAAATATAAACATATTTTAATTTTTTTTATATATTGCAAAAACTTAATAATACAAAAACATGAAATTAAAAGCATTAATCATAACATTAATTCCTTTTTTTACATATGCTCAAGAAGCAAAAGAAATAACAGATAAAAAAAAGAAAGAAAAAAAGAAAACAGAATTTGTAGCATTACCTAATTTAGCATACGCTCCCGAAACCTCTTTAGTTTTAGGAGTTGCAGGATTTTACAATAATGTTTGGGGAGCAGACAAAGAAAATAATAAAACATCTTCTCATAATTTTTATGCTCAATATACTTTAAAAAAACAGATTAGTTTTGGAATGCGTTCAGATAGTTGGTTTAATACTAATAAATCTCATTTAATTTGGTCTTGGGACTATAATAAATATCCCTTTTCATTTTATCCTTTAGGTGCAAATTCCTCTAATACACCAGAATCATATACTACTAAATTTTTTAATGGATTTGTACGTTATGAGCACTTCATCAGTAAAAATTTATATGCAGGTCTTCAATTAGAAACAAGGCTAGAAAAATTGGTTGAAACTGAAAAAGGTAAAATATTAGAACAAAAAACAATCAAAGGAAGTGATGGTTTTAAGTTGTTTGGAATAGCTCCAACACTTACTTATGATTCTAGAGATAATGTTTTATATCCGACAACTGGAGATTATCATCAGTTAAAAATCCGTCATTTTAATAAAGCTTTAGGAGATCAAAATAGTTTTACAATTTTTGATTTAGATTTAAGAAAATACTACACAATTAATAAATACAATCATATTTTAGCGTTTAATCTTGCTTATCAATTTGTAGATAAAAACATGAGAGAAATCCCTTTCCAAATGTTACCAGGAGTAGGAAACGAACGAATTCAAAGAGGGTATTTTGAAGGTAGATATCGTAGTACAAACAGAATGGTTTTTAAATCAGAATATCGTTTTCCTATCAGCAATAGATTTAAAGCGTCTGTTTTTGGTAGTGTGAGTACTGTTGATGATAGTTTTGGAAAATTATTTAAATCAAAATTTAGTCCTGCAGGAGGTGTAGGAGTGCGTTATCGTTTAGGGAATAACGGAATGCACATCAGAATTGATTTAGCTTATGGAATGGATTTTTCTCCTTATGTAAATGTAGGAGAAGCTTTTTAAAGATTTTAATAAAAAGGTTATTTATAAATTACTTAAAAATAACCTTTTTTAGTTTTTTGTATGAAAATTATCAAACTTGATAGTATCGATTCTACGAATACTTTTTTAAAAGAATTATCTTCTTCTACCAACCTAGAAAATTTTACAGTAGTTACAACAAAAAGGCAAACGTTAGGTAGAGGTCAAATGGATGCTAAATGGATTTCTGAAGATTATAAAAACCTCACATTTAGCATTTTATTAAAGTTTGACAACCTTAAAATTGATAAACAAATTTATTTAAATTTTGCTATTTCATTGGGGGTATTTGATTTTTTGAACGAATTGAATTTGCCCAAAATTACTATTAAATGGCCAAATGATATTTTGTGTGAAAAACAAAAAATTTGTGGAATTTTAATAGAAAATTCTTTACAAAAAAACAATATAAAATCAGCAGTTGTTGGTGTTGGTCTAAATGTAAATCAACAAAAATTCCCTAATACTATTAATGCAACTTCTGTATATCAAAAAACACAAAAAGAATTTAACCTTGATGAATTATTAGGTAAACTTTTGAATAAATTATCATTTTATACAGATTTAGTTTATCAAAAAAAATACAATTTTTTAAAAAAATCATATCTAGAAAATTTATATTTAAAAAATATCCCCTCAATGTTTAAATCTGATGAATTATTTATGGGTAAAATAATTGATGTAGATAACTCTGGTAAACTCGTTATTGAACGTGAAAATGAGATTATACAAAAATTTAGTATAAAAGAAATTAAATTTATACGATAATTTAAGACACAAAAAATGGCAAGCTACCTACATCACACTGCTACAACCTAATACCCTTGCTGCGTTCCCGCCCTGGGGGATTCAAAGGGAGCTAGTTGTGTAGAACTTGCCGAGTGCAAAGTTACATTTTTTTTATTAATTCACAATTTTTTTAATATTTTTTTCAAAAAAACACCAAAAAAACTATCGTAAAAAATATTTTATATTGATTTACAGCTTGTTATGCAGATTTTTAATTTTGTTGAATTCATAATTTTCAAACATAATCATTACATTTATAACACAATTTTGATAATAAAATATTTTTTTTATATAAGAATTATTGTAATTTCACACTTTTAAATTAAAACAATGAATTTAGTAATTTTCATCCTTACCTATCCAATTATTTGGGTACTTTCAATACTCCCTATGAGAGTGCTTTATTTTTTTTCAGATATACTTTTTGTATTCGTTTACTATATTGTAGGTTATCGTAAATATGTGGTTTATAACAATTTAAAATTAAGTTATCCTGAAAAATCAGATGAGGAATTACATCAATTGACAAAAAAAACAATTGCTCATTTTTGTGATTTTATCTATGAAACAATCAAAACTTTTAATATTTCAAAAAAAGAAATAAGTAAACGATTTGTTACTGAAAATATAGAGGTAATTAACGAACTCGAAAAAAAGGGAAAAGGAATTATTTTTCTAGGAACACATTATGCTAATTGGGAGTGGATGGCGAATTTTGTATATACAGAAACAAATTTATATCCGATAACAGCCTATGCGCCGATTACAAATAAATATTTTAGTAAAGTTATTTTATCAAGCAGGCTTAAAACAACGAACTTAGTAAGAAAAGACGAAACAGTAAAAGTCATAGAAGATTTAATAAAAAAAGATGTGAAAATAGCCTGTGGATTATTAAGTGATCAATCTCCATCGTTACATAAAACACGTTATTGGTCAGAATTTTTGGGACAATTTGTGCCTGTGATTAATGGTGCTGAGTTTATTGCGAAAAAAAACAATTTGGCAGTTGTTAATTTGTTGGTAACCAGAGTTAAAAGAGGGTATTATTCTTTACGTTTTGAATTATTAGCCGAAAATCCGAATAATTTTGCTGAAAATGAAATTACGGATATGTATTTAAAATCATCTACAGAACATATCAGTAAAGCGCCCGAATTTTATCTGTGGACACATAAAAGATTCAAGCATTTAGGAAAATACGATGAATGGATGAAAATGAAGAACAAATAATTTTTTTTAAAAGAATTTTATTTTTATAAAAAATAAATTATATATTAGCATTGTAAAAAAATAGGAACCTTAAACATCATTTAGATATGTTAGAACAAAACGAAGAAATCAATAAAGAAGAGCTTAATGTAGTTGAAAATCAAGAAAATGAAGCGAAAAAAGCTGTAGATGAAGTTGAAAAATCAGTAGCAGAAAAATCAGAGGAAAATAAAGATGAAATTCCTTTGGAAGACTACGATTCTATGGAATTGAATGAACTGAATGTAGTATTTAAGAAAATCCTTAAAAATTATCCTATTCAAAATATTAAAGCAAATGTAGATGCTATAAAAAATACTTTTAATGCTAAATTTAAAGTTTTGTTAGAGGCTAAAAAAGAGGCATTTCTTGCGGATGGTGGAAATGTAATTGATTTTAGTTTTTCAAGTCCTGATAAAAAGGAATTTAACGAATTGTTTGCTACGTATCGAAAACAACGAGATGCTTATTATGACAATTTAGAAAAAGTTTTAAAAGAAAATTTAGAGAAACGTACCGCCATCATTGAAGAGCTCAAGATAGTCATTGAAAAAGCTGATCCTAAAACCATGTATAATGATTATAAAGTACTGAATGACAGATGGAAAACGATCGGTGCAGTACCTAGAGATCGTTATAATGATGTTTGGAAAGTGTATCATCATCATGTAGAACGATTCTACGATTTATTACATCTTAATAAAGACTTTAGAGAGTTAGATTTCAAACACAATCTTGAAGAAAAATTAAAAATTATTGAACGTGCAGAAACTTTAGCTCAAGCAAAAGATGTGAACACAGCTTTCTCGGAATTACAA
>PDWI01010347.1_pt1 | contig 10473 bp, 8 predicted proteins | sample 1430891 | NCBI WGS metagenome assembly PDWI01 (sample SAMN01162508, study PRJNA174530) | Oral metagenome, whole genome shotgun sequencing project. | biome: Marine environment; feature: Marine mammal; material: Swab sample of the gingival sulcus; isolation source: swab sample of gingival sulcus... | reverse complement strand
TGACAGGCGGCTTTTTTGGAGAGGTTCCCGAGTGGCCAAAGGGGGCAGACTGTAAATCTGTTGGCTTCGCCTTCGAAGGTTCGAATCCTTCTCTCTCCATTAAGAGCTGATTTTTATCAGCTCTTTTTTTATTTAGAGGAGTTTTATGGATTTTTCAGATGGTTTGAGATTTGAGTGTAAGCAGTGTTCAGCTTGTTGTAGATTTGATCCTGGATATACTTTTATCTCTGATAGTGAAATTTCAAATATTGCAAAATTTTTAAATATGAAAATTCCTGATTTTTTAGAAACATATTGTTCTTCTGTTGTTACTGGAGAGGGGGTTAAAATTTCTTTGAGAGAGCTTTCTAATTATGACTGTATTTTTTGGAAGAATGGTTGCTCCATTTATCCTGTTAGACCTATTCAGTGTAGAACTTTTCCTTTTTGGCCTTCTATTTTAAAATCAAAAGAGGTTTGGAATTCTATGGCTAAAGATTGTCCTGGTATAAATAGTGGAAAACTTTTTTCAAAAGATGAAATTCAAAAACAGTTAGATCTTTTTAATAGTTCAAAATAGTCATAGACTAGAATTTTTTAAATATTTTTAGTATTATTTTATTATGAAAATGTCGCATATTGAGTTGATAGCTTTGTATAGATTTTTACTTGCAAGAGATTTAGAGTTAGATGATGAGTTGGCTACTCTTTTTACAAAGGTTCAAAAAGAGGTTTTTTCAAAATTAACTGTTAATGAAGTTGAAAATCTTGATGAATATTATAAAAAATTATTGAATAAGGATTAGTTATGAAAAAAAAATTTATATTGGTTATATCTGTTTTTATAACTTTTAGTGTTTTCTCTCAATCTAAATTACCTTCTAACTATGAAGGTTATAGAGAGTTATTAAATGCAGGTCAGATTTCAACTGGAGCATCGGTTTTACAAAATAGTTCTATTTTAGATGCCTTTATTAATCCTTCTGTATTAGCAGATAAAAAAAGGTATATTTTAGATTTTAATTATACAGGAATTGTTGGTTATCAAAATGTTTCAACTTCTAGTAGTCCGTATCCTGGAAATTCTGTGAATTTAGGTTTAGGTATTCCTACAAGGGCTGGATATATTTCTATATCTTCTGGATATATTGGTGCTTCTAGTGGTAATGGTTTTATCTCTAATCTTTCTAATCAGGGTTTTCTCTCTTTTTCTATTGCTAAAGATGTATATAAAGATTTTTATATGGGAATGGGGCTCAAAACTATTTTAGTTGATGATATGTCATCAAATGCTGTTTTATATGATATTTTAGCAGATATTGCTTTTACCCATAAGGTTGGTGATTTAGGAAGAGTTAAAGACTTTAAATGGTCAATGGCACTTCAAAATCTTGGTTGGGGATCTTTGGCAGTAAATAATTTTAATAAAAGTAGTGGTTTTTATGATGAGCTATCACCATCTCTTTTTACTTTAGATTCAGGATTATCTTTTACAGCTTTTTCAAAAGATGATTTTTCTATTGAGTATGAAGCTGGTTTGAGATTACCAACTTTTCAAAATTTAGTTCTATCTAGTGGAGCTAATTTTTGCTATAAAGATATTTTTGAATTTAATATATCTATTGAGACTGATATTAGAGAGTTAGCTGGAGTTTCTCCAAGTGTAAAAGATTATAGTTCACTAATTCCTTCATTCGGATTTTTATATCGTTATAAACCTAAATACAAGGAAAAAGAAGATATTAAAAATTCTGAAGTTCATATAAGGGCTGGAAGTGGTGCAGTATTAAATAGTTCTATGTGGGGATATTCTCTTGGTTTGACTGTTCCTTTTGGCTCTTTAAATAATGGTGGACCAGATATTGATTTACAGTTTTCAAAGAATGATATTAATAAAAAATCTTATAATAAGAAATATTTTTTAAGAAATATTAGTAGTAGTTCTTCAAAAAGAGAAGTTAAAGAGATAAAAGTGGGCTCTTCTAAAAAAAATAATATTATTCTAGAAGAAAATAGTATTAAAAAATATATCTCACCAAACGGAGATGGAATTCAAGATGATTTATCAATATCTTTAAATATAAATAATAGAAATTATATTTCTGATTATAAATTTGTATTTAAAGATGAAGAAGGAAATATTGTAAAAACTATTAAAAATAATAAAGATAAAAACATCTCAAAAGAAAAAGATTTTTTTATTAGACTTTTTAAGTTGAAAAAAGATATAGATATTCCTGATAAAATTGTTTGGAATTGTAAAAATGAGAAAGGTGAAATTGTTAAAGATGGAATATATTCTTTGACTTTTTATATTTATGATTATGAGAAAAATGTAACAGAAAGAGGTCCATTCTATTTTGAAATTGATACTATTGCTCCTTCAGTAGATTTTAATCTAAAAAAATATGATTTAGTTTTTTCTCCCAATAAAGATGGTAATAAAGATCTTTTGATTATTAAACAGAAATCTTCTAATGAGAATAGTTGGAAGGTTCAATTGACTCATCCATTTTTAGGGACTATTTTAGATTATGATATTTCTGGTAAATTACCTAATGAGTTTGTTTGGGCTGGAAAAAATAGTAGAGGTTTTATGGTTCCAGATGGTATTTATAAATATAGTGTATCTTCTACAGATTTAGCAGGTAATAGTGTAGAAAAAGTTTTGTCAAATATATCTATGGTCACTGATAATAGTCCAATTAATTTAGTTATAAGTAATAAGGGTTTATCTCCAAATGGAGATGGTCTAAATGACTCTATTACTTTTACTCCTAAAATGAGTGTTAACGAAGGTATTTTAGATTGGGATTTTACTATTTTTGATGAAAATAAAAATATAGTAATGGAAGTTAATGGAGAAAATTCTTCTGTTCCTGATAGTTTCATATTTTATGGAAAAGATAGAGAGGGGCTTTTAGTTAGAGAGGGGAATTATGGTGCAGAGTTAAATGTTAAGTATATAAATGGTAATAATCCTAAATCTATAACACCTGAATTTAGTGTAGATATAACAAAACCTAGTGCTAACATAAATTTAGATTATTCTGTTTTTTCTCCAGATAATGATGAAAAGAAAGATTTTTTGATTATAAATCAGAAAACATCTAGTGAAGATTTATGGGAGTCTATAATTACAGATGATAAAGGAGATATTGTTTATAAAAAACTTTGGTATAATTCTATTGATTCTATTTTTAAATATGATGGTATTGGAAGTGATGGAAAAGTTTTAAGTGATGGTAAATATAGTTATAAATTAATTGCAAAAGATAGTGCTGGAAATATTGGAGAAAGTAATAGTGTTAATTTCTCTATAGATACTTTAAAAAGTGATATATCTTTAGAACTGTCTGAAAAAGCTTTTAGCCCTAATGGAGATGGAATAAAGGATTTTATAGATATTTTTCCAAAAATTAGTAAGAAGAGTAAAATAGAGTCATTTCAAATTGAAATATATGATAGTTCAGGAGAGCTTGTTTATAATCTTAAAAAGTCAAAATTTTTAAATGATGCTTATAGATGGAGTGGTTTTTCTTTAGATAATGATTTAGTAGATGATGGAGTATATAAGGTTAGATTATTTGTAAAATTTAGTAATGGTTATGAGAATGAGTGTTTTTCTAGAAATTTTGTTTTAGATAATTCAATGCCAAAAATTGTTGTTGATTATGATAATTTATATTTTTCTCCTAATAATGATGGTAAAAGAGATTATCTCTCTTTTCCTCAAGAGTCATCAATAGAAAAATTTTGGGATTGTAAAATTATTAATTATGATGATAGAGTTGTAAAAACTTTATATAAGAGTGGAAAACTTGATAATTTCTATTGGGATGGAAAAGATTCAGAAGGTAATATCTTACCTGATGGAATTTATTCATACTTGGTTAAGTGTGAGGATGATGCGGGTAATATTTGTAGTATGAAAATACCAAATATTGTAATTGATACCTCTATGCCAACAATCTCTTTAGTTTCATCTAAAAAAGGTTTTTCACCTAATAATGATAAAAGATTAGATAATATTAAATTTGATTTAGATGTTAAAAAAAGAGAAGGTATAGATAAATGGGAAGTTTTAATTGAGAATATAGATAACAAGAGTAAAAAAGTTTTTTCTGGAGAAAATTCAGTTCCTAAAAAAATTATTTGGAATGGAGTTAATAGCGATAAAAATATTGTAGAAGGAAAATATAATGTAACTTTTAAGGTTTCATATTTCAATGGGTATATTGCTACTGAAAATGATGAAATTTCTTTAGATATAAGTTCTCCTCTTATAGATTGTAAAATAAATCCAATACCTTTTTCTCCAGATAGTGATGGAGTGAATGATAAATTAAATATTAATTTATCATTTATAGATAAGTCAAATATTTTAAAATGGCAGTTAAAAATAAAAGATCCTAAAGGAAATAGTTTTAAAAACTTTGAAGGTAAAAATTCAGATTATGAAAATATAGTTTGGGATGGATATGGTGATAAGGGTGATTTAGTTTTTTCAGCAGAGGATTATCCATATACTATAAAAGTAATTGATGAATATGGAAATATGAGTTTAAAAGAAGGCTATATCCCTATAGATGTTTTAGTAATAAGAGATGGAGATAAATTGAAAATAAGAATAGCAAATATTACATTTGCTCCTAATTCAGCTAAATTAGATTCTAAATCTTATATAAAGAGTATGGAAACTTTATCTAAGGTAGCAAAAATATTAAAAAAGTATAAGGATTATAAAGTTATTGTAGAGGGACATGCAAATGCTCTTATGTGGAATGATTATGTAAAAGCTAAAAATGAGGAAAAAAATGAACTACAACCACTGTCAGAAAAAAGAGCTTCTGCCATAAGAGAAGAGTTAATTAAACTAGGTATTTCTGTTAATAGGTTATCAATAAAAGGTTGTGGAGGTAGATTTCCATTAGTAAATCCTAAAAAAGATGAGAAACTTTGGAAAACAGATAAGTGGAAAAATCGTAGAGTAGAATTTATATTGGAAAAGTAGTATGAAAAAATTATTATCAATATTTATAGTTATTTTTATTATAGGAGCTTTATTACTATCATTTTTGTTTATTAATTCTTCACCTAGATCTAAAACATCTGAAGATTATATTTTTAGAGTTAGTGATGGGATGAGTTTCTATAGTATGACAAATAGTTTATATGAGAATAGAGTTATTCGTAGCAAAATATTTTTTAAAATTATAGGAAAACTAAGTGGTAAAACTACAAAAATAAAGAGTGGAGTTTACAATTTAGGATGTAATAATAGTAGTATAAAGATTTTAAAAATTTTAATTGAAGGTAAAACTTTAGTGGAGAGAGTTCAAATTCCAGAGGGCTTTTCTGCAAAGGATATTGCAAAATTATTAGATAAGAAAAAAGTTTGTGATTATGATGAATTTTTATATGAAGTAAAAAACTTTAGTCTTAAGCCTTATAATATTGATATAGTTGGAGCTGAAGGATTTTTATATCCAGATACATATTTTTTAGAATTAGATTATGGAGCAAAAAAGTTAGTAGAACTGTTTGTATCAACTTTTTTCAAAAAATTAGAGTTAAATTTTAATGGAGAAGTTACTGTTGATAAATCTTTTTATAAAAAAGTTATTTTGGCATCATTAGTAGAGAGAGAGTATAGATTAAAAGAAGAGGCTCCGTTGATTGCGTCTGTTTTTAGAAATAGGCTTAAAATATGGATGCCTCTACAATCTTGTGCTTCTATTGTATATATAATTACAGATATTTTAGATAAAGAGCATCCAGAAAAACTTTTATATAAAGATTTAAAAATAGAGAGTGATTATAACACTTATGAAAATTATGGTTTACCACCAACTCCAATATGTAATCCAGGTTTTATTGCTTTGAATGCAGCAATAAATGAGGTTGAAACAGATTATCTTTTTTTTGTTTTAGAAGATCCAAAAACTGGAAAGCATAAATTTAATAGTGATTTTTATAAGCATAATAGCGATTATAAATATTATGTAAAAAAAAGGTAAAATATGAAAATACCTACAGAGATTATTGAAGAAGTATTAAATAGAGTCTCTATGGAAGATATTGTTTCTGAATATGTTAAGTTAGAGCATAGAGGAAATAATATTGTTGGATGTTGTCCATTTCACAAAGAAAAGACTCCATCTTTTTCGATAACTCCAGAAAAAAATCTATTTTACTGTTTTGGTTGTCATGAGAGCGGTAATATTTTTCACTTCATACAGAAAATAGAAAATTTAAGTTTTGTTGATAGCGTTAAACTTTTAGCAGAAAAAACAGGTGTAGAGTTAAATCTTAAAAAATCAATTAAAAAAGTAGATAAAGAGTATGAAGAGTATTTAAAACTTTACAAATATGTAGATGAAATTTTTAGAAATAATCTCTTTAATAGTGCCTATTCTCAAAAAGTCTATAAATATTTATATGGAAGAGGATTTACAGATGAAATAATAAAAGAATTTGGAATAGGTTTTTCTCTACCTGCAAGAAATCACTTATACAATCATTTATTAGAAGAAAAATACTCTAAAGAATTTCTAAGTAGAAGTGGTCTTTTTTCAAAAAAATATGAAAATATAACACTATTTAGTAATAGAATTATGTTTCCAATAAAAGATAGAAAGGGCAATGTAATTGCTTTTGGCGGAAGAATTTTTTCTGGAGAAGGACCTAAATATATAAATACAGGTGAAACAAAATATTATAAGAAAAAAAATAACTTTTACTCCTGCTCTTTAGCAATCCCAGAAATTAGAAAAAGTGGATTTTTTTATATTGTAGAGGGCTATATGGATGTAATTGCATTTTACAGAGTAGGAATAAAAAATGTTATTGCTCCATTGGGAACAGCCTTTACTACAGAGCAGGCAAGTATTTTATCAAGATATGCTAAAAAAGCTGTTGCAGTTTTTGATGGAGATAAAGCTGGTAAAAATGCAGCAATAAAAAGTGTCTATACACTGGAAGAAAATGAGATTGAATCAAAAGTAGTTTTAATGCCAGAAAATAAAGATCCAGATGATTTAGTAAATGAGAGTCCAAATCTTTTGAAGAAAGTTTTAAAAGAAAAAGAGTATGGACTTAATTTTATAATGAAAGAGTTAGCAAATGTTTACAATGTAAACACATTAAATGGCAAAGAGAGTTTTATACTAAAAATATTTGATTTTATAAATTTATTGAAATCAGAAATAAAACAAGCAATAGCTCTTCAAAAATTAGCTGAATATGTAAATATCAAAGAAGATATAATTACAGCCAACTATAAATCTACTCAAAAAGGAAATAAAACAATCGCATTAAAAGATGCAAAGCCTAAACCAAAACCTAAAAATAGTAATAGCGATTACAATATTTTAATGAGTGACATAGAATTTTACACACTTGTAGCGGTCTTTAAAAATCCAGAGCTATTTAAAGAGATGAGAAAATATATTCGCTGTAATGATTTAAAAAATCCAATTGCTATTGATATGTATATAGCCTTTGAAGAGTGTTATAGAAAGGGAAATATGAATATTTTTTCTATTGAGCTTGAAAATGAGCCTCTACTTAACTTTTTAAATGAGAAAGTTAGCTCTGGTATATTTGACAACATAAGTAGTAATATGTTTTACGAAGAGTTCATAAAAAAAGTTAAGATAAAGATTTTGCAACAAAAAATTGATAAAGTTCAGCACAAAATAAAGGAAACTAGTAATATAGATTACGATAAAATTATTGAGCTTATAAGAGATAAACAAAATTTGGAAAATAAGTTAAAAGATTTGAAGTAAAATATTTTGGGAAAAGCCTAAAAATTATTCTAATTTTTAGGCACAGGCTTTCCGTTTCAATTTTATTTGTGCTAATCAAAATTAAAAACAGAAGTTACGCTAAAACGCTCCACTTCTGTATATCTATCTTAAAGCACTTCATAAAATTTCCTCTGCAATCCTTTTTTCAGGAGAAAAGTAGATGTTTTGAGAAAAAGCAAAAAAGACAGCAGCGATATCCTTTTTGCTTCATAATTAATAGAAAAGATTTTGGCGATAGCCAAAATTTAAAAATGGAGGAGAAGCAAAAAGATTTAGCGAATGGCTTGGTCTGGGCTTTGCCCAGATTTGCCCAAAATAAAAAACTAATCTTGTATATTATTTTTTTATAAATATAATGTAGAAAATGGCTGAAAAGAAAAAATTAACTCCTACTCAAAAAAGAAAAAGGAGATTAAAAATTACATATTCTATTTTATTATCGCTTTTAATTGTGAGCTTTGTTTTTATGGGTGTCCTTTACAAAAATGGAGGAAAAAGTATTTATAAGAATAATCTTTCAAAAGATAATATTTGTGTTGAAAATAGTGATGAAAAAAAAGTTGACAAAAATAGAGTCAATAAAGAAGTTTCTAAAAATAAAGAAGTTAATAAAATAGACAATAAGAGAGATAATAAAATTGATAAAAAAACTGTTGTGAAAAATAAAGATGTTGGTAAAAAGGATTCTAAAAAGAAGAAAAAACTTGTTTTTGTAATTGATGATTGTGGTTTAAGTTTGGAGAATTTGAAGCTTTTTTTGAAAATTCCTGGTAAAGTTACTTTTGCAATTATGCCTCAAAGGAGATTTAGCTTTGAAAGTGATGAGATTTTATACAATAGTGGACAAGAGATTATTTTGCATCAACCTATGGAGGCTAAAAGTAGTTCTGCAGATCCTGGGGTAGGGGCTATTTATGAATTTTCTGATTATAATTATATTTATAAAACTTTAACAGAAAATTTAAAGAGTGTGCCTCACGCTATAGGAATTAATAATCATATGGGATCTAAGGCGACATCAAATTTAGAGACTATGAAAATAGTTTGTTCTTATTTGAAAGAGAGAGATATGTTTTTTTTAGATAGTAAAACTGCTAGTAGCTCTGTAGTTCCAGAGGCTGCTAAAAGTGTTGGTTTAAATTATCTTGTTAGGAATGCTGTTTTTTTAGATAATGAAAAAAGTAGAGAGTATATTTTATCTACTTTGGAGAGTGGTTTAAAGACTGCAGAGAGAGATGGATATGCTATTATGATTGGGCATTTGGTTACTCAAGAGTTGGCTAGGATTTTAATAGAGTTTTATCCAGAGTTAGAAAAAAGTTATGAGCTTTGTAGTTTAGAAGCTCTATTAGGAGATTTTTAAGTGTTAGTTTTAGGAATTGAGAGTTCTTGTGATGAGTGTTCTGTTGCTGTTGTAGAAGATGGTAGAAGGATTTTAAGCAATGTTATAGCAACTCAAATAGATTTACATAGAAAATACAATGGAGTTGTTCCAGAAATCGCTTCTAGGATTCATACAGAGTGGATTTTGCCAGTTGTAAAACAGTCTTTGGAAGAGGCAAAAATTACAAAAGAGGATATTGATGGTGTTGCAGTTGCAAATAGACCTGGTTTAGTAGGCTCACTTTTGGTTGGTGTTAATTTTGCAAAATCTTTTGCTTACTCGATTGATAGGCCCTTTGTTGGTGTAGATCATATTAGAGCCCATTTGTATGCATCACATTTAGAGAATGATATTGAATACCCATATATTGGTCTTTTAGTTTCTGGTGGTCATACTATTTTATGTATAGTTAAGAGTTTTGATGATATAGAGGTTTTAGGAACAACTATTGATGATGCTATTGGTGAAGCCTTTGATAAGGTAGCAAAATTTTATGATTTGGGTTATCCAGGTGGTGTAGCTATAGATAAGCTTAGCAGGGAAGGGAATTGTAATGCCTATAACTTCCCAACTCCAGTTTTAAATAAGGGAAATCATAAATATGATGTTTCATATTCTGGACTTAAAAATGCTACAATAAATCAGAGACATCAATTTTTTGTAGAAGGTGATATTGATAATAAGGCAGATATAGCAGCATCTTTTCAAAAAAGAGCTATAACTATTTTGCTTAAAAAGTTGTATATATTAATTGAAGATACTGGAATTAAAACTGTTGTGGCTGGTGGTGGTGTAGCGGCTAACTCATATTTAAGAGAGGATTTGAGTAAAAGAGAAGATTTAAGAGTAATTTTTCCATCTTTAAGACTCTGCACAGATAATGGTGCTATGGTTGCTGGCATTGGCTATCACTACTTAAAAGGTGGTAAATGTGACTCTTTGGATATTACAGCATCGCCTAGAGTTTCTAGTTTTAAAAGAAAAGCATAAACAAAAATAAAAGGAGATTAAAATGGCAGATTTTTCTTATAATATAAATAAAGAATTTGGATTGTTAAATAACGGAACATCTTGGGTTAAAAAATTATGTTTAATTAGTTGGAATGGTGGAGTAGCTAAATATGACATAAGAAATTGGGCTGTAGATGGAAGTAAAATGGGTAAAGGAATTACCTTAACTAAAGATGAACTTATAGAGTTAAAAAAATTATTAAATAGTATAGAAATTGATTAACTAAAAATAAGTATAGCAAATATAGTCAGTAAAACAAAGCCAAGTGTGTATTTTATTACAAC
>PDWI01011148.1_pt1 | contig 10474 bp, 8 predicted proteins | sample 1430891 | NCBI WGS metagenome assembly PDWI01 (sample SAMN01162508, study PRJNA174530) | Oral metagenome, whole genome shotgun sequencing project. | biome: Marine environment; feature: Marine mammal; material: Swab sample of the gingival sulcus; isolation source: swab sample of gingival sulcus... | reverse complement strand
TTGCCCAATCAATCGCCGTCATCTTTTTATTTAACATTGTCGCCGTGCTTATTTTCCCTACTTTAGGTAAGTTGTTTACCATGACAAACTATGGCTTTGCGTCTTTGCCGGCACTGCTATAAACGACACATCTTCAGTGACCGCCACCGCAACAATCTGGGACAATCTCTACAATGCAAACGCGCTAGATGTCGCCACTGTCGTAAAATTAACGCGTACTTTGGCAATTATTCCAATAGTATTTTTTCTGTCAGTTTATAAACAGCAAAATCAAATAAAAATTGGCCTAACTGCCGAAAAACCGACATTTAACCTATTTAAGTTGGTACCTAAATTTTTAATTCTATTCTTGATTGCCGCACTACTGGCAACTGTGATGACGCTGCCGACAAGTTTTGTGCACAACACAAAATTATTAAGTAAATTTTTTATCACTATGGCAATGGCGGCAATTGGCCTAAAGACTAACTTTATCAAGCTGATTAAAACAGGTGGTACGGCCATTTTACTTGGTTTTAGCTGTTGGTTATCAATTATTATAACCAGTCTTTTGATACTATCGATTGTATCGAGATAGACACCATCAAAGCCCTGATCAATGATCTGGTCAAGATAGCTATCTGAACTACCGTAGATGATATTCTGCCAATCTTTTTCCCAATATTTTACACGATAATTGCCTTCCCATTCGGGATTTTCTTCATCTAACCACGCTGATTCTTCATCATCTTGTGGAAAATAATAGCGATAATCTTCGGCTTCGCCAATTGACATATAGGCAATGACCAGCCGCTTTGCGCCAGATTGCTTTTGCTTTAGCTGTGCAACCATCTCCTTTGTCAATGGCTCTCCGTCATTGTCAAAGGCATCGACAATGATAAGATCGTAATCGGTTTTGCCCACATCTGCAATTAAATTTTCAATTTCTGGGTATTCTTCCGGATTTATCAAATAGAGAAAATTAGTTGCATCGGCAAGCGATTTAACCGCGCCATTATTAAAGGCAACATATTGACTTTGAACGCCAGTTGGTATGCTACTTAGATTGAGATGGCCAAAAAAGTGAATTGCCTGTTTAATTGTCGGCTGCTCAGTTTCTGCTTTAATAGCGCTATTTTGATCAGTGTAATCGGTCAATAGCAATTTTTTATCAGCCTCTAATAAAACGCTCAGTTCTTGTCTTATGTCAGTAATTTCGTCAGCTGGGCGCAATTCATTTTCTTCATCATTGCCATACATATATGGCTCTTGACCAAAGCCATCAATTGCCTCTAAATAAGCCTTATTGGGCTGCCCTTCACTTTGCAGTAAGCCTAACCCATTTTGTGGAATAATTATAAAATCTGGTTTAAGTGATTTGCTGTACTGACTAATTGCAATCACGAAGTCTTGCATATCTTGTCGATAGTTATGTGTAATGCCATTGTCGTGGTGACAATAGGTCGACAAAGAAAGCAATGCTATAAGTATTATAATAATTAGTGCAACTTTTTTTAATTTCATTTTGGTCTTCTTTCTATCGTGATATTGTTAAACTATGTTTCAATCGCCACTGAAAAACCGAGATTTCTCGGCGCTGCTCGAAATGACAATTTTGAGAAATTTCTTGACAACGCCAGCCTTTTTTTATCAACAAGCCCAAATTATTATGGCAATCTGCAAGAGTTATTTTGGTGTTTGAGCATATCGGTTGAAACAATGCTTGCGTGGTGGCGTGATTATTCTGGGCCAACGCTTCTATAACTCAAAGTCAAATTGAAATACGCCATCGATATTTTCTAAATCTTTTTCGATATCGTACTTATCGATGGTTTGATATGTCTCGTATGATTCGGTATAAGCCGTATAGCCAACATAGCCAATCGCTGCCATTAGCGCTACTGATACAATAAAACGCATAATCTTGTATCTCTTTTCGCTTTTTTGAGTTTTCTTTTTAGCACGGCTACCTATTATTAGATTGACAACAATTAATAGCACTAAAAATACAATAGCAGCAATGCTGATATAATTGACATATTTAACTAAAACCGTACTCATATAGCCATAGTAGTCTTCTAATAGTGCGTTGTCAGCCATTTCATTTAAAATTTCGATACTTCTTGCCACCCTCAGTATTTGAAGTAGCAAGGTCGAAAAAATAGTTGTGATTAAAATGCTGGCAAACACGCCATTTCTATTAAACAGCACGGCAATCAGAAGTAGCAATAATAGGCCAATCTCTATTAAGACGAGTTGGCCAATAACATAGGCCAATTTTGAGGTTGCCAGCCGCGGGGCAAACAATAGCCGTTTAACCATTTTTTCCGGATAAAAGCCAATTTTTATCTTGTTGCCAAGAAAGGCAGTCAATTCATCTCTTAACTTCTCTTTAGTAGGCGTGTCATTGTACAAATTGGCAATAATACTTTCAGCTTCTTCATCTGTATAACTAATGCCTCTGTTATCAAATAAATCGGTCAGTGCCTTTTTAGCAACGGCTGGTTCAACTTGATCAATATTTTCAATTAATGAATCGTAAATATCGTTATTTAATACTGGGTCAATCACCGACGCAATGCTCTTACTTTTGAAATCTTCAACAAACTGCTTGTTAAATGGCTCTAGGTCTTCTGTCTTCAGAAACAAATAAGACAGGCTATTTTCGATGAATGTAGCGACAAAGTCATTCAGTGAGCCCAAATTTAAATCTTTAATTGATGTGTTTTCAACTAATTCGGTTAACCCTTCTATTTTGTCTAATTGATTTTCGGCAAGCTGCTCAATAACATAAGCCTTGTAATCAATTTGATTGAGCGCTTTGATATTTTCATCATACGACAAAAATGAATAGTTTAGCGCTTGATAGGCTAAAAATGTAGTTGTGGTGGCAATTAATAAAATAACTGCCAGTATGCCTATGACAACTTTTAAAAATTTCATATTATTTCCTTTGCCATATGTTGCTAATTTTGTTAAACGCTCGCGATAATATCTGTAATAATTTGATTTGCCATTTTATAGACGTTTTCTGCTGTTTCTCCTATGTAGTAATTGCCGTCTTCGTAGCGAATAATGCCGTCGATCATTGTCATTTTAACATTGCTCTTTGAGCCGCTGTAGACGACATTTTTAACAATGTTATTGAGTGGCTGCATATTGGGTTGCTGTAGGTCAAGCATGATTAAATCGGCCTTTTTACCGACGGCCAGTACATCACAATCGGTTAAACCCATTGCTTTAGCACTGCCAATGGTCGCCATTTTTATAACGTCATAAGCATCGACAACGGCGGCATCGTCACAGTACACTTTAGCTAGCCCACTGACCAAAAACATTTCTCTGAACATATCTAAGGCGTTATTGCCAGCCGGACCATCGGTGCCAATGCCGATGTTGATACCCATTTGTAGTGCAGTGTTAATATCAGCAATGCCACTGGCCAATTTTAAATTAGCCGCCGGGTTGGTGATAATCGACAGGTGCTTTTCTAAAAATATTTGTCTATCTTGTTCGGTTAAATGCACGCAGTGATAGCCACCACCACCGTAGTCAAACAAGCCATGCTTGTCCATATAAACAGTTGGTGTCACGCCATGCCGTTCAATACAACCTGCTACTTCGGCTTTGGTTTCAGAATTATGGGCAAAAACCGGCTGTTTAAGTTGATGCGCCAGTGCCGATAATTCGCGCATCACTGCATCGTTTGTGGTATATTCAGCATGAAAGCCCAATTTAAACGATACATTGTCGGCGTAGTTTTGAAATTTATTAAATAGTGCTTCTTCTTCTTGAACATGCTTTACATCGTCAAGTGCAGTACCGACCATCACTGTTCGAAAACCAGTGTCAACGGTCGCTTTAGCAATGCTATCGTTATAGTAATACATATCAAAATTTGCCGTAATACCACTGCTTAGGTATTCCATTATGGCCAACTTGGTTAAATGATAAACGCGTTCGGCATCTAACTTGGCCTCCAGCGGAAATATCTTTTTATGCAACCAATCCATTAGCGGCAAATCGTCGGCGTAAGACCTTAAAAAAGTCATGGCCGAATGGGTGTGGCCATTTTTAAAGCCGGGCATAATTAAATTGCCGTTGGCGTCAATTTGTCTGTCCCATGTTATGGTTTTATCATCTTTGCTGGGGCCAATATAGCTAATGCGATCAGCTTCGACCCAGAGTTCACCTTCAAGTAAATTAAATTGGTCAGTTAGCGTTAGTATGCGTGCATTATAAATTTTTATTTTCATATCAGCACCTCCTTAAAATTAGCGTTTCGCTTTATCGTAAATATCACCCAATGCCTTTGGTGGGCGATTGTGCGTACTAAAAAATATCAACAACACTAAGGTTAACACATAGGGTAGTATCATAATTAAGTCGCCATAGGCGTTGGGCAATTTCAAAGCCTTTATCAGTTCGTAACCACCCGATTTGGCAAAGCCAAACAGCAAACACGTTCCCAAAGTTGGTATAATTTTCCAGTTGCCAAAGATTAGTGCTGCAATTGCCAAAAAACCATAACCAGCATAAATAGACGTCGAGAAATTAGCTGAAATTGAATAGGCGAAACTGATACCGGCTAGCCCTGCCAGTGCACCCGATACTAAAATTGCAACCGTTCGCACGCCCATTACACTGATACCAGCTGCATCTAAGGCCTGCGGATTTTCACCAGCCGCCCTCAAGTGTAAGCCAAATCTGGTACGGTATAGCGCATACCAAGCGACCATTGCCAAAATGACGATAAATAACTGAAAACTATAAAAGTTATCAAATATGAAGCCAATAAGCGGTAGATCTGCCAATAGCGGTATGCGCATGCGCGACGAAATATTAAGTATAATTTTATTTGACGGCTTGCCAAAATAAATGGCACTAATTTGGCGCGTTAAAAAGCTGGTTAGCGCAACGGCCAGTATGTTAATGACGACGCCACTGATGACTTGATTAGCTTTAAATTTTATACACAGCAACGCGTGCAACAGCGAAAACAGGGCGCCCCCCAACATGGCGAAAACCAGTGAAAGCATATAAATAATTTCGCTGTTTAAGCCGCTGTTTAAGGCAATTAGCGCAGCCGCCAAGGCGCCAACAAATGCGCCAAAGCCCTGTAAGCCCTCTAGTGCTAAGTTAATGATACCACTTTTTTCACTATAAATACCACCAATTGTCATAATAAACAATGGCAGTGCAAAAGCTAATCCGTCTACAATTAATGTTTCCATCGATACCTCTTTACAGCACTGTTACATTTTATGGCGTGTTAATTTCTGTCTAATATAAACCGCACAGGCACTAAACAACAGAATAATGCCGATAATAACGGCGGCAATTTCTGCTTCGACCCCCGTTACCGAACGCATATAGGTGCTACCACTACTGAAAATTGAAATTAAAAACGATGCGGCAATAATGCCCAGTGGGTGCGTATTGCCAAGCAATGCAACAGCAATTGCATCAAAGCCAAGCGGCGCAAGCGTGCGCGGCATAATTGAGCCAAAATAACCCATGTAATAGGTAACCCCGGCCAGGCCTGCCAAGCCACCTGACAGCGCCATCGTTTGCATTGTGGTTTTATAGATATTGATACCGGCATGGCGCGCCGCCCGTTTTCCCAAACCCACTGCCTTTATCTCGTAACCAATTGTTGTCTTTGCCATTAAAATATAAAGTGCAATTGCCATCAGTAAGGCGACAATAATGCCCAGTGGAATATCTACTTTTAAATCACCTATGGGGTATTTGGTAATGGTCCAGCGCGCGCTGGCGCTAACTGGATTCGATTGCCTTGATATCGGGTTGATATAACGTGTGTTAATAAAAAAGCCGACGACATATTGAATAATGTAGTTCAACATAATCGAAGAGACGACTTCGTTAATATTAAAGCGATATTTCAAGTAACCAATTAAGCTACCGACTGCTGCACCAGCTAAAAGGCCGACAATTAGCGCAAGCGGTTTAGCAATTAACCAGTGCAATTCAAGATAGCCAACTGTAATCGTGGCAATAAACCCAGCGACCAACATTTGCCCAGCTACACCGATGTTAAACAGCCCTGCTTTTAAGGCGATTGCAACTGCTAAAGAAGCCAGTAGCAGTGGTGTCCAAACGTTGACAAAGCTGGCAAAGTCGGTTAACATGCCCTGACTGCCCCCGTAGCTGGCCTTTGCTAAAAAGCCACTGCCCTGCAGTAAACTATAATAGGCAGTAAGTGGATTTTTACCCAATAATATAAAAATTAACGCACCGGCAATTAAGCTTGCCAGCACAGCTATCAACGGCACTACAATATCGTAGGGGTTAAACTGTTTATTATTCATTTTGTACAACCCCCATCATATATTCGCCTATTTGCTCGGTGCTAAGCGCATTTGCTGTCGCCGTATGCAGTATCTGACCATTATAAATAACGGCGATGGTGTCGGCCAGTTGCATAACCTCGTCAAGTTCTAACGAAATCAGTAAAATGGCCTTGCCCATGTCGCGCTGTTTTAAAATTTGTTTATGAATGTTTTCAATTGCGCCAATGTCTAACCCTCTGGTCGGCTGAACAAAAATCATCAACGGCGCATTTAAGTCGATTTCGCGAGCAATAATTGCCTTTTGTTGGTTACCGCCGCTCATTGAACGCACTATTGTACGGCTGCCGTTGGCCGAACGAATGTCATAACTTTCAATAGCCTGTTCTGTATAACGACTAAAGGCATCGCTATTGAGCCAACTGTTAGTTTGATAGGTCGGTTGGTCATAAGTTTTTAAAACCATATTATCTTGAAGTGGTAAATCGAGAATAAGGGCATCGTTTTGGCGGTCTTCTGGAATATATGATATTTTATGTCTAACCCGTTCGGCTATCGATAAGTCGTTGATCACTTCACCATTTAATTTTATTTGACCACTTTTAATTGGCAACAAGCCGCAAATTGCGTCGGCAAGTGCAATTTGGCCATTGCCCGACACCCCTGCAACAGCCAGTATTTCACCGGCGTGTACAGTTAAGTTAATATCGCTAACTAGGCTAAAGCCAGCTTTGTTTTCGACATTGAGCTGCTTGACGTCGAGCACGACATCGCCAAACTTTGCCGCCTTCTTTTCAATATTAAAATCAATTTCGCGCCCAACCATTAGGTTTGCCATTTCTGACGTACTAGTTGTGGCAACGTCTAAGACGTCAATTAACTTGCCCTTGCGCAGCACCGCACAGCGATCGGCCACCCTTTTAATTTCTTCTAATTTGTGCGTAATTAAAATAATTGTCTTGCCGGCTGCCTTTAAGCTTTTTATAATGTCGAGTAAGGCCGTTATTTCTTGCGGTGTTAATACTGCGGTTGGCTCGTCAAAAATCAGTATTTCAGCCTGACGATAGAGCATTTTGATAATTTCGACACGCTGCATCATTGACACATTTATTTCTTCAATAAGCTTGGCAGGGTCAATTGCCAAACCGTATTTTTGCGATAATTCGGCAATTTTCGCTTCACTTTTTTTGGTATTTAAGTAGGGGATAACGCCGAATTTTTTCGTTTTCGGTTCAATCCCTAAAATGACATTTTCTGCAACGGTATAATTGTCGACTAATTTAAAATGCTGGTGCACCATGCCAATATTAAGGCTGGTTGCGTAGCTCGGTGAATCGACAGTTTCAGGTTTGCCGCGCACAAAAATTTCGCCCTTGTCTGGCTGATACATGCCAAATAGTATGCTCATTAGGGTCGATTTGCCTGCCCCATTTTCACCTAATAGCGCAAATATTTCGCCTTTATTAATAGATAGCGAAATGTCGTCATTGGCGACAATGCCGGGAAATGTCTTGGTAATGTTTTTTAATTCGATAATCGGTGTGGCCATATTGTCCTCATTAATACAACGCGAGATGCCAATTATCAAAGTGGCACCTCGCGTCAAAACAATAATTAATCATTTAAGCCAGGAAAATCTTCCGGTGAAATTTCATTGAAATTTGCTGCCGGTACAATTTTACCCTCTTTTAGAAGTGCATAGGCGGCGTTTAACTTTTCAACCGTTTCGGCTGATAGTTGCTGGCGACCGTCTTTAGAGACAAAACCAGTTGAGTTTGATTCAGCTGTCAACACTTCATTTTTACCAACAAAACTGCCATTGGCCACGTTTTCTAACTGCTTGGTAACATTCATACGCATAACTTTTAGCGCCGATGTTAAAATAATGTTTGAATCGCCATTGACACCGTCGTCGTATTGGTCGACATCACAACCGATTACATGACCGTTATTGGCCTCTTTAACTGCGGTGAAAACGCCATTACCCGATGCGCCAGCAGCGACAAATATAATGTCACAGCCTTCGTCTAACAGGGCATTGGCTACGACTTTACCAGTTGCTTCATCACTAAAATTACCAACGTAGTTACCGCCTACATTGGCGCCCGTAACGTCGGTGCCAGCATACGATGGCAATTCGACAATTTCAACTGCCGTGTCGTATTTTTTGTTGGCATAATTAACGCCCGATTCAAAGCCCCATTGATAGTTGACATTAGACGGAAAAGCAATGCCGTTAACGACGGCAACTTTTTTACTGGTTGACTCTAAGGCAGCTGCCATACCGGCAAAGAAGCCACTTTCTTGTTCGGCAAATAGCATGGCGTAAACATTGTCTAGTTCTACTTGCTTGCCGTCCGCATCAACCGGAAAGACATCGACTAAAATAAACTTAGTGTCGGGGTTGTCCATTGCAACTGTGCCAATGCCGGCAAATTGAAAACCACAAGCAACAATAACGTCATAATCGGCAACAATGGCGGCAACCGTATCAACGGCAGCTGCCGGATCACCAGTTGGCTCGTTAATGGCATTTACAGTTGCTGCTTTGTTCACTTCAATAAAGTCTAAAATGCCGTTATAATTATCTTCATTAAATGAACCGTCATCTACACCAGATGGGCTAGTCACAATGGCAACCTTTAAGCCCGCTGCAACTGGTTCGGTTTGCTGTGCAGCTGTTGTTTCAGCCGCCTTTGTTTCAGCGGCCGTTGTTTCGGCAGCCGTCGTTTCAGCTTTTGTTGTCTGTGGCGCGGTTGTCTCAGTTGTCGTCGTGGTTGTACAGCCGACCATACTAAAAACTAACACGAGAATTAACGTCAATGATAAAATCTTTTTCATGCTCTCCTCCTAAATAGATAGTTCCCTCTAACCCAAAGTATTTAGCTACTAGCTAATAATCTAAGATACTGCTCTTATAATTAGTATAAAACATGTTGCACCATAAGACAAACTATAGTTTAAACCCCGTTTTAAAATGACGGCTGGCAAAGGCCTTTTCGTAGTCTGCTAAGTCATAAAAGTGAATTGGTATAAAGTCGACCAAATTGCGCTTTAATAGATTGAGTGCTGGCTGAAACGGACCACAGCGCGTGCCAATTAGCCTTATCTCGTTGACGACAAAGAAACTGAGGTCTATATTGACATTTTCAGCATAGGTGCTTTTAACAATAATTGTACCGCGCTTGCGTACCAGCTTCTGAGCGGCGACGATGCCACTTGGCGACCCAGTGGCATCAATCACCGTTTCAAAGCTACCTTTAAGCGCAATTGCGGTATTGGCAAAGGGCTTAAAGACTTTCAATTTTTCTTCAGTTTTACCAAATACTGTAATGTCGATGCCCATCAGTGACAGTACCTGAACAATCATATAAGCCAGCTTGCCGTCGCCGAGCAGAGCGACTGGCGTGTCGGGTGGTAGGTGTACAGAGTTAGGTATTTCTAAAGCTGCCGCCAAGGGTTCACAAAACACCGCCTTTTCCGGCGCTAGGCCAGCCGGTACGACATGCAATAAATGGTCGGCAATTTGCAAATATTCAGCAAAGCAACCCCATTTTTGATGAATACCAATTACTTTGCGATTTTCACAGTGCTTTTCGCGATTGCTATTACAATAAATACAATCGCCACAGCCTTCGTTGAGTTCACCAACGACAGTTTTACCAATTAGTTCTGTACGATCTGACGCCGTGACAACACCAACAAATTCGTGGCCTAAGACACCCTTAAAATCGGGCTTGTAGCCCTTTATTATCTCTTTGTCGGTATTGCAAATGGCAGCATGTGTAATTTTAACTACGCTCTGCCCACGCTGTCGTTGTGGCGTTGCCAAATCGGTTCTATAATGTAGCTGTTTGCCGTCAAAGTATAAGCCTTTCATGCTAAGCTCCCATCTGTTTAATCGACAAGCTAATTAGCGTTTTAAACTGGTCAGCGACGCGCGCCGTCGTTTCGGCAACTTCTTCAGCCGTTAACTTTTGATTGCTGATGCCCGCGCCCAAATTAGTGATACAAGAGACGCCACAAATTTGCATGCCCATATGGTTGGCTGCCATCGCCTCGCAAGCCGTGCTCATGCCAACAGCACTGGCACCCCATAGGCGATACATTGCTATTTCTGTCGGCGTTTCGAAATTGGGGCCAGCAGTTTGTAAATAGACGCCACTTTTAGTTGTAATTTGTTG
>PDWI01010346.1_pt1 | contig 10474 bp, 8 predicted proteins | sample 1430891 | NCBI WGS metagenome assembly PDWI01 (sample SAMN01162508, study PRJNA174530) | Oral metagenome, whole genome shotgun sequencing project. | biome: Marine environment; feature: Marine mammal; material: Swab sample of the gingival sulcus; isolation source: swab sample of gingival sulcus... | reverse complement strand
CATTAACCTCAGAATTTATCATAGTCCATGCAACCTCTTTGCAGGCTTCCTCGTGGTCGTAATCTTTGGTGGAACCACTGAGGTTTTTTAGTTTAGTCAAGTAAATTGTTCCGTATTGCACGCCACCTGTGCTGTCTGAACCCTGATAGCGAGCTGCGTATTCCCATTCGGCTTCGGTGGGTAAACGGTAACCTGTACGCCACTTTCCGTCGCTTTTTTTCATAAACTCTATTTTAATGAGATCTTCTATTGTTTTTGTTGCATCTTTAAGTATGCTCCCGTTATCGGCGCCGGAGCGGTAAACACATTCATCGGCACCGACCGTCTTTTCGGTATAGGCATTTGTCCATACGATACAATCTCTCCAGCTGACTCTTGTTACAGGGTGCATTGGATTTCCTATATGCTCTATCGGAGGTTTTGATCCCGAAGAAGGATCCGGCCATTTACCGCCTTGTTGCCCGGGGTTGGCAAATGTATAGCCATTCTTGATTGCCCAATCATATACTTCTTTCCACAATTTATAGGTTATTTCAGTGTTTGAAATATTAAAAGGACTTAATATTACTGTTCTGCCTTCAATAAAGACGCCGATATACTTCCGGCTATTATGCTGCGCCGGATTTGTCTTCCAATCAATTGGCAAGCCTGTTATTCCTTCAGCCGGCATAGCCGGAACTTCTATCATTTTAAAGGGAACAGATCCGCTTCCGTTATTCGTGCTTGTCGCAGGTGGACACGCCGTAAATCCAAGTAACACTGTAAGTGCTACTGCCAAAACAGAGAAGGCTCGTATACTTCTTGTTATTCTTTTTTTCATGTTTTCTCCTTTTCTTAGCCCGAATCAGGGCAGATATAAAAACTTTCTTCTATAATACCCCCCCCGTCAAAAAGTCAAGCCGTATGAATGTATTAGCATAGATATTCGTGGCAAACGCTCCACCGAGAGTCCATATCGAGCTTGAGTTTCGTTACACGAAACTCATTATGCACACGGATGTGCGTATATTCAAACATTCGCGATGTTTCAGCGGAGCTGAAACTCGACAGCTATTTTTTATTCAGGAAGTATAAAAAATAGCCGACATCCGTGTCCGTTTTGATACTTCTATGCAGGGACAATAGTTGGAGCCGTGCGGTACAACAGGGGTGTGCTGTACCGCGTTTTTTTTAAAATTGGTGATATGCTTTTTCTATTTGAGTCAGTAAGGAGTTATCCGTAATTTCGCTTATTTTTTGTACGGTTGCGATAACGCCCATCTCTTGCAAGAGTTTTTGTAACTCAATACTTTGTGCGTCTGTTTCGCATCGGTAATGCAAGGCGGCCCCCATACCGAGAATCAGATGTTCTACCGAGTGATTGTATTCGCGTGCGGTTTGAAGCGGTTTTACAAAGCGTTCCATCGGCGATAATTTTCGTATGGGTTCTCTGCCGACGCGTTTCAGTTCATCTTTTAGATAGGGATTTTTAAAGCGTTTGATAATTTTTTCGATGTAGGCATAATGCTGTTTTTTGTCAAAGGCAAATTTGTCGATAAGTCCGTTTCCGCTTTCTTTCATTGCATTGATAACAATGTTTTCTATTTCTGTGTCGGCGATGCTTTCGTCCACAAAGCTGTAGCCTTTAATAAGTCCCAGATAGGCGGTGATGGCGTGTCCTGTGTTCAGTGTGAAGAGTTTTCTTTCGATGTAAGCACTTAAATTATCGCTGATATTCATGCCTTCAATGTGCGGAATGTCGCCCCGAAAACCTGCCTTTTCTACATTCCATTCGTAAAATTCTTCGACGCTGACATCTAAAAGATTTTCGTGTCGAGCCGGCGGAACGATTCGGTCAACTGAGCAATTGGGAAAGCCGACCACTTTTTCCGCATAGGTGCTTTCGTCTTCGTTAAGGTGTGACATAACGGCGTTTTTCAAAAGCGTGCCGGCGGATACGGCATTTTCGCAGGCAATAATGTTAAGTGGCTGTGTTATGCCGGCGGTCTTGCGTGCTTTGATACCCTTTGCGATGGCAGGTGCTATTTTTTCTAAGATTTTTGCCCCGACCGCAGTGGTTATAATTTCTGCTTGTGTGATTTCTTGAATAAAATCTTCAGACGATGAAAGTACGCCCGAAATAGTGTCAATTGTAATTGTTTGCGTTTGTAAATCTTGTACGTTAATCGTGTAGTGTTTTTTTGTGTTTATTTCGTTAATGATGTTTTCGGCTATATCGGCAAAGACGACGTGATAGCCCGAATTATGCAGCAGCGCGGCGATAAAGCCTCTGCCGATGTTTCCTGCTCCGATTTGGATTGCTCGTTTCATAAAATGTCCTTTTTTTGTGCGGGTATTTTTTGCAAAATGTTTTGCGTGTGGCTCATAGTGAAATAAGGCAGAAGACGTTTTTTAAGATTTTTACAATGCCTCTGCCTTATTTTTTAGAAGATGTTTTTTTACGATTCTTCTTTGATGTATTTTTTGAATCTGTCAAACAGTGCGTCCAGATTTTCATCTTTCAGGAAATTCTTGATGGTAATTATTTCAATTTCTCCGTCAGGATTATGGACTCGGTCTTTCAAATTTTTGTGCGTTACAACGATATTTGTACCGCTTGGAATGTCTGAAACAGAAGCGTGTACAACGGTTATGTCGCCGTCATAATTTTTTATTCTGTTTCTGAATTTTGATGCGCCCATTGCGGAAGTTCCCATTCCTGCATCACAGGCAAATACAATTTTCTGTATGTTTTTTGCATCTTGAAAGCGTGAAGCTGAATCTGTACCGGCAAAATTACCTTTTTTCATTGCGTGCATTTTTTCTGTTGCGGCATCAATGTCGTCTTCGGCATTTGTGAGTGCTGCTTTTTTCACAAAGATTGATGCAACCAAGAAGCTGACAACAGTTGCAACCAATACACCGGCAATAACGGCAAAGTGGTGTCCTTTTGCAGTCATGGTCAGAATTGCAATGATGCTTCCCGGTGAAGCGGGAGCAACCAAACCTGCACCCAAGAGGTTAAAGGTAATAACGCCTGATACACCGCCTGCAATTGCTGCAAGAACAAGGATGGGTTGCATTAACACAAATGGGAAGTAGATTTCGTGAATACCGCCGATAAAATGGATAAGAATTGCTCCCGGTGCTGATTGTTTTGCGTTGCCTTTTCCGAATAACAAATATGCTAATAAAATACCAAGACCCGGTCCGGGATTTGTTTCCAGCAAAAACATGATTGACATACCGGCGTCTTTTACTTCGTTTAATCCGATAGGCGACAGTACACCGTGGTTTATTGCGTTATTCAAGAATAAAATTTTACCGGGTTCAATAAATATTGAAACGAGTGGTAAGAGGCTGCTTTCAACCAAAAATTTTACGCCTGCTTCTAATAGTACGGTAACAGAAGAAATAATCGGTTCAACACCGTAGTATCCGATAATGGCAAGCACCATTCCCAAAATTCCCAAAGAGAAATTGTTTACCAGCATTTCCAAACCGGGTTTTACTTTGCCGTTTATAAGTTCATCAAATTTTTTGATGACAAAACCGCCCAAGGGCCCCATTACCATTGCACCCAGCAACATCGGAATTTTTGCGCCAACGATTACACCGATTGTAGCAATTGCACCCATTACGGCTCCGCGTTCGCCTCCGACCATTTTACCGCCCTGATAGGCTATTAAGATCGGCAACAAGTAGGTCAATGCCGGCCCGACAATCGTTGCAAGGTTTTCATTCGGTAAATATCCGGCAGGAATAAACAATGCCGTGATAAACCCCCACGCGATGAAAGCGCCAATGTTCGGCATTATCATCGAACTCAAAAAGCGCCCAAATTTTTGCACGCCTGTTGTAAAATTTCCTAAATTCTTAGTCATATATCCTCCTATGTCTTTGAATTTTTTTATGCAAATCAGTATACGGCATGATTTTCCAAAAAGCAAGGATTTATTTTCTCTTTTCAAAAAAAATTTTCACACATATACGACATGCTCTTGACATATTTGTGGTATTTAACTATACTTTCTTTACTAGCTAACTAGTAAAGCAAGTAACAGAAGGAGGCTTGAGTGAAAATAAAATATGACCCGACGATTCCAATTTTTCTGCAAATTGCACAAAAACTTAAAGAAGATGTTTTTAACGGCGTGTATAAAACAGGCGACAAATTGCCGTCTATCAGCGAGTTAAGCACAATGATGGATGTAAACCAAAACACCGTTATTCGCGTATACGAAGCTTTGGATCGTGAACATTTAGTCGAAAGCCGACGCGGAATGGGCTATTTTCTTGCGGCAACAGAACAGGATATTGAGCGACTTCGTGTGGAAATGGCGACAGGCATTTGCGAGAAAGCCGTAATGCAGTTTAGAGAATTACATTTCTCGGATGAACAAATAATTGCTTCAATTAACGATTATCTTAAAAGCACAGGAGGAAAAAAATGAGTGTGATTTTATCAACCGAAGGGCTCACAAAAAAATATTTGATGACGCCTGTTTTAAAAAATGTCAATTTAGAAGTTAAAAGCGGTCAAATCTATGGTCTTTTGGGACCAAACGGATCGGGGAAAACAACCTTGCTGAAAATTATAGCCGGATTACTGCAACCGACATCAGGAAGTTTTTCAGTGTGCGGAAAAACACGCGGAATTGAAACAAAAAAACTGGTTTCGTTTTTGCCCGACAGAAATACGCTTTTTTCGTGGATGACTGCAGAAGATGCAATCAACTACTACGCAGATTTCTTTGAAGATTTTGACAGTGCCAAAGCATTTGATATGCTGAAATTTATGAATTTAGAAAAAACACAAAAAGCAAAAACAATGTCAAAAGGTATGCTCGAAAAATTAAATTTAACGCTGACCTTTTCACGTCGTTCACGGCTTTTTATTTTAGACGAACCCTTAGGCGGAACCGATCCGGTTGCTCGCGAACGCATTATTGACACAATTATCAAAACATGGGCAGAAGACGCTGCAATTATTGTAAGCACCCACTTGGTTTCTGACATTGAACATGTCTTTAATGACTTTTCTTTTTTAAGCAATGGCGAAATTATTTTTACAGGCGATGCAGAAGACGTGCGCGTTGAGAAAGGTAAATCTATTTATCAGTTTTATATAGAAACCTTTCAGCATTTAATCTAAAAACAAGGAGACCTCATTATGAATTATTTTGGCAAACTTTTTAAGTACGAATTACGTCGACGTTCAATGACTATAACCTTATTACTCGGTATCATGGTTGGATTAACACTTATTGCAACATTGTTGTCGTTACCGTTTAGGGATGAAGTGTTTAAAACGTTTGGAACACCGGCAATTTTTATGTTCTTTTCACAAGCCTCTCTAATCGGCATTCCGTTTTTTATGTTCTTTTATTCGGGCGCCGGTTTTAGCAAAACATTGTTATATCAAAATTCAAATTATTTATTGTTATCATTGCCTGTTCCGTCATATGTGTTACTTGGCGCACACATTGTTGCAGGTTTAGTTGAGTTTTTACTCTATGCGGTTGTGGCAGTTCTATTAGAAATATGGAATGTATTCTTTGTGTCTTCGGCCGGATCAACCAACTTTGCTGATTTAATATATCTTTTGGGTGTGAATATTCGTGCAAATTGGGCGGCTTCATTACTTTTTATCGCATCGGTTTTACTTATGTTCTTTTTTATAGGAACACTGATATTGGCTGTTGCTATTTTTATTCGATCTTTTATTCGCAAACGCCGACACCTTGCAACCGCTATTAGTGTGTTTGTGAGTTTATTCTTATTATTCAAATTAATTGACAAGCTTTCACGCATGGCAAATGTGTGGGTTTGGGAGCTAAAGATGCAACTTTATTCATTTAAAGATCTTACAACCTTATCATTATTGCCTTCAGAAACAACAATGAATATTTCTTTGGTTCCGTTGTTGAGCTTCCTTGTGCTTTCGATTGCATTTTTTTCGATAGCAAGTTGGATATTGAAAAATAAAATAGAAGTCTAAGTATATTCCCAAAGCCCAAGAAACACTGCCACTGGTGGCGGTGTTTCTTTTTATATGACTGTCCTGAACAAATTTCACCGTGTCCATGTTGTATAGAATGTATAACAGTAAAGCAATCTACAAAAAAATTTTAATTGATCCCTCTGTATGTGTAACTTGTCGAAGTTCTTATTTTTTTATATCTTGTATCAGATAACGTGGATGTTATTTGTATAGATCACTACAATTATTTTTCTGGAGGTACTCTTTAATGTTTATCAAAATAAAGAAACCAATATTTTTTCTGGGGATAATGGCGATTTCTGTTGTCTTGATTTCTGCTCGTTGTTCATCAGATAATTCGGCTCATACCGCCTATGCAGATATGAGCGGAAATACAACAATCAGTAAGAAAAGCATTTCATTTTTAGAACAATTTCAGCAGGCAAATCGCGATGTTGTTAATTCGGCTTTACCGTCAGTGGTTACACTTGATGTTGTAGAAATGCGAAAACAGCAAAATATGATGCCGAAGGGCTTTGAATGGTTTTTCGGGAAACCCAATTCAAACGGCGGTGAAAAAGAATATCGTGCAGAAGCGCTTGGCTCTGGTGTCATTGTACGCCGTACGGGTTCAACTTATTATGTTTTGACCAATCAACACGTTGTGGGAAAGGCGAGCGAAATTGTTGTGCGCTTGTTTGACGGAACAGAAATAACCGGTAAACTTGTAGGTGGAGATGAGCGTCGCGATATTGCGCTTGTTTCTTTTGAATCAAAGGCTGATTGGCAGGTTGCTCGACTCGGTGATTCAAACACCGTTGAAGTTGGCGACCTTATGTTTGCAATCGGATCGCCCTTGGGTTTTGTTTCGAGTGTTACACAGGGAATTGTGAGTGCTGTTGGGCGAACTCAAGGACCGGGTAAAAATATTAACGATTTTATCCAAACCGATGCAGCCATCAACCAAGGAAACTCAGGCGGACCGCTCATTAACATTTACGGTGAAGTTATCGGCATTAACTCGTGGATTGCTTCGTCAAGTGGCGGCTCACAAGGCTTGGGCTTTTCAATTCCTATCAACAACGTTAAAAAAGCAATTGATGACTTTATTACTGACGGAAAACTCTCCTATGGTTGGTTGGGTGTTCAGCTTATTGAAGCAAACAAAGAAATTCTTAAAGATCTGGGTGTCGCAAAAATGAAAGGTGCCTTGGCGGTTGGAGTCTTCAAAGGGTCTCCGGCTGACAAGGCCGGTATTAAACCCGGTGATTTTGTAATTCGCTTAAACGATAAAGATGTAAAGACTATGAATCAACTGAGACTTGATGTAGGAAATTTACATGCCGGCGAAAAAGGTGTGTTTACGGTTATTCGAGACGGAAAGAAAGTTACGCTCAGCGCCACAATCGGACGACGGGACGAGAAAAAAGTGGGGGATTCAAAACACTTGTTCCCCGGCTTTGCTCCCTATGTTTTGACTAAAGAAATACGGGAAAAACTTGAATTAAAAGCAGGACAAAAAGGTGTTTTGGTAACAGATATTCAACTTAAAACCGCAGGCGCAACAATGGGCTTAAAAAAAGGCGATGTTATTATTGCGGTGAATGATAAAAATATCGGATCACTGCGAGACTTCTACCGCGAATTAAACAACGCCAAACGCGAATTGTGGTTTACGATTTTACGTGAAGGAAATACATTTTCAACCATTCGTTTCGTGTTCTAAAATCTAAGAGACAGGTGCAAAATTCAGATGAGTTTTACACCTCGTTCAAGGGTCGAAAATAGAAGAAAAATACATAGCTTGTATATTTTTTGAAAGGTGTTATTCGCTTTAGAATAACACCTTTTTTGTATTTCAATATGATGGTATAGTTCCAAAACTTTCTAGACAGCTCTGAGATTGTATGATACAATTCTGAATATGCAAAAATAGGGAGATATAGGCAGTATGAATTTTTGGCATATGCAGTTACACTGTGGAGATAAAAATGAAATTGATAGAAATGATAAGTCTTAACTGATTTCATATATGTATGTTAGACAAGCAAAACTAAAAGCTTGATTTTAAAAATCCTCTCCTCTTATCGATTGTAGTTTCGCAACCCTTTCAAAAATCGCCATAAAGCAGTATAATAATTGCTTATAAATAATTGGATAAAAGCTGGAGGATTTATGGACTCGACGGTAAAGAATTTGCATCCGCTTGAAATTAAGGTGTTGCAACAGTATACAAGTGCGGACGAATTGTGTGTTGAACGCATTTGTGCTGATTTAAATTATAAAGAAGGGCATGCAAATCAAGCTTTTTCGTGGTTGGGAATGAAAGGCTTGGTTGAAGAAATTGAACGAAAAACCGAGCAATTTTTTGAGTTGACAGAAACGGGTGTTGAGTATGCCGAAAAGGGAACACCGCAAGAACGTATTTTAGATTTGTTAAAAAAAGGTACGCCAAAAAAACTGCCTGAAATTGCAGGTGAATTAGGTTTTGAAAATAAAACAGTAGGTTCGGCTTTTGGTCAATTATCAAAAGACGGCTGTGTGAAAATGGATGCTGAAAAATGCGCAACATTTGTGCGTGAACCTCAATCTTCTTCCATAGAAGAAACTAAAGCATTGTTGCAAAAAGCACTGAAAGCAGACAAGCACGTCTTGGCAGAAAGCAATTTAAATGCAGATGAAAAAAAAGTAATTGGCGGAATTGCAAAAAAACGTGGTGCCGCTGACAGCCCGTTTAGAATTATCGAACGAGATACGGTAACATATCGATTAACAAAAGCGGCGGATACGGTTCGTGATGAACTGAAAACCGCAGGCATTACCGGCGATGAATTGGGCGCACTGAGTGTTGAAATGCTGAAGAGCGGAGAGTGGCAAGGAAAATCTTTCCGTCCATATAATATTCAATTACCGCCGGCACGACTTATTCCGGGGCGAACAAATGCCTATGCAGACTTTTTGGAAAGCGTAAAAGACCGTTTGGTTGGTTTGGGTTTTGAAGAGTTTGACGGAGACTTGGTTGAATCAGATTTCTGGAACTCTGACGCGCTCTTTATGCCTCAGTTTCATGCCGCACGCGATATTCACGATGTTTATTATGTAAAAAATCCGACACACGCAAAAAGCATTGAAGAGCCGTATTTGTCGGCCGTTGCCCAAACGCATAAAGACGGCGGAAATTCAGGCAGTCGCGGATGGGGCTATAATTTTGACACTGACTTTACTCGCCGACTGTTGCTTCGCAGTCAAGGTACGGTTTTATCGGCGCATCAATTGACCAAAGCTCGCGTTCCGGGAAAATATTTTGGCATTGCGCGCTGTTTCCGTTACGATCAAGTTGATGCAACGCACCTTTCTGACTTTTATCAAACGGAAGGAATTGTTTTAGGCAATGACGTAAATTTGCGAACGCTTTTGGGCTTGTTAAAAACCTTTGCGGTCGAAATTGCGGGAGCAACCGAAGTTCGCTATGTTGGCGGATATTTCCCCTTTACGGAGCCATCAATCGAAGTGCATATTAAACACCCTGTGCTTGGTTGGTTTGAGCTTGGTGGTTCGGGAATTTTCCGTCCCGAAGTAACAAAACCGCTTGGCATTGATGTGCCGGTGTTGGCGTGGGGCTTAGGCATTGACCGAATGGCGCTGATGGCGTTAGGCTTGAATGACCTGCGTGAATTATTCAGCACTGACATTGAAGCTGTTCGATTGCGAAAATAAATGCGCCGAGGTTTTGATATAATGCGGGAGATTGTTGTATGAAACACAGATATTTGTTGCTGTTTTTTGTCTTAATGTTATTGGCTTCTTGTTCAAAAGAAGTTGCGCGAATTACGCTTAACGAGCAAGTAACCGAAGGGCGCTGTGAGTTTCGTCTTGCAGAAAAACAAGCAATAGAATTATGGACGGATTTGGACATACAATACACAGAGCCGTTTTCGCTTGTTTATGCAATAACAATGTTGAAAGACGGTAAAATCGTATACGAAAAATATTGTGATTGTTTTGATGTTGATCGTGAATTATTTTCAGTCAAAAAACAAATTAACGCCAAGCATTCCGTAAAATATCAAGGAAGATTAAACTGCACCATTCCGAAAGCAGACAAAGGAACCTACACTTTGACGGTACAATCACTGTTAAAGGGAAGTGAATATAAATTAAAGAAGGTAGATATTGTTATTAAAAAATAACAGTCTATACCGAAAAAAATAAACGGAGAAAATTATGCCAAAAATTGAAGTAAACGAAACTCTTTTTTTTGAACAACTTGAAAAAAAATATTCAAATGATGAACTTGAAGCGATTTTTCCTTCAGCAAAAGCGGAATTAGATGAGCCGGCAAATCCTGCCGAGCCAAAAGAAACGCGCACGCTTAAAATCGAATTAAACGACACAAACCGTCCCGACTTGTGGTCAACTGCAGGTTTGGCACGCTTACTTCGTGTACACGGCGGAGGCACCAATCGTTCAAGCGAATATAAAAAAGCAATTCCAACGGAATATCCTGAGGGC
>PDWI01010345.1_pt1 | contig 10474 bp, 8 predicted proteins | sample 1430891 | NCBI WGS metagenome assembly PDWI01 (sample SAMN01162508, study PRJNA174530) | Oral metagenome, whole genome shotgun sequencing project. | biome: Marine environment; feature: Marine mammal; material: Swab sample of the gingival sulcus; isolation source: swab sample of gingival sulcus... | reverse complement strand
CGTCAATGTTTTCATTAACCTGATTTAATATATTAAGTCTATAAGAAGAGTATTGTTTTTCCTTACTGAGACGGATTAATTTGTTCAGTAGGTTTATTTTTGCCGTTAGATTTTTAGAAGTTTTTTCAAGCTGAAGCTCAAGTTCTTTGATTTTCTTTATATCAACTCGCCATACCACTTTTCCTCCGAGTATCTCTTTTGAGGAATATCTCTTGTTTTTTTCGCTTTCATAGCTTACGGGTGAGTTTGAAATGACTATTTCATCATCCTTATTAAACAAAAACATAGGAATGGAAGTCTTTAAGAACATTGTCTTGTAGCTCGGGTCACTCTCTATTAGACCTGAGGAGATAATAAGCTCCAGGAATATAAGGATTGATATTATGGAAACTCTTGTTATCTCGCTCTCGAGTAATATCGGTACACGCATATTATAGCCTATGATGTAAAGAGAGAAGACGACAAAGTGTATAGTAGTCATTATTATGTATAGGTGCTTTTTCCTCTCGTTGGCATATTTGTATAGTCTAAAATAGCAGTAAATATAGGTACTTATTATATAAACGATTGCAATATAATAGACAATTGCTACGGAACTGTAACGTATTGAAATAAAGGAGTAAGTAAACTTGAAAGCTAGCTGGTGAAAGTTGTTTGTCATGAATAAGACGATTAAATTGATAGCAAAAATAAGATGTAACAAATGGATAATTTTGTTAGTTTTTGTAGTCGATTTTGTTATTTCAAAAGTAATTAGTAGAGCTATATTTGGTATCAGTATTCGAGGAATGTAAAATGCGTACCAAAGATATATGTACCCAATTCTCTCTGAATGGTATTTTAAGACTCTGGCTATTATCCAGAAGATTAGCAACAAAATCATATAGGAGAGCAAATATTTAATTTTTACTTCTTTAGTCCTAGATACAATATTTAACCCTACGAGTGCAGTTATAACTAGTAGTATTAGATAAGACAAGAAGTCCTCATCGCCATTGCCTGTTGTTAGAAGTCTTTTTCTATAGAATATACGTTTCACTTGTGGGGTTATGTGATACATCATCCTACTTATGGTTTCTGAAGAGTAGTCACCAAAGGTGTACGTCTTACTATTTCTGTTTTGAATAGCCAAATATCCGGTAGTGTAGAAGCTGGTATAGTCGTTATTAAGATTCGCCATATAATGACTTTCTTTATTTAGTAACCATAGTGTTTCGTAGTCTTTAGAAATATAGTAATCATAGTCTTGGTTTATCTCAAATATATTTTTTTTGACCTCAAACAGACCTTCATCTTTTTTAACTTTGAGAAGCTTGATGGTTTCTTTCGTTGGTATGGAATTTTTCATCGACAAGTATACGATTAGGTCGTAGAATGTTTTTTCTTTGCTAACGACTACTTTACTATTGCTATTAAGGATGCTTTCAAGGGACTCATTTTCAGTGCTTTTATTTTTTGAAGTTATATTAAATCCGCTCCTCGAAATCGGAACATAGGAGAACTCTTCCAGAAGATCTGCCATAAGTTCTCCTTTAAAACTTGGTACCAGAACGTTTGTAGCCGGTTTTTTTTGGTCATAGGAGAAGCAGACCATTATTATAACAGACAAAAGTAAAATACTCGCCATTAAGATGTACTTAATCTTGTCCATACTCCTCCTCGATATCAACGATGCTAATAAGCTTGTTCGTTAAAAGGTAAATTGCTAACTTTGAGACATTATTAAAATCAGTTTTATCAAGTATTTTGCTGATTTGCTTTTTTACGGTTGACTCGGATAGATGAAGATCTTCGGAAATCTCTTTTCTGCTTTTCCCAATGCATATTTTTCGGAGTATTTCATATTCATCATCATCGAATACATAGTCTCCAAATTCTAGATTATGACTTGACCTAGGATAGGTAGTATACTCGCTAAGCGTATTTTTAACGACAGTAACAAAGTCCTTTGTGCCTATATTTTTGTAGATAAAAGAATCAATATTAGCTTCCTTTGCCGTTTTGAGATAGGTCGGATCAGTTATACTAGTCATTATGATAATTTTTAACATAGGATGAATTTTCTTGAGCTCTACGGCTACACTTAGTCCATTTGAACGATTCTCAGTAAAAATATCCATGATTAACAAATCGGGTTCATAGTTTTTGACAAGTTCGAATGCATCGTTTGCGCAAGTTGAAGTTGCAACAACTTTGAAGTCTGTCTCAATTTCAATAGTTCTAGCTAAAGATTCGAGAACTATCGTTTGATCTTCAATGATTATTATTCTCTTCATACTGCCACCCACCACTTATATTTTCCTTTAAATAATTACCTTACACTGTTATAATATCATATGTATAAAAAAAAATGAAGAAATGAGTTACTTATGAGAAAAAGACTGTTATTAATAGCTCTAGTCGGGATTTTACTCACCTCATGCTCAAATCAAAAGGTCAAAGAGGGAGTAGAGTCTTTCGATCAGGGTGATTATGTTAAATCAATAGAAGTTTATAATGAAGTATTGGCTAATAATGAAAAAGATCACAAAGTACTTAGCCTTAGGGGAATGTCTTATTTTAAATTGGGCGATTTTGAAAAGGCCATCAATGATTTTTCGGGTGCCATTGATCTAAAATCAACCGTTCCTGAATACTACCTAAATAGAGGGATAGTATATCTAACTATTAATGAACTGGAAAAGGCAAAGGATGACTTTTATAAATCAGTAGCGTATAAGAATAACTTCGAAGATGAAATATCCTTATATCATAGTTATTCAAACCTCGGGACAATACTAAATATGGAGGGGGACTACGAAGGGGCAAGACAAGTGTTCGAAAAAGCGCTAAGTATAAATGGGAAAAATAAAGAAATATATAATGCGCTTGGACTTGTAGAAAGGAATCTAGGCAACTACGATAAATCGATTGAATACTTTGAAGAGGCGCTTACAATAGATGCGTTTTATTCATTTGCTTTTGCGAATAGAGCAACTAGTTACCAACTCAAGAAAGAGTATGATAAGGCACTTAGTGATATTGATGTAGCCATTGAATTAAATAGATTTGTGCCACAGTACTATGATATCAAGGCTACAATATATGGAGACATGGGTGAGTATCAAAAAGGTATTGATACTGCTACAGTAGGGATTAAGGCTTATGAAAATGACGCTAATTTGTATATTACAAGAGGCAATTTATATAAAGAGTTAGGAGAACTTGGCAACGCCATTTTTGACTACGGTAGGGCAAAATATTATGGAGATATTCAGGCTTATCTTCATATGGCTAGAATTTACCGTGAAATGGAAGAGCTTGATGAATCGCTTGCTAGTATAGATGAATACATACAGAAAAATGGTAGCGATGATACGGCTCTCACGGAAAAAGGGCTTACATTATATGAGATGAATGAGTATGATGAAGCGATCAAGCTTTATGATGATGTGCTAAACAGACGTAATGATGAATCCCTTCTATACTATAAGGCCCTTTGCTATGAGGGCAAAGAAGAGTATAAAAAGGCGATCGATTTACTAGAAAAAATAAAAGATGATCCGGGAGTTCTAGAACTTGCAAAAAAAGAGATTGATTTTATTGAAGAAAATCATAAGGGTAGTAATGATTAACGAAGAGATTGTAAAAAAAACAGCTATTCTGGTAGGGATATACAAACAGGGAAACGAGAAAAAATGTGAAAGATCATTGGTAGAGCTAGCTTTATTAGCGCAAACTCTTGACATAGAACCAGTTACGAGAGTAATGCAACTAAGGGAAAAGCCAGATAATAAATACTTCACTGGAAAGGGAAAACTACAGGAGATTGTAGAGCTTGTAAGCAGTAATAATCTTGATTATATAGTATTTGATGATGAGCTTTCACCCCTTCAAACAAAAAAGATATCTGAACTAACGGATGCCATAGTTATAGACAGAACTTCTTTAATACTAGAAATTTTTTCTAAAAGAGCGACAACGAAAGAAGGGATAATACAGGTCGAGATAGCAACTTTAAGATATAAGCTTTCTCATCAGACCAATCAGGGTAAAGAGCTTTCAAGACTTGGTGCAGGAATAGGAACAAGGGGACCGGGTGAGACGAAACGAGAGGTCACAAGAAGAACAATAAGGGATAAAATCAGCAGTCTAAAAAGAGAACTTAAGGCTATTGATTCACAAAAAGAACTACTTAGGACTTCAAAAAAAAGACAAAATTATTTTGTTGTGGCACTAGTAGGGTATACCAATGCAGGCAAATCAACACTATTAAACAAACTTACCAATGAAAACGTATTAGCAAAAGACATGCTTTTTGCAACGCTTGATAGTACGGCAAGAGTTTTAGAATTACCAGAGGGTTCTAAGATGATGCTAATAGATACAATAGGTTTTATTAATAAGCTACCACATGATTTAATTTCAGCTTTCAAATCAACTCTCGATGATATAAAATACGCAGATATGCTACTACATGTTGTTGATATAAGTGATGAAGATGCTAGCTTAAAAAGTCAAGTCGTATATGATACTTTAGATAACATACTAGATGAGAAGAAAGAGATAATATGCATAAATAATAAATGCGATAGTGATGTGGTTTACAAAGTTGCTGATGATAGGAGCATAAAGACGTTTGATGTATCTGCTAGAACAGGTAGTGGTCTTGATGATTTATGCATATTTTTAGAAGAGAAGTTAAGGCAGCGCAAGATGTTCGTCTCTTTTCTTATTCCATATGAAAAAGGGGAATTAGTATCAAAGATAAGAAATGTTGGCGAAATAACAAAGGAAGAGTTCACTGAAAAGGGAACAGCCATAGACTGTTACTTAGAAGAAAAGTATATAAATGTATTCAGTCTGGAAAGATATATTATAAAGTAAACAAGAATGCACTAACGATTGCTAGCGAAATTACAAGCGATAGTATGAGAAAAAATCCCATTTTATCTTCTTTTCTTCTACCAAATTTTACACTTAGATATATATTGGCTACAGCCAATAGTAAGGCCAGTACGGCAAGTCCAAAAGCATAGTACAGTACGGAGTTGTTTGGAACCTCCGTAGCCATTTTCCCATATTTTTCATCTAGAAGATAAAGGTGAAATGGAGTGGGCTTTGATGCGTTATAAACGATATATGTTAGGAATATCAAAACCCAGTTTAAAATAGTAACGGAAATTTTTAGCAAACCAATTGAGGACATTTTTTTTCTTCTATTTTTGGGCTTATTAGCAAGCCCCTCATCTTTCCAAAAACTCATATTACCACATTTCCATCAGATTATTTCTAGCTACATTTTAACATACTAAAAATATTTTACAAATAAAAAATATTAAATAGTAAAAGAATTGTTAAATGCTCACATTTTTTTTATCGGTTATTTTTTCAAAAACAAAAGGAGCATCCGCCCCTTTTGAGTTTATACATTACGACAAAAATATTTTTATCATGGCCAAATTCCACGGATGTATTTTGCATCTAGTAGTCTACCTACGGCAATCATGTATGTTGCCATCCTTAGCGATACACCCTTATTCTGTGTATATTTATCCCAAACATCATCAAAGGCCTTATCCATGATATCTTTTAGTTTTGCATTTACCTGAGCCTCATCCCAGTACAAGGCTTGAATGTTTTGTACCCACTCAAAGTAGGAAACAACGACACCACCTGCGTTTGCAAGTATGTCAGGAACGACGTATATTCCTTTTTTATCAAGGACTTCATCAGCTTTTGGCGTTACAGGACCATTGGCTGCTTCCACGATTATTTTCGCTTTGATGTTATCGGCATTTTTTTCATTTATTTGGTTTTCAAGAGCGGCAGGTATTAATATATCTGTCTCTAATTCTAATAAATCTTTATTATCAATTCTGCTTGCGCCAGAAGGAGAATAGTCTTTAAGTAGGTTCTTACGACTATCTAGATAATCTATCATTGCTGGGATATCAAGGCCATCTTCTTTGTATAGTCCGCCGCTTACATCACTAACGGCGATGATTTTAGCGCCTTTTTCATGGAGTAGTTTAGCGGCGAAAGAACCAACATTTCCCATACCTTGAATAGTTACTTTAACCCCTTTCACTGGTATTCCAAGTTTTTCAAGTGTATTAAGTGTTGAAATCATAACACCTCTACCAGTAGCACCAGCACGTCCCTTAGCGCCGCCTATTTCAATAGGTTTTCCAGTAACGACTCCAGGTGCACAGTGACCTTTAAGCATGCTATAAGTATCCATCATCCAACCCATGATTTTTGGATTTGTTCCAACGTCAGGAGCAGGGATATCGGAATCAGGTCCAATAATTGGCGCAATAGCAAATATGTATCTTCTTGTGAGGCGTCTGAGTTCTTTTTCACTTAGTTTAGTAGGATCTACAACAACGCCACCTTTACCGCCGCCATATGGAATATTTACAGTAGCACATTTGAAAGTCATCCATGCTGCAAGTGCTCTTACTTCATTCGCGTTTACATCTTGGTGAAATCTTATACCACCTTTAGCGGGTCCTCTTACGGAACTGTGCTGAATTCTATAACCATCAAAGATTTTTATTTCTCCATTATCCATTTCGACAGGAACAGATACTTTAAGTTCTCTTTCGGGATAGATTATAGGTAATACCTTGTTTTTTTCGTAGCCTAACATAGCTGCAGCTTCATTTACCGTTTTAATAACCGAGTCAAAAGGATTGTAATTTGACATACTTACCTCCAAAGAATATTAACTATGAATACGTATAGTTTTTTTTGTTACACCTATAATGTAACACTTTCGAAAAATAAATACAAGTTAATTTTTGGACAAATAATATAGTATTACTAAATATTATGGTTCGATATATAAAAAATTAACAATGTATGCTATTATATTAATAATGAATATCATTTTATAAAAGACAGTTTCAGAAAAAGGTTAATATGATGAAAGGAGAGTTATGGGAACAATAGTTATTGTGATTATAATAGTTTCAAGTATTACAAATATGGTAGCAGATGTGTTAATGAAATCTGGAAAAGACCATCGCATTAAAAACCAGTCCATACTCGATATTGCTAAAAAAACGCCGGATAAACATTTATATTTATCGGGAATAATTGGACTTGTTTCGCTGCTAAGTTGGATGAGTGTTTTATATTATTTATCCTATATAGAGGGTATAGAAGGAATTCTAATGATGTTCACATATGCTGCTTTTATCGGTTGTATTATGGTGTTCCATGTGATTTGTTCCTATACATTTTTATTATCAAATCACTCTGAGATAGAAAAAGATAAATTAGCAAAAGTGTTGTATTTTTACATGGCAATGACCGTTATTTTCTCAGTAGCATATTCAGGAGGAATGATGTACCTTGGATTAAGCGGGGTCCTAAAGATGAATATAATTCATTACATTACGCTACCTCTTTTTTCAACAATTCTTATACAATTCATGCTTGGTAAGATAGTTAAAATCAAGCACTTTGATTCTATTGCAGGAACTTTAAGTATGCTAGTTTCACTGTTAGCGACAATGAATATTATAGCGACAAACTTCCCTATAGGATAGTCGTCAAGATACCGAAGGTATTGCTTCGTCTAACCTAGAGACGGCATTTTATATTGACACATCGGATAATTCAAGACCTTTATTCCTATCTTGAATCATTTTTATAGACCACTCATTACTAAAGAGTAGTACAGGGTTTTCGTCCTTATCTACAGCAATAATAGTGTCCATTGTTAGATTAATTTCTTCGATGTTATAGTCCCCCTTTATCCATTTAACGAATCGGTAAGGTTGTTTATTCATCGATACTTCTACGTTGTACTCATTGTTTAGTCGGTACGTAAGCACATCAAACTGTAGTATGCCAACGACACCGATAATCAGTTCTTCCATACCGGCAAATGGTCGTTTAAATACTTGGATTGTCCCTTCTTTAGAAAGCTGTTCAATCCCTTTAATAAATTGCTTTCTTTTCATCGCGTTCACAGTTTGAATTTTTGCGAAGTGCTCCGGTGAAAATCTAGGAATAGGATCAAATAGTAGAGTCTTATCCTTTTCACTAAGCGTATCCCCGATATTGTAGGTTCCAACATCATGAAGCCCTATTATATCACCAGCATATGCTTTTTCAACGATAACCCGCTCATCAGCCATAAACTGAGTAGGCTGGGCGAGTCGAACTTCCCTGTTTTCATTAACATGAGTAACAGACATATTTTTTGTGTACTGACCGGAGCATATTCGAAGGAAAGCAATTCGGTCTCTATGAAACTTATTCATATTCGCTTGAATTTTGAAAATAAAACCGGTGAAGCTATCGGCGGTAGGTTCTATAACTCCTGCATTGCTATTTCTGGCAAGTGGAGAAACCGTGTATTCTAAAAATGTTTTTAGAAAAGGTTCTACACCGAAGTTTGTTAGTGCAGAGCCGAAGAATATTGGTGTCAGGTCGCCTTTTAGTATCTCTTCATGAGAAAAGTCGTCACCCGCCATATCGAGAAGTTCGATGTCTTCTCGTAGCTTCTCGTATAATTCTTCAGAAAGCACGTCTTTTAGCTGTTCATCTTCTAGATTTACCTTTGTCATAAGGGCTTGATTCATGCCGTGATTACTTTCGTCAAAAAGAAGGATATTTTTTTCCAGACGGTTATAGATACCTTTGAAATCTTTGCCACTACCTATTGGCCAAAAAAGTGGAAATGATTTTATATTTAACACGGTTTCTATATCATCAACAAGGTCAAAAGCGTCGCGTCCGGCAGCGTCCATTTTATTAATAAAGGTAAATATGGGTATGTGTCTCATCTTGCAGACTTGAAATAACTTTTTAGTCTGTGCTTCAACACCCTTAGCGCTGTCTATTACCATCACGGCAACATCGGCAGCCATCAGTGTACGATACGTATCCTCCGAAAAATCTTCATGTCCAGGAGTATCTAAAATATTTATATGGAATCCGTCATATTCGAATGCCAAAACAGAGGAGGTAACCGAAATTCCCCTTTTCTTTTCGATTTCCATCCAGTCCGAAACCGCGTGTTTATTTGCTCTTCTTGATTTTACAGAGCCGGCCTCCCTAATAGCCCCTCCGTACAATAATAATTTTTCCGTTAAGGTAGTTTTCCCTGCATCGGGGTGTGATATAATCGCAAAAGTTCTTCTTCTATTTATTTCTTTTTTTGTGTTCATCATTTTTCTTCCTATTCTAAATTCTCCGTAATAATATCATATCTATTTAGTATGAGCAAATGAGAAGAAAAGAGTACTTTTGGGTAAAACATGATATAATAGCAACAAAAGGACTACGGTAAATAATAATATTTTTTGGTTGGGTAAAGTAAAACCAGTAAATTCAGGTGATTATGTATCATTAACTATAAATGACTTACTACCAGCGTGCGTATCAGAGAATGTAAAAGACTATATGCCTAGCTTTGGTAGAAGAATAAGAGAACATAATAATACTTTTTAAGTAAAAGGAGATAATATTATAATGTTGAAGGCAAAAAAAATAATTATCTGTGTCTTATTAATATTTTTATTTGTATTTTGTTATTGGTTTTTATTCGGTTCAGATAAAGGGATTCTGTCAGATGGAAATAAAAAAAACATATTAAGTGAACAAATATCATTGAATGATGATATAAATAATTTTAATCAAGCATATAAAGATTCAAAGGATAGAGTGAATGGTTTAGAAGAAAAATTTTACCTATGTAATGTTAGAACAGACTCTTTAAATCCTGATGTAGCTAAATATATTGAATTTAAATATGTAGAAAAAGAATCTAGTGCAGATAAAAAAATTAAAATATATAGGTATTATTATGGGAAAAGAATAGTAGAAATTGTTTCGGATTATTCTAGTTCAACGGTAGAAATATTTGATCAAATTGATAATATTGATGAAATTATGTCGAAAACAAAATTAAGTTTAAACATATTAAGTACTAACGGCATAAATAATATTACTGATATAGAGTGTTATCAAAACAGAGCAGACATTTATGTTTGTAATAATAACGATAACATTAAAATTTCTATAGAATATTTAAAACCGTAATAATATAACAGAAATGTAACTATTGTTTGACATATAATTCATCACGAAGAAATATGTATAAGATTGTAGGGTGTAGCTTTTATCAATGGGAAGTGGTTAACCAGGAAGTTAGAATACACAATCTTTCGTATAAATAAGTTTCCGGTGCCCCTTGCTTATAGGCTTTTTAAGAATTTTTATGGTACAATATGAGTAAGAAATGAAAGGAGAGTATGATTTTTGCTTCCTAGTATATCATATCAGTAAGTTATGAATAAAAAGAAAAAATATCGAATGGATTATAGATATTATAAGACGCCACCGAATTTGCCAGTCATTGCACTTACCGGTGAGAAGTGGATTCGATATTATGGCAGTAATATCGATTATCTGCATTTTCATAATTATCTTGAAATAGGTATATGTATATTCGGAAATGGTGAAATGGTTTTCA
>PDWI01000939.1_pt1 | contig 10475 bp, 9 predicted proteins | sample 1430891 | NCBI WGS metagenome assembly PDWI01 (sample SAMN01162508, study PRJNA174530) | Oral metagenome, whole genome shotgun sequencing project. | biome: Marine environment; feature: Marine mammal; material: Swab sample of the gingival sulcus; isolation source: swab sample of gingival sulcus... | reverse complement strand
GGGTACTCATTTTTTAACACTCCTTGAAATAAAAATTATTTATATTTTTAAATATAAATTTTTATATAATCACTAAGCTCGTTTGTAATTGTATCAGTTTTTTTTTAATCTGTCAATTCTTGATTTTTAAATTTTTTATTGGAAAAAATATGTTTTTCCTGCTCTTGCTTTTTTTTAAAATATATGTTAGTTTTTACGCGGAAGTGAGGGACGGATTATGAAAGCTGTTACTAAGGCGGAAGCTCTTAACGGGTTGTCCGAATTTATTTTGTCGGCATCGGGTTGGAGAAAGGTTTTTGCGAAATCAGGAAATGAGGAGGACGCAACGGCTGAAATTTCAGAAGTTGACAAATGGCTTTTTTATCTTGCGGCTACTTCTTTCTGCGAATTTTTAAAAGAAAATCAAAACACTAAAAATATCTCTGTTATAGTACTTGGGCGGGATAGCCGTCCTACAGGCACAATGCTGGAAAAAATCGCTTTTTATGCATTGAGTTCAGTTTTTACGGTAAAGTCTGTGGGGGTTGTTTCTGCACCTGAAATTATGGCTTATGCGAAAAAGCGTGGTTTTGCATTTATGTATATTTCTGCAAGTCATAATCCTGTTGGGCATAACGGCATAAAATTCGGCTTACCCTCAGGCGGTGTTATTGGCTCAGATGATGCAAAAAAACTGATTGCTAAATTTACCCAAAAAGTAAAAACAACTGAACCGGAGTATTTTGATTTTTTGCAAACTGTTTTAAACTATGAGAGTAAGAAAGAGGCGTTTAATGATTATGTTACTTTTTCAAAAGAAGTTATTTCAGGTTACAGTGAGCCGGGTTTACAAAATACGTTTTTTGATGAGCTTGGGAATATAATTAAAAACAGAGAAAATCCTGTTACGGTAGTTTGCGATTTTAACGGGAGTGCAAGGTCTGTTTCAATTGATAAGGTTTTGTTTGAAAGTGTCGGTATTGATTTTTTCAGTATTAACAATGAGTGCGGGAAAATAGTGCATGGTATAATTCCTGAGGGCAAAAACTTGCGCTTTTGTGCAGACGAAATGCGCAGGCTTTCCACTTCGGGGAAAGCCCCTGTGCTTGGATATATGCCGGATTGTGATGGAGACAGGGGAAATATAATATATTGGGATAATTTAAAAAATGAGCCGATTGTTCTCCAAGCACAGGAAGTTTTTGCCCTCTCGGTTATGGCAGAATTGAGTTATATCCGAGAAACTGAAAAACCGTTGGCTGTTGCGGTAAATGCTCCAACATCATTGCGAATTGAAAAAATTGCCGAAGCCTTTGGGGCAAAAGTTTTTAGGGCTGAAGTCGGCGAGGCAAATGTAGTGGGGCTTGCAGATAAATTGAGAGAGGAAGGTTATGAAGTGCGTATTTTGGGGGAAGGCTCAAATGGCGGAAATATAACTTATCCGTCTTCGGTCAGGGATCCGCTAAATACGGTTTTTGCAATTCTTAAAATTTTACTTTTGGATAGTAAGTCAAAAACCTCTTTGTTTAAATTGTGGTGTAAAGCATCGGGACAGCAAAAGAATTATAAAAATAATTTTACTCTTTCAGATGTGATGAAAACTTTGCCTGAGTATACTACTACGCCGACACAGGAAAAAAGAGCTTTGCTTAAAATTAAAACAAACGACCACGGAAAATTAAAAGCGATGTATAAATCTGTGTTTGAAAAGGAGTGGAGTTTAAAACAAAAAGAATTGAATAAAAAATACGGGATATGCACATATAAGGTGATGGCAACTAACGGTGTAAAACAAATTGAAGGGCTTGATGATTTTAGTCTTTCAGGGCGAGGCGGTTTGAAAATACAGTTTTATGATAAAGGTAATGCTCCCGTTGGTTTTATTTGGATGCGAGGTTCAGGTACTGAGCCGGTGTTTAGGGTTATGGCTGATATAAAAGGCGATAATATAGAAGCAGAAACCGAGCTGGTTTTATGGCAGGGAAAAATGGTTGCAGAGGCTGATGAGTTGGCGTTTGCGAGTGAAAAAAATTAAAGGCGTTAGCCGATTATTTTAAGGTGAGGATATTATGGGAATTAGAGGAGAAGTGTTTACAACACAAATTCAGGCAGAGAACAGAACATATTTTTTTAATGTAAAAGAAAATACAAGAGGTGATGTTTTTTTACAGATTGTTGAAAGTAAAAGTACTGAGGGTACGGGTTTTGACAGGCACGCAATTGTGGTTTTTGAAGAAGAGCTTAGGCAGTTTATGACCGGCTTTGATGACAGTTTGAGATTTATGGAAAAATATCGCAGAGCAAAATCAAAAAAAACAAGGTCGGTGCGGACTGTTTCAAAAGACAGGCAAGGGGATGTAAAACGAGAAAAGCCTGTTAATAGGGATACACGAAATTCTATAAAGGTTGCAGACGGTAATAATAGGGCTTCTTTGTTTAAGAAAAAACCGAGAGTAAAATCCGTAAAGAAGAAATGAGGGCATAGGAATTAGATTCGTCTTGGTAAGGCGATTGTATGGTGTTGAGCCGGTTAAATTTAAATTGGGTATTTAAAAAACCGTATAAAATTAATTCTTGCGAAAGGGATAGTAGCGGTGGTGTATGTGTTTTTGAGAAACACATACACCAAATAAAATTGCGGCGTTAATTATTAGCCGCAATTTTAGTCGGAGCGATAGCGTAGCCTGCGAATAGCCCGTTTTTTGACTTGCGTGGATTTTTGGTGTTTGTTATAGGGTTATAAATTCGCAAGTCAAAAATTCGCCCTTTTAAAGTAATTTTGTATACTTGATATTTATAACAAAAAATGATAGATTTTTAAATAACAATTTTAAGGAGTTTTTTATGTTAAAGAAGATTTCAATTTTTATGCTTGGGGCAGCTCTTGTGTTTACGCTTGTTGCTTGTCCTAAGTCTGAGGAAAAAGAAGCTGGGGAAAATGTTTCAGACGGTATTCCTACAATGAGGCTTGTTACGGATAAAACAGGTATTTCGGACAAGTCGTTTAACGCATCTGCTTGGAAGGGGATACTTAATTTTTACGGTGATAGTATTGATAATACAACTAAGCGCGGCAAGAAGTATGATGTTGTTACTTGTCCGACACAAGATGCTTATTTGAGTGTTTTGAAGTCAACTTCCGACCAAGAGTTTGATTTGGTTTGTATGACAGGTTTTACTTTTGCGGATTCTGCACAGGCTGTTGCGGAGTTGTATCCTAATCAGAAGTACATGATTGCCGATGTAACTTGGTTGTCGGCTCCAAATCTTATGCAGATTGCGTTTGCAGAGCATGAGGGTTCATATTTAGTCGGTTTGGCTACTGCATTGAAAGCTAAGGAAGACGGTATTGTAAATCCAAAGTTTGGTTTTATCGGCGGAATGCCGGGTTCAACAATCACTAAGTTTGAGATTGGGTATATTCAAGGTATAAAAGCTGTTTTTCCCGATGCTGAAATTCTCGATTATTATGCAAACGATTGGGGTAAGCCTGAGCTTGCAAAAACACAGGCAAAGAACTGGTTTGATTCAGGTGTTTATGCTATATTCTCGGCTGCGGGTGCTACAGGAAACGGAACTATTGCACAGGCAAAAGAATACAGAATGAATGATAAGAATGTTTGGGCGATTGGTGTTGATTCAGATCAATATGAAGCAGGTCTTTATGCTGACGGCGAATCGGCTGTTTTAACTTCAATGCTTAAAAAAGTTGATATGGCTACAAAGTATGCGCTTGATTCGGTTAAGGACGGCACATTTAAAGGTGAAAAGGTTGTTCTTGATTTAGCCAAAGAAGGTTTGGGTTTTTCGGTTAAGAATAAGGCTCTTTCTGAATCTATTGTTGCAGAAGTTGAATCTGCAAAGAAAGATATAATTGCCGGTAATATAAAAGTGTTCGCTACTTATGCAGCGGCTCTTGAAGCCGGTGTTGCTCCTGAAGGTTTGGGTGCAAAAGACGATTAAGATAACGGTTTGTTATTAACTTATTAAAAAAGAGGGGGTATGCGCCGGTAATTCCCCTCTTTATTTTTGGGAGCTTAGATGACTGCTGAAAACAATGCAATAGAAATGTTACATATTACAAAAGTGTTTCCGGGTGTTGTCGCCAATGATGATGTTTGCTTATCAGTAAGGAAGAACGAAGTTCACGCAATCCTTGGCGAGAATGGTGCCGGAAAATCCACCCTAATGTCTATTTTGTTTGGTAATTATGAGCCTGATGAAGGTATTATAAAAATCAACGGAAATGAAGTAAAAATTAAAAATCCAAACGATGCTACTGCGCTTGGAATAGGCATGGTACATCAACATTTTAAACTGGTTGAAAGATTTACCGTTACTGAAAATATTGTTCTTGGTTTGGAATTAAAAAATAAAATAGGCAATATTGACATTGAAAGGGCAAAGTCTGAAGTTCTTGAAATTTCACAGAAGTACGGTTTGAATGTTGATCCTAATGCAGTCATTAGCGATATAACTGTCGGTATGCAACAGCGGGTTGAAATTTTAAAGACGCTTTACAGAAAGGCTGATATTTTGATTTTAGACGAGCCGAGTGCTGTGCTTACTCCAAATGAAATTAAGGAATTGCTGGAAATCATTCAGGCATTAAAAGAGGAAGGTAAGACAGTAATTATAATTACACACAAGCTAAAAGAGATTAAAGCTGTTGCAGACAGGTGTACTATTATGCGTTTGGGTAAAACAATAGACACTGTAAATGTTTCGGAAACTTCCGAGCAGGAACTAGCTGAGCTTATGGTCGGGCGTGCGGTAAACTTTTTTATTGATAAACCTCCGATGCAAAAAGGAGAGCTTGTTTTTGAAACCAAAAATCTTTCGGTGATGGGAGATGAAAAAGTTTTAAGTGTAGATAATGTTTCAATTCAAATACATGCCGGTGAAATACTCGGGCTTGCAGGTGTTGACGGTAACGGACAAAAAGAGCTTGTAGCCGCAATTACGGGCTTGGCAAAGGTGCATTCGGGAAGTGTTTTTTTGAACGGCAAAGAGCTTAATCTGCAATCCATAAAAGAAAGAATTCAAACAGGATTGGGGCATGTGCCTGATGACAGGCAAAAGTACGGTTTGATTATGGATTTTTCAATTGCGGAAAATCTTGTTTTGAAAAATTATGATACAAAAAAATACTCGACAAGAACCGGTGCTATGGACTTTAAAGGTATGGAAAAAAATGCTGAAACTTTAATTTCCGAATTCGATATACGCTCAGGTGATGAAGGGGCTAAGGCTTATGCAGGAAATCTTTCCGGCGGTAATCAGCAAAAGATGATTATTGCAAGGGAAATCAGTCTGTCGCCTTCATTCTTACTTATCGTACAACCAACACGGGGCTTGGATGTTGGAGCAATAGAATACATTCGCAAAAGAATTATTGAAGAGCGAAATAACGGAAAGGCGGTTTTGCTTATTTCGTTTGAGCTTGATGAAATAATGAATTTATGTGATACCATTGCTGTTATCTCCCGCGGTAAAATTGAAAATGTATATGACGCAGGAAAGATTACGGAAAAAGAAATAGGTATGTTAATGGGAGGCGGCAAAAATGAAGAAAAATAAAAACTTCTTGGAAAAAATTGTTTCATCTGACGCAGCCCTTTCTGTCATTGTTGTTTTGGCAGGATTTTTATGCGGGACTGTTTTAATTTTGCTGGTCGGTAAAAATCCTGCGGGTATGTATAAAGCTATTTTGCAGGTTACAACAGGTTATAGTATAGACAGAGGGCAGTTTTATATAAGATACATCGGTGAATGGCTTGCCGGCTCCATGCCTTTAATTCTCTGCGGTCTTGCAATGGCGTTTGCCGCTAGAGTCGGGCTTTTTAATATCGGTGGCGAAGGCCAGTATATTATCGGTCTTACGGCAGCACAGTTTGCCGCATTGTACTTGCCGCAAATTGGAATTTTGCACATGATTGTTGCAATGTTATTGGCGGGATTTGCCGGTGCAATATGGGGCGGTATAGCAGGTTACTTAAAAGCAAAAAGAGAAGTTTCAGAAGTTGTTGCAACAATTATGATGAACTTTATTGCTCTTTATTTGTCGCGAATGTTGACTATGACTATTCCGGGAACAAATACATATAGAACTCCGTCTTTTCCTAAAACTGCAATGCTCAATTCTGAATTCTGGTCCAGGGTAACTCATCACTCACAGTTTAATAACGGCATCTGGTTTGTAATAGCATCGGTGTTGTTGTTTTGGTACATAATGAATAAAACCAAAACAGGATATGAACTGAGAGCGACAGGCTTGAATAAAACAACGGCAGAAGTTTCGGGTATTTCGGTAACAAAAAGTATTGTTTTATCGATGCTTATTTCAGGGCTTTTTGCAGGATTTGCAGGCGGTGTTGTTTCACTTGGCTCGTTCAGTTATGGGCGTGTTTTGGGCGGAATGGATAATTACGGCTTTACGGGAATTGCTGTCGCTCTTGTCGGTAATAATACGGCAATCGGAACGATGCTTTCGGGATTACTGTTCGGTATGCTTTCTTCGGCACAACCTCTTATGGAGCTTAATTCAATACCGAAAGAAATTATATATATCATACAGGGCTTGGTTGTTATTTTCATAGCAATTCGATACGGATTAAAAATAATAATTTTGAATTCATTGAAAAAAAAGAAAAGCCAAAAGGGAGTGAAAAATGTATAATATCATTCTAAAAATTCCAACAATTTTAATGCTTGTAGCTCCGATTTTAATAACAGCAATTGCCGGTATGATTTGTGAAAGATCCGGTGTTGTAAATATCGCTCTTGAAGGATTGATGGTAATCGGTGCATTTGTAACTGCCATTGTGCATTATTACTGCGAATTTATTCTCGGCCCTGTTTCGCCATGGCTTGCATTGCTTTGCGGTGCGCTTGCGGGAATGCTTTTTTCGTTAGTGCATGCTTATCCTTCTATCTCGATGAATTCAGACCAAGTAATATCGGGAACGGGAATTAACCTTATATCGGTCGGACTTGCCATGTTTGTTTCGCAATTGCTATTCCGCGAAACTCAGACAAAAGAATTCCGACTTGGTTTGATGCCCGGTATCGGCGGAGTTTATCCGACAACTTTTATTGCATTGGCGGTTGTATTACTCGCATGGTACATACTTTACAAACGCCCCGCCGGACTCCACCTTCGTGCATGCGGTGAAAATCCTCAAGCCGCAGCTGTCGCAGGATTGAATGTAAAAAAAATCCGCTACATTGCTGTCATGACTTCGGGATTTTTAAGCGGTCTAGCCGGAGGCTCCCTCCTCTTAACGGCAAACACACAATTCACCGGCACTACAGTAAACGGACACGGATTTATCGCATTGGCTGTTGTTTCATTCGGGCGCTGGTCGCCGCTTGGCGTAACCTTAACTTCAATTTTATTCGGCTCGACATTGACATTTTCGATTATCGCTAACGACTTTCCAATTTTTAGAAGCGTACCGTCAGACATGTTTAACATTTTGCCGTATTTAATTACATTGCTCGCACTCGTTATTTTCAGCGGAAAAAATCACGCACCAAAATCACTTGGCCTGCCGTACGAAACAGAAAGCAGTTAAAATTTATTTACCGGTGGTTTTGCTGACGCCACCCCGCGAATGCCGCATAATTTTCCGTCCTTTACTTCTTAATATAAGCGGTGTCTTTTTAAAAAGCCACCTTTTCTTAAAAATTAAATCGAACGGAAAGATAGACTGCATTCGCCAAATCAGGTTAAACGAAATGATATAAAAATGCGTAAATTGCAAAACTCGTCTAACTTTTTCAATTTCCGCATTTTTATCTTTCACGCCGGTTTTCTGCATTCGATTCCCGTGTGAAAATAAATTCTTTATGAATAACTTTAATTTTTTTGCAAGATAAAAAGAAATTCTTTTACATATAAGTTCCTGTTTTTTAAATTACGACTTGCTCTATATGTATTGTATTTAATTTCTTTTGTTGAAAGTTTTCCGTGTTTTTTCAGTATTTTTTTTATTTCAAAAATAGGAATAATGCCTTCTGAGTTATAGCTGATAATCAGGTATTTTGCATTTGTGCTTTGCACGAGGTGTTTAAATGCCGACAGTGCAAGCGCCTTTTTGTTGTAGTCCGAGCGATTCCAGTCGGTTGGAATACCTGAGACAGGGCTAAGTGTAGAGGCTATTTTGTTTTTGGCAATTATATTAAGCATAAAATAATTTGAGCCGTAGGGGTGCGAATTATAAGGCGGGTCAATATAGATGATGTCGGTTTCGGGTAATTCTAAAATTAAATCGTTGGCATTTTTTGAAAATACTTTTGTGTTGCATTCAAAATTGCTAAACACAGGCGGTAAAAGTTTTATTGTTTTTGTTATTCTCGATAAAGCGTTTTCTGCACTGCCTCCGAATTTTCCTATACCGCTGTGTTTGTCTTTATAAAAACCTTTAAATACTCCGCCTGTATTTACATTAACCGATGCAGAATATAAAAGCGGGGCAAGAAAAAAACTTTGAATTTCAGACGGCATGTTTTCTATTTCTGCTCGTATTGTATCGATGATTTTTGCGTTTTCCGATGTGTAAAAAACTCTTTCGCCAAAAAGTATTTTTTTATCATTTTTGGGTGCGTAGTTGTTGTAAATTATTCCGTTTGTTTTTAAGCTTTTAAGTGAGAGTGTTATATTTTTGTAATATTCTTTGTAAAGCGGTTTTGGGAATTCAGATTTATTTGTAAGATAGCATTTGTTTAATATTTTTGAATACAGCTCCAAATCGTTGGCATATAAAGTATTAGAGTATTGTTTAAGCAACCTTGCAACAATACCGGAACCTGAAAACAAGTCAACGCAGGTTAGCTTTTTTCGGGTAAGCTTTTTTTGAATTGAAATGACAGCATTTTCAATTTCAGGCAATAAACCTCTCTTGTTTCCGATGTATGTTATAATTTGTGTTGACAAAAACTGCGGAGATTCAGGCATAAGTGTCTGATTTTAGTTTTATCATATTTGGGTATGAAGTTGTACAACATACCCAAATATTAAAATGTAAACTAAAAAGCCCAGTTGCCTTTTTTTAGTATTTCAATTTCTTTGCCTTTTTCGGTTACACCTATCACCGAAAGCTCAGGCCCGCCAACCATGAAGTCAACATGCGTCATTGATTCATTCATACCAACTTTTTTGCGTTGAGCTTTTGACAGCTTAGAGCCGTCTTTGATTGTTTCGCTGTAGGCAGCACCAAAGGCAAAGTGGCAAGAAGCATTTTCGTCAAACAGGGTGTTTTTGAATAAGACACCGGTATTGCTGATAGGTGATTTATGTGGAACCAATGCAATTTCACCAAATCTTCTTGCGCCTTCATCTGTGTCAAGTAATGTTTGCAGTACTTCTTTACCTTTTTTTGCCGTAAAGTCTACTATTTTCCCGTCTTTGATTTCAAAGCTAAAGTCTTCGATTACATTACCCAATGCAGCTAACGGTTTTGTTGCCTTGAGGGTTCCGTTTGCTTTATAGGCGTGTGGCATTGTGAAAACTTCTTCTGTGGGTATATTTGCAAAAAAAGTTGCGCCTGCCTTGCTTTTACCTGAGCCGCCCGTCCAGATATGATTATTTACAAGCTCAACTTCAAAGTCAGTTCCCGGAGCTTTATATAACAATTTTTTAAATCTGTTTTTGTTTAGGAATTTCATGTATTTTTTTAAGTTTTTGTCGTGCTCTTTCCAAGCCTTAATTGGGTCAGCTTGGTCTACGCGGGTTGCTTTAAATATGTTTTCCCAGAGTTTTTTTGTTCCTGCTTCTGCATCAAGTTTAGGGAAAACAGCCTTAGCCCATGCAGGCGAAGCGGCTGCCGCTACTGTCCATTTAACATAGCTTTCCATTGTGTATTTGCGCAATTTCTGATTTGCTTTTGCTGATACCATTTGCCATTTTTTTAATCTTTTTGGGTCTACCGGTTTCAATAATTCAGGGTTAGCGGTAATTAAAGCTAATCTGTGGTAGTTTGCTTTTAAGTATGATTCGGCATATTGTGTTTTAAATTTGGGGAATTCTTCAAATGCGGCGTTTGGTGCGTGCATATATCTGGATAAAGTAAGCTCATCGTCCGAAAACAAAAAGATAATATCTTTTACGCCCATTTTATACGCCTGTTTTGAAATAACCCTTGCCAAAGGCAGTGTTTCTTCTTGAACGCTCATTGTTAAGCATTCACCCTTTTTGACATTTAAGCCCATTTTTAGAATTAGCTCTGCATATTTTTCAAAGCTCTTGTTTAGATTCATTTATTACCTCCAAGACTGACCCGTAGACGATTCGAACGTCCGACCTACTGCTTAGGAGGCAGTCGCTCTATCCAACTGAGCTAACGGATCTTTTACGGTATTATTGCATAAAATCAAAAAAAAGTAAACCCTCTTCAAGTGTCTTTAACCTGTGATAATTTCACCCCTAAGATTAACCAATGAAAATTTCACCCCCAAAGTGAAAAATATATTATTATAGGAGAATGAATTATATC
>PDWI01010343.1_pt1 | contig 10476 bp, 10 predicted proteins | sample 1430891 | NCBI WGS metagenome assembly PDWI01 (sample SAMN01162508, study PRJNA174530) | Oral metagenome, whole genome shotgun sequencing project. | biome: Marine environment; feature: Marine mammal; material: Swab sample of the gingival sulcus; isolation source: swab sample of gingival sulcus... | reverse complement strand
GAAAGGCACCCTTACGGCACATGAGCAAATCCGCTTACCGCTGCTTTCTTCCGAATCTGACGGGGTTCACAGCTACCCATTGCGCAAGACCCAACAAGTGACCCTGACTTTTGTCTTTCGACACTGCAATTATACCCTATTTTCGAAGTATTTACAACCAGAAATTAAAGCAAAAAGACAAAAGAAATATTGATATTCTAAATCTTTCGTCTTTTTCGCAAATGAATACTTATTTGCTGTGCCCCTACTCCTTTAGTATAATTACTTTTTTTACTAAAGGAAAAAAGAAGCGTTGCCCTTCGTCTTTAGGAAGAGTGTAGAAAATCTTTACTATCTGCCCCTCTGTTATAGTGGGTTCTTTTGTTAATACAATGCCATCTTCTGTTTCAATTATTGTATTATCCTGAAATCTAAATGGTGTTATAATTTCTTCTTGTATATTAAAATTTAACTGCTCTTCTAATATTCCTGTTACTTCTGTAGGTTCAATGTTACAACATCTGAAATTTTATTCTTCTCTTACAACATAACTTTGCACTTTTCCAATAACATAGCCTGATCTAGGATCTTGATTTGGTGAAACAAATTTCACATATATCGTATACAAAATAACAGAAAATGCTATAAGCAAAAAAGATGCTATAAGAATTTTTTGGAATTTATTAACTTTTAACATATTATAAAGCAGGTACTCTTGCGTCAGTTATTTTCAAAGTTGCTTTTCCTTTCTTTTTAGAGTTTGTACTTAAATAAAAGTCAACAACTTCACCAACTGATAACCTATATGAAACTTGAGCCGTTTTGCCTACTTTTAGATTTTCAATATCATACATCATCCATTCATTTCCACCTAAGTAGGATCGTACATTAATAGTTTTTTGTTTATTTGTAGATGATACATGCTTTAAATACACGGTAGCATTATTATCACCTTCATATGGTACCTGAACAGTATGAGTAACTTCATTTGTATAATCTGATGTAAGTGTTTCTGTTGTATACTCTGTTGATTCATCTCTTGTTATTCCATTAAATTTATTATTCAGAATTTGTTTATGGTTTTTATCATTTAATAATTTTACACTAGTAACATTATCACTAGTTAATGATATTTTTATATTAAAATTATCATTATTGATGACCTTAAACTTCAAAGGAATATTTTTCAAATCATGTGATGATATATACTTAATATTCGAATTAATTTTATACGCTCTTGCAATTACTTCATTAGTATTTGCATCTTCATTAAATACAGTTGCACCTATCGCTCTGGTTATTATTGTATCTTGAATTGGTAGAGCTTTTTCTGAATCCGCAAAATTGACATTACCAATGACAAAAACTATAACCAATAACAATGATAAAAATTTTTTATTCATATTAAAACCTCCAAATTGTATATTTATAATCGTGATTATTAATATAATTTTATCATGTAAAAATCTTACGTAACATTATAATTTGATTAAAAATAAATTTTATATCGTATAATTACAATAAATGCGATACTAAATGAAATAAAAAGAGCGAAATCCTGTATAATGTTAATCACGATAAAAACAAAACAATAAAAATGGCGAAGAGGATGGGAATCGAACCCACGAGGCCCTAAAGCCCTACACGCTTTCCAGGCGTGCTCCTTAGCCGCTCGGTCACCTCTTCACGCAAAAAACAACAATCTTAAAAACGCTAACCCTATCCAGTATTGACTTAAAACTCCAAGCACAACCCTCATGCATAACGAATTTCAAATTACCTAGTATAACGTTCATTTAAAATCTTTCCATAGGTATTATAACAAAATTTATTTCTACTTTAAAGTAATCCGCATCAAAAAATTTTGGTATATCGTTCCACATCTCAAAAATAAAAAAAGGCATATAGAAAGTTTTGTGTATCCCCCATCTGAAAATATAATTTAAATAATCACAGAACCTAAAATATAACTATATATCTGCCTGTTTATTTTTTAACTTTTTTTTCTTACGCATATCAGCAAAAAAATCAGATAGTATTTTAGAACAATCTTCTTCTAAAACAGAAGATTCAACTAATGGATAATGGTTTAGTCCCTCTATATCACAAAAGTCAAAACACGAACCATATGCACCGTGCTTTTTATCCTTCGCCCCAAACACCACTCTATCGATACGCGCTTGCTGTATAGCCCCTGCACACATAGGACAAGGCTCCAATGTAGTATAAAGAGTACATTCGCTGAGACGCCATACGCCAATTTTTTTTTCTGCCTTTTCAATCGCATTCATTTCAGCATGCCTAGTTGCTACGTTTGTTTTTTCTTTTGTATTTCGCCCCTTTGAAATAACCTTTCCGTCTTTTACAATCACCGCACCAATCGGAACGTCGCCTGTTATCATTGCTTTTTCAGCCTCTTTTAACGCTATTTTCATAAAATATTCGTCTTGCATACATCACTCTCTTTACTCATATTACTCTCAAATTAAAACGTATATATTAATTTCTTTGGAGAGGGCAGAAGGAATTAAAACTCCCTAGCCACTCCACTTATTCGCTCATGAAACATTCATAGCTTTTGCTATATTTAATGCTCCGCATTAAAAAATTCTTAAAATTTAAATATTTCTATTTGGAGCGCACTGGATCATGCTTCCAATGAAAAAAGGTGCTTTAATAGCACCTTGGCACCCCCAGTAGGAATCGAACCTGCAACTAGCCCTTAGGAGGGGCTTATTATATCCATTTAACTATGAGGGCTTACACCTTCTGTATTATAAATCATATTCCTCAATATTTCAAGCACATTTACAACACTCATAAGAAAATTAATTCATTTTCCTACTGAAATTCTTCGGTTCTCATAAAACATGACCTATTTTATTTTCCCCCAAGAGATACTCTTAATTTTTAGGTTTCACAAATTCTACAAGGTTTATAATTTTCTGTATTTCATACTCTATAGTTGTTGTTTGATCTTTTTGAAACTCTTGTCTTGCGAGATCAATTTGTTTTAAACTCTCAATTCTACGCTCTAATTCACGTATTGTATTCGCATTTCTTTGGTAAATATCATTTGATGTATTCACTGTATCTTCCAACACCTTATTAAGCGAATCAATTCTTTTATATGCGTCACTTAAAATCGTCTCCATTTCAATACCTGAAATTTTTAAAATATTTAGAACGGTTTCACGCTTTACCTCTTGAGGAAGATTTTCTGGAATCGCACCAAGGAATACATCGGTCATAAAAATTGTTTTCTTAGTATCGGTTTCCATTCTAGAATTTCTGTAGATGTCATCAATCGTCAACATCTTATTCTTTTCATATTCTCCAATAATAAGATCCAACTTCTCACTAATATGCGGATCAATATTAATTGTAGTAGAAGGAATATTTTCCTCTACCCTTAACGATCCACTAGGCAACTCTTCAGCCATCGTACTAAAACTACTATTTAAAATTCCTTCTTCTAACTCTTCTACATTCGCTTCTTCAACAACATGTTGTGGTTCGATAGATGGTTCCTCCATTATGGTATTAGAAATTTCACTATCTAACGACTGCTCACTAACTACTTTTTTATCAATATTTTCATCACTTTCAGATACTACTACCTGCTCAGAAAGAACTGGCTCTTCTACTACAATTGGCTTTTCTTCAGCAACAGAATTGTTTAACCCTTTATTTACAACAGGTTCAGCAGTTGTCTCATTTTGAGAATTTAAAATTGTCTCATTTTGAAACAACTGTTCTGCTGGTTTTTCCCCGTTTTTATTCTCAATTCCTGCACCTTTTTCAGCAGCTAATTTAAGCGCTTCTTTCGCTGCTTCAAATTCAGCTTCTAATGCACTTGACGCTTCCGATATCGTTGTGACAGATTCAGAGGAACTATCTTTTTTAGGAGACTCTCCCATTAAAGTAGAATCCAATAGCGAATCCGATTGAGAAGAATCACTAGCAGAAGACAATTCTGAATTAATACTAAGTGAACGTAAAGAATCCTTCAGCTCATTTGATGCATCAGATGATAAATTGTCGCCCACACTTTGCGAGTGAAAATCCAAATCCTTTTCATTAGAAAGAAGCCCATCTGCACTTTTTAAAGAAAGCGATGAATTATTTTCATTCGTTGCATCAGATGGAGAGTTTTTACTCTTAGTCGAAGACTCAGAAGACATAAATCCAAAAGTATCCGGCTGATCCAAGTCCGCCTTTAATGCATCTGTATTTATGGAATTAACTTCTTTTTGTATATCCTTTAAAACACCTGAATCGGTGTTTTGTTCCTTTTCGCCACCTTCTATTAGGCCCATTCTTTCTAAAAACGATTTTTTAGGCATCAAACCCTCCTGAGTAGATTTATTTGCTAGAAAACTCAATCTTCCTACTTACATAGTATTCTAGTTAATTTTACTAAAAATTAATTGTTTTTGCAAGCAATATGCGATTTTTTTGCATACTGAATCATTCTGAAACAACAATTTTTCTATTATTGATACAAAAATCCGTCCTAAATTGTGTATCATTTAGAGAAACCTCTCTCATTCTCAAAATGATACAACTTCATTTTTCTATACAATGTTGCTCTACCAATCCCTAATTTTTGTGCAGCTAACGTCGCATTCCAATTTGTAGCCACCAATGTATTCTTTATTAGTTCCTCTTCCATTTCTGAAATTGTCTTATATTCAAATGATGGTTTTTTTTCTTTTAAAAAATCATTCAAATCAATCGTCGACAACGCCAATCGAGACGTAAGTGCATCATCAAGCGGTTTTTCTTTCGTTGTAACTATAATTTGCTTTTTCTTATTAGCAGGATTCTTAATCATGAAATCAACCACCTGAACAACCAACTTTACAAATTTCGGAGGCGCCTCATCAAAATCACCAATAATAAGAATTTTACTTTTATTTGAATATTCAACCAATTTTTCTTCCAATATATCTTCTGGAATTCCTTTGTGACTAATTCGTAAAGATGGTAAAGACTGTTTATCCGCATAATACCACGCCAATGCATCGGCATCTTCTCCAATCACAAGCGTCGGAATGTGTACCTCCTGCTCAATCTTTTTATTTAAGAGCTCATCAAGGAAGTACTTATCTCCATCAAGATAATCCGATATGACAGCAATGTTTTTCTTAACGCTAGTTAAATTACTTGAACTTTTTTTTGTAAAAGACAATAGACTATTTTTTGTACTTAGATAAACATATTCATTTTCTAAACCAGAAAAAAATAAAGTGATATAGTATTCCCCATTATTCACAACAACCGTTCTGCTGGTATAAAATGTAAACGAATCCAAATAGTGTTGTTCCAACTCCACCTTAGAATCTACACCCGAAAGTAGCGAAAGTGAAAAGGATGTTGTACCAATATATTTATCCGAAAGGTTGTCTAGTTGATGAAATAAAACTTCATTCACCCTACTGTGTAATACCTCTCCACTATTTAATGTAATATAATATGATATGTGCTCAGGTATTATTCTATCACAAAAATCAAAAATCTCTGCCTTTTCGAACTCAAATAAAATACCACTAGTTTTCGGTTTATCATTTATGTTTAAGCCTTGAAGTTTTGATTTTTGCCAGGATAACGCCAACTCTTTTCCAACAAAATTCTCATTAATCTGACCTTTAGAATAAAAGGTCTTTTTTGCATTTCGATAATCTGGCATATATCACCTATTGTTCTACGTGGAACAATAAATTTATTATTCGTTCACGATCTTCATCAGAATAAAAATCAATAATTACACTACCAAACCCTCTGCTTTTCTGTTTAATAACAACTTTTGTTCCTAAGATATCTTCTAACTCGCTTTGAACAGAAAGTGTTTCGCTATCGACAGGAACTTTGTTTTTCTCCTCCTTAGCAAGAGGCTTAGACGCAGCAAGTTTTTCTGCCTGTCTAACCGAAATTCCCTTGTTCAAAACAGCATGATAGACGTCATCTCTCAATTTTTTATCTTTAATTGATAAAAGCACTTTACCATGACCAACAGTAATCGCACCTGCCCTTAAAGACTGTTTTTCATCTTTATTCAAATTTAATAATCGAACTAAATTAGATATATGAGCTCTTGATTTGCCAACAACTTCAGCGATAGCATCATGTGTCATACCATATTTGTCAATGAGAGAAACGTAGGCATTCGCCTCATCAATAGGGTTTAAGTCTTCACGTTGTAAATTTTCGATCAAAGCAAGCTCTGCAGAAAGAACTTCATCAGCATTGATAATAATCGCTTTAATTGTTTTTTTGCCCAACGACTTAACCGCACGAAGTCTTCTTTCACCAGCAATTAAATAGTAATCGCCATCACTCTGCTTTACACTTACTGGCTGTAAGAGACCTGCCTTATCAATGGAATCTGCTAACGCCTTAATACTTTCATCATCAAAAACACGTCTAGGTTGATCAGGGTTAGGTTTAATCAATTTAACAGGTAACTCTAATACCAATTCCCCCTTATCAGATACAGAGGAATTGAATTTATTCATCTGGTCTGAACTAAATAAGACATTTACACCACTTCCCAATCCTTTTTTTCTATTTTTATCTAATTTACTCATAACTTCTCCATAAATTCATCTGCTAACTGCAGGTACGCCTTAGAACCTTTCGATTTTCTATCATAATGAATACACGGAAGACCAAAACTTGGTGCTTCAGCAAGTCTAATATTCCTTGGAATTACAGTTTCGTACACACTTCCCTTAAAATTCTTTTTTATTTCTTCAACAACTTGTGATGAAAGATTATTTCTGCTGTCATACATTGATACTAAAACACCTTCTACTTCTAGTGCACTATTAATATTTTCTTTAATTAGGTTATATGTGTAGACCAACTGACTAACCCCCTCCAAAGCGTAATATTCACACTGAATAGGAATCAAAACAGAATCAGAAGCAGCAAGTGCATTAATGGATAGCAAGCCCAAAGAAGGTGGGCAATCAATAATAATAAAATCGTATTTATTTTTAATTCTAGAGATTTGTTTTTTTAGCAGTGCCTCACGTTCGTCAATATCAGCAATTTCAATTTCAGCACCAGCTAAATTTATACTACCTGGCACCAAGTACAAATTTTCAAAGTCAGTAGCAAGGACCACCTTTTCAATTTTCGCCATTTGCAAAATCACTTCATAAATTGTACGATACAAATTTCTTTTATTAATTCCTAGTCCCAATGTAAGATTACCCTGTGGGTCATTATCTATTAAAAGTATTTTATGTCCTTTTTCTGCCAAAGAAGCTGCCAAATTTACAGCGGTTGTAGTCTTTCCAACACCACCTTTTTGATTAAATACAGAAATAACTCTACCCATGTTCCCTCCAAAACTATTATAATGTAGAATTTAGATGGCGTCAAATAAACGAAGCTGCTGCATCTTACAAAAATTTAAATCTCTTTCAAATAGAAAATACTTTTTAGAGTTCTCAGAAATTCCAATAGGAGTCAAATTCAAATAATTGACAAACATTTTTAATAAGAATATAATTTATGTATTGTATATTTTTAAGGAGGTATTTTATAATGAAGGAAACAAACAATGGAATGTGCGCTCTAGCGTATTTACTCTTTTTCGTACCGCTAATTGTAGATGGTTCAAATGAAGATTACAGATTCCACGCAAACCAAGGTCTATTGGTATTTTTGATTGCTGTTGCTGGTTGGATTATTGGCTTAATTTTAAGTTTTACAATTGTGCTATGGATATTAGCAGTAATACTTAAACTTGCATGCTCTATTTTTGCGCTTGTACTTATGATTATGGGTATTATAAACGCTTTAAACGGTGAACAAAAGGAACTACCACTTGTAGGTGGAATAAGATTAATTAAATAGAATAAATTAATATATAAACCATTTATTAGGAGAAGATATGAAAAAACTTGTTGCAGTATCCTTAAGTTTATTGCTTTTTCTAACTGCATGTTCACCAAAAGAACCAGTTACAACCACTGATGCTACTGAAGAACCAACCACAAAGACAACAGTACAAACCACTGTAAAGACAACAACTACAACGGAAGAAGCGACAGAAGAGCCCTCCTCCGAACAGGCATCAAACATTGATTCTACATTAGTAGATGAAGCGCTCATAAAATCAGTATATTTAGCAACTACTCATAATGCGCCTAAAAACTTCTATGCTGAATTTGAACTTAAAATGTTTGATACAGAAATGGGCGACATCAGTACAACAATGGCACACTGCAAATATAACGATGACATTCGCACAGAAAGCAATTTCATGGGTTCCAACAACATATCTATTTGGAAAGAAAATGAAAATGCGATGTATACCTATGTAGAAGGCGAAACCCGCGGAACAAAGTATAACTACGAAGAATTACCCAATGACTTTGATGAAGGGTTTGGTGAACCGTTAATGTTTGAAGATGCGGATAAAGAAGACTTTGCAGCAGAAGGATTAATAACAGCAAGAATAGAAATACTAAATAACGAAGAAACTCTTTACATGGAATATGAAGATACGGATTCTGGAATGGGTCAAACCGTCACTAAAATGTGGTATTCTATTACAAAGGCAACTCCAGTTAAAATGATTTCTGAAAACACCAATGGAGAAGCAAAACTTGAAATGAATTTACTAAGATTTGAAGCCGACAAGGATTTTTCAAAATTTACTACGATTCCTAGTGATATAGAATTTGTAGAATATTAAAAAACGTATTTAGATTTATCAAAAAACCGCTTTACAGCGGTTTTTTCTTTGGTGTTCCAACACTCCTAGGATATATAGCGCTAATAGGACTATTTTTCCGATATACCAATAAAGCACGATCCCCTAAATCATTACTTAGCGAGTACTTAATATTTTCCAACAACTTTAAGGAAAGTTTTTTCGTAGCACTCTTTGCACTTTTTAATTCTTCATCGACATCAGCACCCTTGTAAGCTACAAAGATTCCACCTTCTTTAACAAACGGAGACGCATACTCCAACAACGTAGGTAAAGCCGCAACCGCTCTGCTAATTACAATATCAAATTTCTCTCTATACTCTTTTTGTCTAGCAAGTTCCTCTGCCCTACCAGCAGTAAATACGATATCAGCTTCCAGTTCCAACGCAATTTCACGAATAGCATTTATCTTTTTTTGAATAGAATCAATACCTGTAAAACTATTTTGAAACTCTTTTTCTCGCGCCAAAAAATAAACCGGAAAAAGTGGAAATCCACCGCCCACACCGATATCTAATAAAGAACCACCATGAGATAACAATTCTAAATTGTAGTACTGAGAAAGAAAAAGAGGTAAAAGTGAATCTTCTATATTTTTTACAGAATAATCAGAATCACTGACAATGCGCGTTAAATTAATATACTTATTTTTTTCAAGCAATAGCTCTTTAAACGCTAAAAAATCACTTGTATTTTCAAGCCTCTGTATTTCCTTAACTGCACTACTTGCTTCCATTCCTATACCCATCTTCATTTTACGTAGCATATTGAGTTCAATATTTAAATTTTTAGAGTCTTCCCTACTACTTCTTTCCTCCACCTCTTCGGAGCGTCTCTAAATGAACCATCAAAACCGCAATATCAGAAGGAGAAACGCCAGAAATACGACCTGCTTGTCCTAATGAAGTCGGCTGTACTTTAAGAAGTTTTTCTTGCGCCTCAATTCGAAGTCCAGATACTGCACTGAAATCAAATCCTTCTGGAATTTTTCGCTCTTCTGATGCCTCAAAGTCATCAATCTGTTTCTGCTGTTTTTCAATATATCCCTTATATTTAATGGCTGTTTCCACTTCCTTGATTACTCTTGGATCTAACCCTTCAGGTCTCGTTACATCAACGCCGGATAAATTCTCATAGCAAAACTCGCCTTTTCGAAGCAAATCTTCCACATAAACACTATGCTTCGGCTCAAGCATACCATGCTCAGCAAACAGCGGTGCCAATATCTCCGCCCTAATTTTCGTGTTCTTAATTCGCTCAAATTCCGCTTCTATTGATTGCTTGTAAACAGAAAACTTCTGATAACGCTCATCGGAAATAAGTCCCAATTTATGTGCTTTATCACAAAGTCTGAGATCCGCATTATCCTGTCTTAAAATCAGACGATATTCCGCTTTCGATGTCATCATACGATAGGGTTCATCAATACCTTTTGTCACCAAATCATCAATCATAACCCCTATATACGCCTCAGAACGCTTCAAAACGAGAGGTTCCTCCCCTCTAAGCGACTGAACAGCATTCACACCAGCTATAAGCCCTTGAGCAGCTGCTTCTTCATAACCCGATGTCCCATTAAACTGTCCTGCTGAAAACAGTCCAGAAATCGAAATATGTTCTAAGGATAGTTTCAATGTTTGAGGGTCTACACATTCGTATTCAATCGCATAGGCTGGTCTCATAATCTCACAACGCTCCAAGCCTGGTATCGTCTTCATAAACGCAAGCTGAACATCTTCAGGTAGACTGGTACTCATTCCCTGCAC
>PDWI01010341.1_pt1 | contig 10478 bp, 6 predicted proteins | sample 1430891 | NCBI WGS metagenome assembly PDWI01 (sample SAMN01162508, study PRJNA174530) | Oral metagenome, whole genome shotgun sequencing project. | biome: Marine environment; feature: Marine mammal; material: Swab sample of the gingival sulcus; isolation source: swab sample of gingival sulcus... | reverse complement strand
AAGAAGTAGAAGATTTAAAGGTTAAAAACCCTGAGGATAGTTTTGCAAAAGACCCCAAAGGTAAAGGATGGAGAAAAGTTGTTGCTTCGCCTGTACCTGTAGAGATAAAAAATAAAGAAATTATCGAAAATCTTTCTCGCGAAGGAAAAATTGTTGTAACAGTAGGAGGTGGAGGTATTCCTGTTTATTATAGCGAAGATAAAACTTTAAAAGGTATTGATGCTGTAATAGATAAAGATTTAGCTTCGTCTAAGTTAGCTATTGAAATAAATGCAGACGAATTTTATATCCTTACAGATGTACCTAAAGTATGTTTAAACTTTAATACTCCTGACGAAAAACAGCTAGATGTTATTACTGTTAAAGAAGCTAAGCAATATCTTAGCGAAGGTCATTTTACCGAAGGTAGTATGGCTCCTAAAGTAAGAGCTGCATTAAACTTTGTAGAAAATGGCGGTAAAACTTGTATTATAACAGAAGCCGGTCAGCTTGGAAACCCCGAAGCCGGAACAAAAATAGTAATGTAATAAATCATAATTGTTAAATAATTAAAAATAAGAACTATGGCATTTAATTTAAAAAATAGAAATTTTCTTAAACTTTTAGACTTCTCTCCTAAAGAGATACAATTTTTATTAGATCTTTCTTTAGACCTTAAAAAAGCTAAATATGCAGGTACTGAAACACAAAGACTAAAAAATAAAAATATTGTTTTGCTTTTTGCAAAAGACTCTACTCGTACTCGTTGTGCTTTTGAAGTTGCTGCACACGACCAAGGAGCTAATGTTACATTTTTAGGCCCTAGTGGTTCTCAAATGGGTAAAAAAGAGTCTATGAAAGACACCGCAAGAGTTTTAGGAAGAATGTATGATGGTATAGAATATCGTGGTTTTGGTCAAGAAATAGTAGAAGAGCTTGGAGCTTATGCAGGAGTACCTGTTTGGAACGGACTAACTACAGAATATCACCCGACACAAATACTTGCAGATTTTATGACAATGTTAGAACATACCGATAAGCCAATAAATAAAATAAAATTCGCTTATTTAGGTGATGCTCAAAACAATATGGGTAATAGTTTAATGGTTGGTGCTGCAAAAATGGGAATGGATTTTAGAGCTTGTGCTCCAAAAAAATTCCACCCAACAAAAGAACTTATAGACCAATGTAATGAAATTGCAAAAGAAACCGGTGCTAAAATAACTATAACCGAAAATGTAGAAGAAGGTGTTAAAGATTGTGATTTCTTATATACAGATGTTTGGGTTTCTATGGGCAACCCCGAAGAAAAATGGGCAGAAGCTGTTGAACTAATGAAACCTTATCAAATAAATATGGATATGATTAAGAAAACAGGTAATCCTAATGTGAAGTTTATGCACTGTCTTCCTGCATTTCACAATGACGAAACTTTAATAGGTAAAGATATTGCAAAAAAATTAGGAGACAAACACCCGGTAGTAGCTAAGGGAGAAATGGAAGTAACCGAAGAAGTTTTCGAATCAGAACACTCTATAGTTTTTGATGAAGCCGAAAATAGATTACACACCATAAAAGCTGTTATGGTAGCAACCTTAGGCTCATAAAAAATAAAAATTGCACCTAAAAAGGTAGTGGTTTATTTTATAATCACTGCCTTTTTTATGAACAACAACCTGTGTATCAGCGTGTTGCTTTATTGTCTTGAACAATTAGAAATTTTTAATCAGGCTTAATAAGAACAATTAGAAATTAAATCTTATTTTTGTAAATTATAAGATTTAATACCATAAAGAAATGTGTGGAATAACAGGTTTTTATACACATAAAAATCAAAACTTTGTCAGTAAAGAAGAGCTGAACAAAATGACAACATGTCTTGTGCATCGTGGTCCCGATGCTGAAGGAAGTTATTTTACACAAAACATAGGCTTAGGACATCAACGATTAAGCATATTAGATTTATCTAATGATGCAAATCAACCTATGGAGTCTCACTCTATGAGATATGTTTGTGTGTATAATGGCGAAGTTTACAATTTTAAAAGTATTGCTAAAGACCTTGGTATTGAATTAAAAACAAGTTCTGATACAGAGGTCATTGTAGAAGCATTTGCCGAATGGGGGGTTACGTTTATAAATAAGTTAAATGGTCAATTTTCTATCTCAATATACGACAAACAAGAACAACAGTTATATATTTTTAGAGATAGAGTTGGAATAAAACCTTTGTATTACTATTGGGACGGCGAAAATTTTGCATTCTCATCGGAGTTAAAATCTTTGTTAGAAATAAAGTATATTAGAGACCGAAGAGAAATAAATAATTCGGCTATCAATAAATTTTTACATTTAGGATATATTCCTGAGCCGGATTCTATATTTCATAATATCAGAAAATTTCCTAGCGGACAAACAGGAATTGTCTCAAAAGAAGGTTTAAGAATGGAGTCTTATTGGAATATCGAAGGACAAATAAGACGAAACCTAATTACCGACAAATTAGAAGCAAAAATAAAATTGCATAATCTTATTAAATCATCTGTTGAGATGAGGTTGGTAAGCGATGTCCCATTTGGAACTTTTTTAAGCGGAGGAATAGATTCAAGTCTCGTTACAGCTGTTGCGAGTCGTATTTATAAAGGTAAACTAAAAACATTTTCTATTGGTTTTGCCGACCCAAAACACGACGAAACAAAATATGCACGAAAAGTTGCAAAACATTTAGGAACAAATCATCAAGAATATTTTGTAACAGAAAAAGACGCAAAAGATATTATAGTAGATATATTAGACTTTTACGATGAACCCTATGCCGACTCTTCTGCTATTCCTACAATGATGCTTTCTAAACTTGCAAGAGAAAGTGTTACAATGGTATTGTCGGGAGATGGCGGAGATGAGCTTTTTCATGGATATGGGGCCTATAAATGGGCAAAAAGATTAACTCAATTCCCAAACAATACTTTTAGAGGTGTTATGGGACTAATGCTAAGCCTTTATCCTTCTAATAGAACACGAAGAGCATCATATTTATACAAATATAAAAATAAAGAAACCATTAAAAGTCATATATTTTCGCAAGAACAATACTTTTTTAGCGAGAATGAATTAGATAACCTATTAAATAAAGATTTTCTATATAACACAAATATAGAACTCGATCAAAACTATAATAATTTTGTAAGAAAACTTACGCCCGAAGAAGCTCAAGCAATTTTTGATATAAGATATTACCTAAAAGACGATTTACTTGTAAAAGTTGATAGAGCATCTATGCGATATTCTCTAGAAACAAGAGTGCCTTTATTGGACAATAGAATAGTAGAATTAGCTCTAAATATTGATCCTAAATTGAAAATACAAGGAAATGTCAATAAGTATCTTTTAAAGGAAGTCTTGTACGAATATTTGCCCGAAACATATTTTAATAGACCTAAGTGGGGATTCTCTATTCCGCTAAAAAAATGGCTTTATAAAGACTTGTCCTTCCTTATTTCCGAATATCTTGACGAAACTGTAATTAATAAATTTAATGTAGTAAAATATACCGAAGTAAAAAATATAGTAAGAAAATTTAAACAAGGACACGACTATTTATATAATAGAATCTGGTTGCTAATAATTTTACACAAGTTCTTATTAAAAAATAATTTGTAATTGTAAGGAAATGTACAAAATTAGGCAGTTCGCTTGCCGACACTAAATAACAGATATTTTTTCATATAATTTATTTATTGTTTCTCAAAACTAAGATTTGTTTCTGTATTCATCAACTAAGCGAACTTCGCTATCAAACAGGAACAGGTATAATGATAGGTCTGCCATTCCAAACTTACGAAGACTTAGCAGGCGACCTTATTTTTATGAAAAAAATGAATATTGATATGTGCGGAATGGGACCATTTATTGAACATATAGATACTCCTCTTTATCAATATAAAGACAGATTAAAAAGCCTGAATAAACGATTTGAACTAAGTATTAAAGCTATAGCTATATTACGAATTATGATGCCGGATATAAATATCGCCTCTACCACTGCTTTACAAGCTATAAACCCCGAAGGACGAGAAAAAGCAATTAAAGTAGGAGCAAATGTTTTAATGCCCAATATTACGCCGGGGATATATCGAGACAATTATAGTCTATATCAAAACAAACCTCAAACAAAACAAAATAATTCTGATGATAAAGCGTATTTAGAAGAGCGTATTGCAAATTGCGGAAATACTATAGGATATGGAGAGTGTGGGAACAGTTTGCATTTTAAAAAAAGAATAAATAATACCTAGTGTCTTTATCACTCAATTTTAGACATGTTTCTAAACGCCTTATTTACAGGGGGATATATGTATGTGTATTGCGAGACGAATTCGTGTGTCGCAAATTAAATTTTTCTATTTTTGTATCATGTTTGTACGTAAGAAGCCCAATAGATCTGGAAGAACCAGTGTTGTCGTGATAAAAAAACGTAAAGGGAAAGTTTGTTATCTTAAAACAATTGGTGTGAGTTCTGATGAAAACGAAATAGATGATGCTAGGTAACACACAATATGTACCAAATATAATATACTCTGCTAAAGAGGAATCAAACAAAATCAATATTGTTGAAAATGGATAAAAAACAGCAGGAATTGATTAACATAATAAATAAAATCTAGGGTGTCCCAACGCTGAAAACAGGAGAAGCATCTAAGGGTTGAGAGTTTTGACGTTCGTAACTGTTAGCATTCTCACTACATTATAACTCGTCCTTGTAATTCGGATAATTTTCTTATTATTTTATTTATTCTACTTATTTGTAAAAGTATTTGATTGCGTTGTTCGTCTGTATATTCGGTTTTTGAGATTTTAAGTTTATTGTTAAGTTCTTTTTTTGCGTCTTTAAGAATATTTAACTTGTACTTTATCAATATATCTTCTAGTATTTCGTTGAGTTTTTTTTCTTCGTCAACGACATGTGCTCCTCTACTTTTCCAGATTGAGCTAAGTTGATATTTTGTAGAACATAAACTTGCAACTAATTCGCTTATTTCGTAATCGTGGTGTTGTGTAAAAAACTCTATTTTAATTTCTTCGTTATTGTTTATTATTTCTTCTACAAGTTTAAATATTTTCTGATTTGTTAAATTTCTCATTTCTATGTCATCGTTTTTTAATTCATTTATAACATAGTCGGCTACTCGCACCTCGAAAGGCTCTTTAGTCTCATAATTTAAAAATTTAACGTTTTTATTTCCATACAATAAGAGTATTCTTATAATTTCGTGTTCTTGTTTATGAAAATGTATTTTATCTTTAGATTTTGCAACTATTTCATTGCTCTGAGTTTGAGGAGTTCTATTTTTTAATTGGTTCTTTTTTTTGATATTATCATCGAACTTTTTTCGATTTATTTTAGCAACTTCGGTATATAGAACAGCCTCTTGGATATTCATTATTGAGCTACACTCACGTATATATACGGCTTGTTTTATTTTATCGTCTATTACGGCAATAGTTCTTACGATATCTTGTATTAGTGCAGTTCTTTTAATTGGGTCGTTTTGAGCTTCTTCGTTTAGTATGCTTGCTTTAAAGCGAATAAAATCTTTTTGGTTTTCGTTTATATATTTCTCTATTTCGCTTGCTGCATTTTTACGAGCAAATGAGTCGGGGTCTTCTCCTTCGGGGAACAGCAATATCCTTACGTTTAGACCATGTTCCAGAATCATATCTATACCTCTAAGAGAAGCCTTTATTCCGGCCGGGTCGCCGTCGTAAAGTATTGTGATATTATTTGTAAATCGTTGTATCTTTTTAATTTGATTAACAGTAAGAGACGTACCGGAAGAAGCTACAACATTTTTAATTCCCGACATGTATAAGGACAACACGTCTGTATAGCCTTCTACCAAATAACACAACTCTTTTTTTATTATCTCATTTTTTGCTTGATACAAACCGTAAAGTTCGTTACGTTTATTATAGATGTTAGATTCCGGTGAGTTTAGATATTTTGCTACTTTTTTATCTGTTTTTAATGTTCTTCCACCAAAACCTATAACTCTACCCGAAAGCCCTATTATTGGGAATATTACTCTTGAGGCAAATCTATCGAAATAATTATTTTCCTTTACAATTGTAAGTCCTGTTTTTTCGAGGAACTCTATTTTATACCCTTTTTTTAAAGCTGTTTGTGTAAAAATATCTCTTTTTACAGGACTATAGCCCAGCTTAAAGTCCTTGATTATCTGTTCGTTAAAGCCTCTTTCTTTAAAGTAGATCAAACCTATATTACGTCCTTCTACTGTTTTTGTTAATTGTTCGGAGAAAAATGTAGATGCGTATTCTGAGACAATATAAAGACTTTCTTTTTCGCTATTTATTTTCTTTTCTTCTTCGGTAAGTTCTCTTTCTTCTATCTCTATGCCATATTTTTTTGCAAGATATTTTAGTGCATCTACATACGAAAGGTGTTCGCACTCCATAATAAAGTTAACCGAGTTTCCACCTTTTCCGCATCCAAAACATTTAAAAATACCTTTTGCCGAACTAACCGTAAAAGATGGTGTTTTTTCATTATGAAAAGGACATAGCCCAAGATAATTTGCTCCCTTTCTTTTTAGTTGAACAAAATCAGATACAACATCAACTATATCTATACTATCATATATTTTAGATACGGTTAAAGGGTCAATCATATTTTAGTATTAGATTATTAGTTGTTTCTATATTACTAGGATTTCCGGCTCTATCAACAATATAAAATTTATAAAATATTGTATCGCCATTAAAAGGGGCTGTTTCGTTAATATCATTAATAATAATTTCGCCTTTTAATGCTTTGTTTGGTTCTTCGGTTTTAAAAAACGGAACATAGTAAGTCATTGGGACTTCTAAATCTACAGGTTTTACTAGACCGTCAACATATTTATATTTTTCTAAGAAAACCGTTTTTTTTAAAGGTGATAAAGTGTCAAAACCTATATCTCCATCTCCATCTACAAAAGAAAATCTTAAAGTTCCTAATAATACAGGATTTCCTAAAGCATCAGTAGTATCAGAGATATGGTCAAAGCTAATAATTTTTATTTGAGGTTCCGGTGGATATTCTTCTATTCTAAAGCAAGATACCGCCAAAAAACTCAAGAAAAATAAGACTAATATTTTTCTAATATTTTTCATAAAACAAATTTATAAAAAATCTATTGACTAGTTCTAAATAATTGACACAAAATTACAAAAAGCTTTTCATAATGAAATCCCTTTGCGTATTTTGGGTTTAACTGTTTTGTCATGATTTTTGTGCCAAAAATCCCGCCAAAACCTTACCCTCCATATCTACGAGCGTTAATATTTTATGTTTTCTATTTTGATTTATCCGGTAATGCCGGAGTTTTAGGAACTTTCACAGATTTTGTTTTTAATTCCTCAAGAATAACCTCAATAGCTTTATTTAGTTGTTCATCTTCTCCCATAAATTCTTTGTATGGGTCGTTATCTATCTCAATATCAGGGTCAACGCCATAACCTTCGATAATAAATTCGCTACCATCTTTTGCAAATGGGGCAAATTCGGGCTTTCTTAATTGTCCACCGTCTATAAAATTCAGCGAACCTGTAATACCAACAACTCCTCCCCACGAACGTTTTCCAATAACTTTTCCTTCTTTATGAGCCTTAAAACGATATGGAAATAAATCGCCATCGGAAGCAGAGTATCCGTTAATCAATAAAACTTTAGGTCCTGTCATTATTTGATTTGGGCTAGGTTCTACCGACAAGCGATTTCTACGCATCGAGTAGAATACCAATTCGCGTCTTAATCGTTCCATTATCATTGGCGAAACATTTCCTCCACCATTTCCACGGTCGTCTATTATTAAGGCTTCTTTCATTAGTTGGGGATAAAAATGCTTTACAAACTCGTTTAATCCTTTTACGCCCATATCAGGAATATGTATGTAGCCTACACGTCCGTTAGTTGCTTTAGATACTTTTTCTATGTTATCTTGCACCCAGTTGTAATAGTACAGTTCGGCTTCGTCTCCAATGGTTTTTACTAATATTTTTCTAGCACCAGCATCGCTAGCTTTGTTGTTTACGCTTAATTCAACCATTTTATTAGACTTTCCTCTTAATAATTCAAAAGGATTTTCAACTTCTTTTACAGAAACATTATCAATTGCAATAATATAGTCTCCTACATTTACATTAACTCCGGGTTCTGTAAGAGGTGAACGAGCATCATTTCTCCAATTTTCGCCTTTAAGGATTTTATCTATTTTTACATAACCGCTTTTATCTTTTGACAATTCTGCTCCGAGTAGTCCCATTTTTATTTTTTTAACGTTTGGACGGTCTCCTCCATTTACATAGGCATGTCCTATATTTATTTCGCCTATAAGTTCGCCAATAAGATAATTTAAGTCGTTACGGTGATTTATATAAGGAATAAATTTTGCATATTTATCGTGCATAGCTTTCCAATCGACTCCATGCATATTTTCTGCATAGAAAAACTCTCGCATTTGACGCCAACTTTCTGTATAAATTTGTTTCCATTCTTGTTTTTTGTCAACCCAAAGTTTTAAATTACTTACATCTACTTTATTTTCAGCTTGCAATTTACCTGACGGTAAATCTTCTACAAAATAATTATTGTTTTTTATTACTAAAACTTTCTTTTTGCCTGTTGATATCAACATTGATAAACCTTCTGCAACATCAACTTCTTTTTCCTTTTTAAAATCGAAGAATTTTAATTCCGTTTTACTCATTCCGGTTTTATATTTTGTATAATACAATTTATCTTTTACCGGTTGTAATGACCAATAATACCCTGCTTCTACAGGTAAAACAACAACTCTAGACGACAATCCGTCAGTATCAATTTTAATTTCCTTCTTAATTTCTTTATTTTTTTCGTCTTTTTCAGCGTCTTTATCGTTGGTCTTCTCTTTTTTTATCTCTACCATATCGTTTTGTAAGGCAAATGGAGATGCGGTATCTTTAGACAGTATTGCCATATAGATACGTCTCATGTTTTTATATGCAAAATTCCATTCTACATCGTTGTATATAGGGTTAAAATCTCTTTCAGAAGTGAAAAATAAATATTTTCCACAACTTGAGAAAGTTGGATTTCCTGCATCGTACCAGCTTTCTGTTACCGGATATTTTTGCCCGTTTTGTAGATTGTATAATTGAATTATAGACATGTCGTTTTCTTGAGGTTCGGAGAATGTAAGCCATTTTGAGTCGGGGCTCCAATTAAAACTACGAATTTTTTCATGTTTAGCACGTATTACTTCGGTAACTTTTTTGGTATCAACATCTATATAATTTAATTTATAATTTTGGTCAACCCATGCTATTTTTTTAGAATCCGGCGACCATTTAAAACCAAAGATGTATGTATTATTATTAGTTAATTTTTTATGTTTAGCATTTTCTTTATTTTCTATAACATAAATTTGGTCTTCTCCGTCCATATCTGATATCCAAGCAATATAATTTCCATTTGGCGAATATGCTGCATTTCGGTCGTGTACTCCCGCAGATTTTGTAAGATTGTAGGTTATTCCTTCTTTAGCAGGAACTGTCCAAACATCGCCTCTAGCACAAAAAACTAAGCGTTTACCTTCTGGCGATAAATTAACACTGCCTATATAGTCAGAACAGTCAACAAATTCTTTACGTCCTGCAATTTGGTCGTTTGCAATTTCTATATAAAGCTGTTGTATTTTTCCTGTAGAGAAGTTATATATTTTAAGATAGCCCTCATTTTCAAAAATAATTCCGTCTGTTCCCAAACTTGGAAATTTAACATCATATTCTGTAAAATTAGTTAGTTTTTCAATTTTCCCTGTATTACCTTTATACACAAATAAGTTCATAGTTCTATCTCTATCTGATGCAAAATACACATCGCCTTTATAGTACATTGGGAAAATGTCTTGAGAAGGATTATCTGTTAATTTTTTTGTTTCTTTAGATTTAAAATCAAACAACCATATATCGTCAGCCATACCTCCTTTATAGTATTTCCAAGTTCTAAACTCACGCATCACACGATTAAATGCTAATTTCTGACCATCTTCGCTAAATGTGTTAAAACCGCCTGTGGCTAAAGGAAGACGCTCCGGTAAACCGCCCTCAACAGGGACTTTAAATAAATGTCCAACAAACGAATTAAATGAAATTCCCCTAGACCTATAAACGATATACTTTCCATCAGGAGTCCAACTTGTTACTATATTATTAGGTCCCATTCTATCGCTAATATCATCTCTATTTAGGGTTGCTGTGTAAGTTAAACGCTTAGGAACGCCACCTTCGGTAGGAATTATATAAACCTCGGTATTACCGTCATACTGTCCTGTAAATGCAATATGAGAACCATCGGGAGAAAATTTTGCAAACATTTCGTAACCTATATGAGATGTTAATTTTCGTGCTGTACCGCCATCTTTATCAACAAGATATAAGTCGCCTGCATAAGTAAACACAAC
>PDWI01010337.1_pt1 | contig 10479 bp, 7 predicted proteins | sample 1430891 | NCBI WGS metagenome assembly PDWI01 (sample SAMN01162508, study PRJNA174530) | Oral metagenome, whole genome shotgun sequencing project. | biome: Marine environment; feature: Marine mammal; material: Swab sample of the gingival sulcus; isolation source: swab sample of gingival sulcus... | reverse complement strand
TTCGCTTCACTTTGGCTATTTATATATCTTGGGATAAAAAAGCGATTACATGAAACTTGGAATGGAGCAAAAACCAAAAGTGGAATGGTGGTAATACTCGGAGCGACGTTGGGTGGCCCGCTAGGAATGAGTGGCTACGTGGTAGCCATAGATAATATCGGGCCTGCCTACACTGCGGTTATCTCCAGCTTTTATCCTGCGGTAGGAATTATTCTAGCCAGCATAATTTTAAAAGAACATTTAGAATTTAAGAAAATTATGTGTTTAGCCTTAGCAGTAGGCGGAATAATTATGATTAGCGTTTTATCAACCACTAACACCACGGTGGAAAATCCTACATTGGGTTTAGCGGCTGCCGCTCTTTGTGTGCTTGGCTGGGGATCAGAAGCAGTATTTATAGCTTGGGGTATGCGCGGCGAGGTACTAGACAACGAAACCGCACTTCATCTACGTGAAACTACCTCTGCGCTTATATACGCATTGATTCTTATACCGTTAATCGGGGCAACAAAATTTTCTTTTACCGCCATTAGCAACCCTCACTCTTTAGTCATAACCCTAGCAGGTTTAGCTGGAGCTAGTTCTTTTATCTTCTATTACAAAGCAATTAAAACTATCGGCGCTAGTCGCGCAATTGCTTTAAATGTATCCTACGCAGCCTGGGCAGTAATTTTTGGCGTATTAATTCTGCAAAATTCATTCAGCCCATTAGAAATACTATGTTGCATATTAATTTTAACAGGTACGATTTTAGCTGCTAGTGACTGGACAGAACTTTTTACCTGTAAATTCCTTCGAAAAAAGTAGCATTTTGCTATACTAAAACCAGTCAAAAGCAAGGAATAAAATGAATAAAACGATTCTAGTTACCGGTGGTACTGGTTTTATTGGCTCGCATACGGTAGTCGAACTTTTAACTGCAAATTACGAAGTAATTATTGTAGATAATTTCGAAAATTCCCAGCCAGAGGTACTAGATCGCATTAAGGCCATCACAGGAAAGTCACCTCTGCTCTATGTGTTAGATATTCGCAATCAAGATGCGCTTTCTCAAGTTTTTAACAAACATAAAATTGATGCAGTTATTCATTTTGCGGCACTAAAAGCAGTTGGAGAATCAACTGAAAAACCACTAACTTACTATCATAATAATTTAACGGGTTTGCTTACTTTACTAACGGTGATGAATGAGTATAAATGCAAATCAATTATTTTTTCATCTTCTGCCACCGTTTATGGTTTAAGTAATACCATGCCTATAACAGAAAGTGCGCCGCGGGGAAATGCAACCAATCCCTATGGCCAAACTAAAGTAATTAGTGAACAAATATTAGAAGATACAAGTAAAAGTGATTCCGCTTGGAAAATAGTAATTTTACGTTACTTTAATCCAATCGGTGCTCACAAAACTGGACTTATTGGAGAAAATCCAAATGGTATTCCCAATAATCTAATGCCCTATATTACGCAGGTGGCCCTAGGCAAATTAGATTTTCTCCGCGTATTTGGAAATGATTTTAATACTCCTGACGGTACTGGAGTGCGCGATTATATTCACGTGGTAGATTTGGCCAAAGGCCATTTAAGTGCATTAAAGTGGATTAATAATAATTCTGGTGTTGAAATATTTAATCTTGGAACGGGAAAAGGATATAGCGTACTAGATATAGTTAATGCTTTTGTCGATGCAACCGGAATGAAAGTACCCTATAAAATTGTCGAACGACGAGCAGGAGATATTGATTCCGTATATTCTAATCCAGAAAAAGCAAAAAATATCTTAGGCTGGAAAGCAGAAAATAATTTATTCCAAATGTGCCAAGATGCATGGAATTGGCAAAAAAATAATCCAGAAGGATACGCAAGTTCTTAGTTTTAAGCAAACCGATAAACTACTTTTATCGTTTTTCTGATTTATAAAAATGTCAAAACTAAGCGAGTAGAAATAGCAAAGCTACGAAAGACGACCAATAGCTAAAATTGCTTTTTCTACCGCATATTCCGCGTCACGGCTTCCACCTTTTACCGCAAAATCAGCGTCTGCAATTATCTGCATAACCTGCTTTAATGCTGATGGTTTCCATCCATATAAAGATTTACGGGCAGCGTCCATTTGCCACGGTGCCATTGCAATTTTTACATCTAAATTACTTTCACCTTTACCTAATACATAAAGCATCTGGCGAAATTTAGTGGCTAAGGCAGAAATTACTACCACTGGAGAAACACCAGTTGCTAAAGCATGACGAGCCAATTGCACCGCTTGTGGAGTGTTTTTTGCCAATACTGCATCGGCCACTCCAAATCCAGTTACTTCTATTCTGCCAGCAAAATAGTCATGAATATGTTCCGTAGTTATTGGACCAGAAATATCATCAAGAAGTTGGCTTAACACTGCCAGCATTTCTCTATTATCTGAACCTACTGCATCAATTAAAGCCTGTGCCGCTTCGGGGGCAATCGTCCGCTCACGTTCTCGCACATCACCCTGTATTACTTTCATTTTGTCACTAGTATATTTAATAGGTTCAATATTGATCGTGGGAACTTTTAACGTATTTAATAATTTTTTCGCTTTCGGACCACCATTATGACGCAAAATTAAAGTAATATCAGGTTGTGGAACTTGCGCATAGGCTAGAATATCTGCAAACAAAGCATCACTGCCCTGTTCTAAATTTGCAACAATAATTGCTTTTGGTTCGGCAAAAAGACTAGGTGAAGCCAGTGTAAACAACTGATTTTGCACATAGGACTGTTCGGTTAAAAACACAATATCTAACATCGGCTCCTGCGCACGTAGACGCTTTTTAAGCACTTCTACTGCCCGATCACCTAATACCGGCTCTCCGGATTTCAATAAAATAATCGGAGCCAGCTCAATTGTTTCCCAAATTTGCGCCATATTTTATATTATTCCATGTCCAAGCAACTAGATGCGACTGACTTGGGGGAAATTCTAATTTCCCCACATTTTTGCGTTGTTTGTAAAATAGGAGCATTCCAGATCCGTAATGCCGTTTTAGTGGGATGCCCATAAGAATTCTTCCCCGTAGAAAACAAAGAAATCTTTGGTTGAATCCGACTAGCAAGCTGTAAAGATTGGCTACGTGAACCATGATGTGCCACAACCACTACATCAATTTTAGACCACTTATTTTCCCATAAAATTTTATTTTGCACTTCTCGGGATACGTCACTTAACACTAAAGTTTTGAAATTAAGCGTATAAATACGCACTACCAGCGAATCATCGTTAATACTCTCTGTAGTAACAGCTGGTGAATTAGGACTTATAATTTCCAACCAATTAGCAAAATGCGCTCCTGCACGTACTCGCCTTAACGGAATATTTCGTTTACGCAAATTCTGTATAATCGGTACAGAATTATAACTAGGGTATGGATTTTCACTAACCCAAACTTGTGAAACTACTATTTGCTTAAGCACCTGTGACAATGCACCCACATGGTCTAAATCAAAATGCGAAAGAATAAGTAAATCTATTTTTTGCACTCCTGCGTTACGCAAGCATTTACCAATATATCCATTTTGTGGTCCCACATCCACTAATACGGTTTGTTCCTGTTTACGAGCTAGAAGTGCCGACCCCTGCCCCACATCACATTGAATAATTTCCCAATCATCAGCTTTTACCACCCGTTTCCCACTAACAAAATATAAAGAAAAAATTAACAAAATTATTATTATCAATAAAATTAACAAACGAATTATAAACACCGGCGTAAATAATACAGAAAAATTATAGCTACGCCACTTTTTTATAATCCTAACGCTCACAATAAGTCCGCCTAAAAATAGTAAATTTAATACGAACACCAAAGGTGTAGAAAAAATAGGAAAAATGTTACCAATAAAATTAGCTACGCTCACTATCCACCAGGCACTAAATTCACAAATAGCCAATAATGGAGTAACTAAGCACGGAAAAATCACACTGGATACGGCAGCAAAGAGTCCACCTAAAGTCAGAGGCACTATTACCGGAGCCACTACCATATTGGCAAAAACCGTAAATAAAGAAATTTTAGGTTGAATAGCAAAAATAAAAGGCATGGTGGCAATACCTGCAATTAGTGGAACTGAAATTAACTGCGCAAATAAATAGGGTATTATTTGCTCTAAATATAAGGAAAACCAATTTGCAAATACCACAATTGCAAAAGTTGCCACCACCGAAAGTCTAAATCCTAAACTACGTGCCATATCGGGCAATAAAAAACTACAAATTATGACGGTAATTGCCAAAAGCGGAATTGCATCAGCACGTCTCCGTAATATTAGTGCACCAATAACTAATGCGCCCATTATTCCTGCACGATACACAGATGCTTGCCCACCTACCAAAAGCATCAATTGAACCAATAAAAATAATGCAACACTACCGGTTAATTTAGGTTTGCGCCGACCAAGTACGGTGAGCACCACCCCAATTACTAACGACATATGCGCCCCGGAAACCGCAGTTAAATGCGAAAGACCCGAGATGCGCATATTTTCCTTTAATATAGGAGGTAAATTTTGGTCATTACCCAAGACCACTCCGCGAATTATTTCCGAATGTGAACTATCTCTGCTCTGTAAAGCATATTCCATACCCGCAATAAGTCGTTGTGGAATACAGTAAATATCCGGAAAAAAATCAGGATTAGAACGTATTTTATTCCCTACCATTACCCTGTGTGCGGAAGTACTCCCAACATGTAACTCATTACCATACCGCATTAGACCAGGAGTTAATTTGACATATACCGAGTTGCTTATACCCGCACAGCTAACAGCAATTAATAACGTTGCTACTACAATAAAAAACGAATGTTTAAGCCATCTATACAAAATAAGTAATAAAGCTATGCATACCCCAATAAGCAAATGGATCAATGCAGGTAATTGTAAGCGCCAACTCACTACTACCCAAACCATGAGCGCAGGTAGCACTAAACGAAAGTCGTGATGATGCATTTATAAGGTTACATACTCACGAAATTTTTCCACAGTTTTACTACCTATTCCAGCTATTTGGGTAAGTTCTTTTAACTGTGAAAATTGACCGTGTTCTGATCGCCATTTTACAATAGCTGCTGCTGTAGCTGGACCAATACCTGGAATAATAGTTAATTCTGCAACTGTTGCCGTGTTTAAATTTACTTTTTTATTCACCTTTTCTGTTCCCTCGGCACCAGAACTAACACTAGCAGTTTCTCCCTGAGCTGGAATATGTATATGTTGCCCATCTTTTATTATTGCGGCTAAATTTATAGCACTTTTATCTGCTGTGTCAGTAAAACCACCAGCTTTTTCTAAAGCATCGTTTATTCTTGCCGGAACTGAAAGCGTTACGACTCCTGGTAAATTTACCGCTCCCGACACATATACTACAATTTCTCCCATAGAATTTGACTTACTAATATCGGGAATATCAACTCCCGCTAAATTGGGATCAGAATCTGGTACTTGACTGTTTTCTACATTAAAACCAGAAGTAGACGCTGGTTTATCAGGAATAGCTACCGCTTCTTTAGAAGTACGCAAATAGCCATTTATCAAAACTATTCCTAAGATAACCACTAGCAAAATAACTAAACTACGCCAAGCATGACCTGTTAGTAAAAAACGAGATTTAGGCAAAGAATTAGTTATTGCTCCAGCGTCATCACCCACACTAGTAGCAAAAGCAATTTTACGAAAATCTGCAACACGTTCTTGTCGTACCTGTTCATCCGGTGGCAGCGGTTCACGTTTATGACGTGTGCGTGGAGTGCGGCGTAATGAATTTGCTGTGACTTCTGAATTATATATTTCTTGCATTCTCGGTGGCGGTATAGTTTCCATATTTAAGAAATAGCAAATTTGCCCGCCTAAAAACGTAAAACCATCAACTTGTGGAAAGCTAATCACTCTCACCCATTGTGGACAACAGTAAAACTATTTAGCACGAATATAAATATTTAACCGGCTTACCCTGACTATGTGCATAGGCGATTTCAGATTTAGTACTTTCCCCAATATAACCATCTACATTAATCACAAAAATCTCATCAGCCATATCAATTTTTCGTTTGTGCATTTCATCTAGCATAATTTTAGTTTTGGTAAGCGTATCCTCGCTCATTCCTTCCCAAACTTCCATATCCCCAGAATGCCCAAACAGACCCACGCTAATCACAATATAGCCCTGTAAAGTAAGATCTTTTTGCGCTTGTAAAAAAGCCTCTTTAAAACGCGTGCTTCCACACAGCGTTATAACCGGAAATTTTTGCGTCATACTTATTCCACGTACGTCAATGTGGCGGTCATAGAACGCTCCGCATTAGGTGCTAAACGCAAACTAGGAGCAGAATCGGAACGGTTAAAAGCATCTGGTAAATGCGAAAGAGGTTCCAAAGCCAACGAACCACGTGGATCACGCGGCAAACCGTCGCCGCTAAAAACGTGCATAACTGGAGCCTCTGCAGGTTCTTGAGTAACCTGTAAAATCGCTTTAGCAGAAAGTGAACGTAATGACGTGGTCACTACCCCTTCAGCATTCGGAATAAGACCACGGAAAGATGTATCAAATTTAGTAGAGCCAATATAATCTAACACCACCGGAGCTTTAGTGCCCGCATAAGCTGCTTCTCCGGCTAAAGGAATCAATCCACTATCCGCTAAAATCTTTGTACGTGCTGGAATTTCCAAAGAATAATTAGAAATAGATTTATTCTCTGGGAATTTCAAATAGGGATGCCAGCCAAGTGCTAACGGAATATCCACATCGGCAGTATTACGCGCACTAACACTAAACGATAAATGTTCTGCTCCATCCGCACCCGATTCTAGCGAATAGGTCACCGTGAGCTGGAATGACCACGGATATCCCTCATCCCCAGCACAGTCATAAACCATAGTTAAAGTATCGTTAGCATTAGTTACCCGAAAATCTTTATCTACTACCAAACCATGTATAGCTTCACCTTTATCATTAAGTGCTAGTTGATAGCTAACTCCATCAAATTTATATTTTCCATTTTTAATACGTCCACACCAAGGCACAGTAATAGCACTACGATGTGCAATATAATTAGTTAATTCATCAGCATTTTGATAACCATCGATAATCTCAACTCCAGTTTTTGGTTGCCAAGAAAGCAAAGTTGCCCCGCGCTCAGCTACCACGGCACGAGCGCCAGAAGTTGAAGTTATTTTCCACGCAGGCATCCCATCAAAATCAATTTGTTCAATGTTGTCAATTAAATTAGCCATTGCATACCTCCATTGGAATACATTTATATCTAAAATACCCGTAAATTCACTAAATATATAGCTTACGTCCGCCCATTGGACACGATTTACACAACAATATTTATTAGACGAGGCGCACGTACGATTATTTTACGTGGTTCACCGTCTAAGAACTGTTGTACTTTATCTGATTCCAAAGCTAATTTGGTAAGTTCCGCATCGCTAATATCGGTCTTTACCTCCAGCCGATCCCGCACTTTACCCTGCACCTGCACCACACAGGTTACCGTATCATCGACCAATAGGGATTCGTCTTTTACCACTGGAAATGGCTCGGTAGCAATTGAAGTCGTATAACCGAGTCGTGTCCATAATTCTTCCGCTACGTGTGGAGCTACTGGAGCTACCATTTTCACCAAAGATTCTGCCACTTCCCGATTAACACGTTTATTAGTTAAATGATTATTAAGAATAATCATTTTGGCAATAGCCGTATTAATACGTAAATTCTCGTATTCTTCAGTAACATCAGCAATGGTACGTGCCAATAATTTTTCCGTTTCCGCATCTAACGGTTCGTCTACTAATACTAATTCACCGGTATTTTCATCTACAATATTACGCCATAAACGCTGTAAAAAGCGTTGTGAACCAATTACGGCACGCGTTTCCCAAGGACGAGAAATATCCAAGGGTCCCATAGACATTTCATATAGTCGGAAAGTATCCGCTCCATATTCCGCACACATTTCATCGGGGGTAACAATGTTCTTTAAAGACTTGCCCATTTTTCCGTATTCCCGATTAACTACTTGCCCATTCCATTCATAGCTAACTTCCCCACTACCATCAGTAGCGGGCACCTCAACTACTTCATCAGCTGGCACGTACTGCCCACGCGCATCGGTATAAGCATAGGCTTGCACGTATCCTTGATTAAATAGTTTATGGAAAGGCTCGGCCGAGCTGACATGCCCCAAATCAAAAAGTACCTTATGCCAGAAACGAGCATAGAGTAAATGCAATACGGCATGTTCTACTCCACCAATATAGAGGTCAGCACCTCCAGCAGGCTTACTCTCTTTCATACCCAGCCAGTAGGCTTCATTCTCTTTAGCCGCAAAATTATCGGTATCGGTAGGATCTAAATAACGCAATTCGTACCAGCAAGAGCCAGCCCAATTTGGCATAGTATTGGTATCCCGTGTATAACGCTTTACCCCGTCACCTAAATCCAACTCTACGTTTACCCAATCTTGTAAACGTCCCAAAGGTGGTTCTGGTTCAGAATTTACGTCATCTGGATCAAAAGAACGCGGTGAATAATCCGGAGTATCCGGTAGCTCTACTGGCAACATACTTTCTGGCAAAGAATGTACCTGCCCCTGCTCGTCATAAACTACTGGGAATGGTTCACCCCAATACCGTTGCCGACTAAAGAGCCAATCCCGTAACCGATAGCTGGTAGTAGCCCGGCCAGTTCCTTCACGTTCCAACCAAGCGGTAATTTTTGCTTTACCTTCATCTTTATTTAAACCATTAAGTGAAATTTGGGAATTTTCTGAATCAATAATTTTACCGTCATCAACCCAAGCAGTTTCCCAAGCAAAATCATCAGTAGCAGCAATAGTGGGCACAATATCTAAATCAAATTTCTTAGCGAAATCAAAATCGCGCTGGTCGTGTGCCGGAACTGCCATAATTGCACCGGTACCATAACCCATCATTACGTAATCAGCAGTAAAAATTGGAGTGGCTTTCCCATTAACCGGATTCTTTGCATAAAGTCCGGTAAATACGCCCGTCTTTTCCTTATCTACATCGGCACGGTCAGCATCCGATTTACGTGCCGCCTGCAATTGATATTCACGCACTGCACTACACGGATCAGCATAACCTCCCGTCCAAGCAGATCGGGTATCGGCTGGCCATTGCGCCGGCAAATTCTCCTTTTGCAACATTGGATGCTCTGGTGACACCACCATAAAGGTTGCTCCAAATAGCGTATCTGGACGCGTAGTAAATACGGTTAGCTTTTCTTTTCCACCAGCATGTTCGGCTAAGAAATCCACATCTGCGCCAAAAGATTTACCAATCCAATTACGTTGCATAGAACGTACTTTTTCGGGCCAATCTACCATATCCAAATCGCCTGCCAGCCGATCCGCATACGCGGTAATACGCATCATCCACTGCCGTAATTCCCGTTTAAATACCGGATAATTACCACGTTCAGAACGTCCTTCATTGGTAACTTCTTCATTTGCTAACACCGTGCCCAAACCGGGACACCAATTAACTGGCGCATAGTCAATGTAGGCTAGTCGGCGCGCGTTAATAGCATCTTGACGTTCTTTTTCACTCAACTGTTCCCAAGGAATTCCCGAAGGAGTTGGCAGGGAACCATCTTCATAGGCTGTTACCAGTTCAGCAATAGGACGAGCCCGTCCTTTAGTGCCCGCAATACGTCCCTTAGCCTCAGGATCGTACCAAGAATTAAAAATTTGTAAGAAAATCCATTGCGTCCAACGCATATATTCCGTATCGGTGGTAGCAAAAGAACGACGCGTTTCGTGCGATAAACCTAATTGACGTAATTGCCGCCGCATATTGGCAATGTTTTCTTCAGTGGTAATTCGGGGATGTTGGCCAGTCTGCACCGCATATTGTTCTGCGGGCAAACCAAAAGCATCATAACCCATCGTATAAAGTACATTCTTACCCCGCATCCGCTGATAGCGTGCCACGGTATCGGTAGCAATAAAACCAAGTGGATGCCCTACGTGCAATCCCTTTCCTGACGGATAAGGGAACATATCAAGCACAAAAAAAGTTTCTGCGGGAAGTTGCTCATCACTAGCAAAAGCACCCACTGGATTAGCGGCATTAAAAGTTCCGTGCTTATCCCAGTAGTTCTGCCATTTTTCTTCAATTTCATTAGCCAATTCTGCGGTATAACGATACTGCAATGCTTCCGAAGTTACTTCTTGGCTCATAATTCTCCTTATACTAAACTACTATTTTCTATGCTAACGCAGGAAAAGCTAGTTCAGCAGATACAAATAAATGATGAAGTTAAAGTCACTTGCTACCCACACTCGCAAACACCAGCTAATATACATTTATGAGTATTTTTACGAAAATTATAGACGGAGAAATTCCGGGACGTTTTGTTTGGGCAGATGAAATTTGCGTAGCTATGGCCACCATTGAACCTTGCACACCGGGTCACGTATT
>PDWI01010336.1_pt1 | contig 10481 bp, 9 predicted proteins | sample 1430891 | NCBI WGS metagenome assembly PDWI01 (sample SAMN01162508, study PRJNA174530) | Oral metagenome, whole genome shotgun sequencing project. | biome: Marine environment; feature: Marine mammal; material: Swab sample of the gingival sulcus; isolation source: swab sample of gingival sulcus... | reverse complement strand
ATTAATCAAAACTTTATGACCTACATCTTTCGCTCAAATGAGCTATAAGGGTGCAGTATATGAAAAGTGTGGGATTTGAAAGCTATAAACTTCACACCTACGACAGCCCTTAGCCAAACCTTGTTTTAATTTTTCAAATTTACATAAAAATTAGAAATAGGGGTTGGCGGGTTAAAAGGTGCAAATTTTAGGTTAAACAACTGAACCGCTATTGCTTATACACTGTGTTAGCTTTAGTACTTTTCCCCATAAATCATTATTTCTGAAATATATGTATCATCATATTTTTCACCCCTATCTGTTTCTATAATCTCAATTTTCATAGATATAGCTCTCCCATAATTACCTTCAATATCATAAAAATCATCAAATAAATCCCCCCAAAGAAAGTCTTCAATACCAACAAAATATACTGAATAATCACTGTTGAATGGCTTTCTTTTTATATCAATATATTTCTCAACAGTGTCATTGCTAAATACAATTGTTATCTTTAATTTTGTAACAATATTATTATGCCTATAGGTGGCTATACTTTTAGAATAACCATTTATCATTGCAATTCCAAAAACTTTCACGCTATCTCTAAAAATAACTTCTATCCAATTATGCTCTGATTTAAGTGGAACATAGCTCGTATTTTTATTATTGTCTATTAGATTTGATATGGGATATCTGTTATGTTGTGTAGAAGATTTTATATCCTTAATAAGATTTGTTGCATTATTATAAGAAATAGCATTTTTTGTTGATAACCATTTAGAATAGTTATAATCAAATTTTAAATATTCATTTTTTAATAAATCAAAATTACTTGACTCATAAACATAAGTATTTCCTTTCTTTTTAAACCCTTGAATTCCAGAAAATTCAATATAAGAGTATTTATCTATGTTATCAAACGAAACAGATAAAAAAAATCGATCAACACTTCCATTTCCCCAGAATCCAGATGGCTTTAAATAATATCTAAAAATTCGATTAGATAAAGATGCAGGGTAGTAATTTTCATCTGGGTATTGTACCCCCCAATCTGCATAATTAGTTTTAATTCTATAAGAAACTATTAACTGCTTAGTTTCTTTTACATCGAAAAAAAGATTTGATATATACCATTTCCTTGATATTGTATCAACTCCTGGCAATACATCATATTTACTATAATCACATTCTTCTGTCCTTACATTACTTTCTTCTTTTTCTGTTGTTTTTAGTTCCTCTCCATTATTAATAATTGTAAAGTTTTGAATATAATCATGTTCCCATCTAAAATTATAGGTCTGATTATCTCTGAAGTCAACAGCAAAACCATACTTTATATTTTTTGCTTCACCAAGATTCTCTAATTGATAAATTACATTTACATTAATATAGTCTCCTTGAACATGAAGATTTAAGTATTCACTTACAAGTTTAATCTTATCCTCTTTTAATAGAGAAATTGAATTTACTCCCCTAACAAAGCTACCTTCACTAATTGAGCCTCCATTTCCCAATAAAGCTATGGATTTAATCATAAATACTATCAATATTATAGTATGTTTCATTTTTTTGTATTGTGGCTAACGGTTTAGTATAAAAATAGTAGCTAATTACAGTCATATTCCTATCAAGTTACAATAAGGTTAAAACAGGTTTCTGCCCTTAAATTTACTACTGTCTCGGCTATTATTTTTATACATTGTTATCATCTTTATTCATCAATGTATGTTTCAATCTTGAGTTTTATTTTTTCTTTTAAATCCATATTGTCATTGTAAATAATAATTGGATAATGATTAAGGTCAAAATGAACGTTAGGAAAATCTGATTTATTACAAGTTAGAATCACTTTTTTATTTTGCCCCATACAATATCCTGCTTCAAAATAGACACCATTTTTTTGTTTTGTTAGATCTGCAATCATAAATTTAGATCTTTTAATTTCTGATATTATTAAATCATTTATTGTCTGACCAACATCAGAGTTTATTTCATCGACACGGATTGGGTTGTAGTTCATTTCAATTAACGCAGGCTTTATAGCATTATTATATATTGAATATTCGCTTTCTCCAAAAGACATAGCAACAAAACAATTATTACTTAAATTACCGGATTTCTGATTTTCATTAATAAAATTATATCCCTTTGGTGTTATTCGAAAGCTATTGTAGGATTTATTGTACAACTCGGTAGCCCAATCAGGATTGCTTTCATGTATTTCAAATTCATCTATGTATTCTATCAAATCCATCTTTTTCGCTGATTCAATAAGAAAAATCGTATATTCCTTTCCCCATTTATCTATAAAACTCTTTCTTTCTTTCGAATCGCAATTGAAAATCCATTCACCAGGAAAACTTGAGCTGCTCTCAAGAATTAACATAAAATCAACTAAAATATTATTAAATATCATTTTTTCTATTATTGATGATAACTAAAGGTTATATACTATTCCCTTATATTTCCCATCCCCAAAAATAAAAAATAAATACAAAATTCTGAGCCAATTACGGAAAAAATTCAAACAACAATTTAACTTGTTATTCTTAAGTTTAACCTACAGTTATATATTTGAAAAGGGTAAAATTTCTTTCAAATTGTTGATTTGCAAATATTTATTTCTTAAGGAATAACTTTCACAATACCTAACTATATTTCTTTTCTCTGACGTTGTATTTTTTCAATATAACTTCTTACAAAATAAGACCTTGTATTTTTATAATAAAAAGTGTCATTGGGCTTAAAAGTGAATGCTAATATTTTGTATTTTTGCAAAGAATAAAGAAAGAACTATGAATGTAATAGGAATAATACCGGCACGCTATGCTTCTAAACGCTTTCCGGGTAAGCCTTTGGTGGATATAGGTGGTAAAATGATGATACAGAGGGTTTATGAGCAAAGCAAGAAAGCTTTGGAAACAGTGTATGTCGCCACAGATGATAAGCGTATTTTTGAGGCCGTAGAATCTTTTGGAGGACAGGTTATAATGACTTCTAAAAAGCACCAATCCGGTACGGATAGGGTCGCAGAGGCTGTAGATAATATAATGGAGGAAACAGGATTGCAATATGATGTGGTTGTCAATATACAAGGCGATGAACCTTTTATATATCCTGAGCAAATAAAGTCTGTAGTAGAGGCTTTTAAGTCTGAAGATACGCAAATATCTACCTTGGTAAAACATATTAATAATAGCGAAGATATTACTAACCCTAATAAACCTAAGGTGGTTTTAAACGCTAATAGAGAGGCCATTTATTTTAGTCGTTCGCCTATTCCTTATTATAGAGGGGAGAAAGAAAACAAATGGGTAACTGCTCATAAATATTACAAACATATTGGTCTATATGCTTATAGAACAGATGTTTTGAAAGAAATAACACAGTTGGAGCCCTCATTGTTGGAGCAAGCTGAATCTTTAGAGCAATTGCGTTGGATAGAAAATAAATACATTATTAAAACGGAGTTAACTGAATTTGAATCAGTTGGTATAGACACTAAAAAAGATTTAAAAAAGATTTTAGAAACAGGTCTTTTGTAAATCTTAACTAATGAAATATCGAAAGGGGAAAGTTGGTTTTGAAACGATATACTACTTTATAATTCAACAGCTTCCCCAATATCTAAGCCATTATGTCATATCCTAATATTTTCATATTTAATCCAACTTCTGATATGGCGATTGCTAATTCCTTGTCTAGTTTTCATCCCAATAAGCAATTAGTTCGTTTTCAGGAAGATTTATCTTATTTGCCTTTTGTTTTTGCATCAGAAGACGATGTTGTTTTGGTATCTGATTATGAGGATTTAGAGCATATCTCTCAATTGTATGAGCAAGGTTTTACTATACCGGGACAGGTACTTCAAAAAGAGGTTTTACTTGAAAATCAAAAAATATTCGCCGACATTCATACTTTTTTACCTTGGGGCTGGGCACCTAATATCTACCATCAATTAAAACAAATAAAAACGATTGATTGTGAGCAATTTTGGAGTTTTTCTCCTTTGGAATGGAATAATGATATTCGCTATTTTTATTCTCGCTCTTTTGCTTTAGATATTTTAAACGCTATTAAACAATCAACCAACAAACCTTCTATTTATATTGATGAACACTTTTTCCCTAAATGTTTAACTGATTGGACTGATGTAAGTTCGTATCTAAAACAATACCAACAAATAGTCCTTAAAGAACCTTGGAGTTCGTCAGGGAGGGGTTTGATGTTCTTATTGGATTCTGATATTCCTGTTAATATACAAGAACGTGTTAAACAGGTTATTAAAAAGCAAAAATACATTATGTTAGAGCCTGTTCTGAATAAAAAAATAGATTTTTCTTTACATTTCGATTTATCTTCTAATCAAGTGGATTATGTAGGTGCGACTTATTTCTTTACCAATGGAAAAGGACAGTATAATGGGCATTTTTTAAACACTATGCCCGATTGTGAAGAAATAAGCAAGGACTTTTTTCAACAGCATTTACCTCAATTGATTAAAGATGTAACTAATGCTATTCGTTCTTCAGCTTTATTTGGGCAATATACCGGTAGTTTAGGCGTAGATGCTATGTTAGTGAAAGAGGGGGGAGAGTTGTTGTTTCAGCCTTGTTTAGAAATTAATCTTCGTTATAGTATGGGGAAAGTGGCATTGGCATTAGAGAAGGTGATTCATCCTGATAGTTTTGGGAAATTTTTTATTCATAATAATAAAAACCAAACGTATGCATCTTTTATGAAAGAGCAAGATACATCGTACCAAATGCTTGATAATCGCTTAGCTAAGGGCTTAATTCCTATCACAGCTCCTAAAGGGAAGTGTTTTGGCGCTTATATGGAAATCAATCATCCCGATTTCAGTTAAGAAGATTTAAGGTTGAGTTGAAAGCTGACCAACAAAAAAAGCTTCCAAATGTTTACAGAAACAATTGAAAGCTTTTTTATTCATTTAGTATTTTAAAATAACTTAATCCCTATTCTTTCTTTTTAAAGCAAAAAATTGGTGGTCAAATTCGTTTTTTTCATTTTTAGGAACGCTTTCTTTTTCTATTTCTTCCCATTCTTCCCAATTGATTTCGGGGTAATAAACATCGGCGTCTAAGCTAGCATCTACTTGGGTTAAAAAAAAATAATTTACCTTGTCAGCAAAATCCTTATAAAGGCTAGCGCCTCCTATAACAAACACTTTTTCATCTTCTTTTATATTCTTGTATAATTCTGAATAAGAATGATATACTTCTGCATTTGGTATCTCTAAATCAGTTTGTCGTGTTATGACGATATTACGCCTGTTGGGTAAAGCCCCTTTGGGTAAGGAGTCGAATGTTTTACGCCCCATTACAATAGTGTGTCCTGTAGTTAAACGTTTAAAACGTCTTAAATCATCAGAAATATGCCAAAGTAATTGATTGTCTTTACCTATTTCGTTTTGATTGCCTATAGCAACAATAATTGCCCATTCTTTAAACTGATTCATAATATATTAGCTTTCGTTAATCTATTTATCTTCTTTTTCTTTTTGCTCCAAACGATTTTTCTCTGCTTCTGCCGGAGTCTCTACTGCTTTTTTTGCGGTTTCTTCGTCTTCCGTAACGCTCACTATCTTTGTTGTTTTGTGGCTTCGGATTTGACTTTTCTACACTAACTGTTATGCCTTTAAAATCGATATTATTCAATCCTTTTAGAACTTCATTTTCATAAGTAGAGTCAATTTCGAAAAAGGTAAAACGTTTCATCATATCAATTTTTCCTATTTCGATATTTCTTGAACGTGTATGGTCGTTAATCAAGCCTATAAGCGTATTAGGATTTAGGTTGGTTTTAGTTCCTAAATTGATATAGAATCGAGTGAATTCCATTCCTCTTCGTTGCCCTTTTCTTTGCTCTTGAGCTGATTGAGTAGAGCCCGCTATATTAATATCTTGTGTGTTTTTGTAGTATTCCAAGAAACGAGTAAATTCTACAGAAACAAACTTTTTGATTAATTCTTCACGTTCTAAGCCCTCAAATTTTTCAAAAATAGTAGATAAAAATGGTTCTATCTGAGTTTCGTTAACCTCTGTTTTCTTTATTTTATCAATTAAATTGAATAATCTTAATTTTACAATTTCGTTACCGGATGGAATTAAAGCTTTTTCAAATGTTTTTTTAACCATTTTTTCTAAAGCTCTAATTTTAGATAACTCGCGAGAATGCGCTATGGTAACAGAAATACCTTTTTTACCGGCACGTCCTGTTCTTCCGGAACGGTGAACATATACTTCAGGGTCATCAGGTAAATTATAATTGATAACGTGCGATAACTCTTTTACATCTAAACCTCTTGCAGCCACATCGGTAGCTACTAAGATTTGTAAATTACCGGTTCTGAAACGTTGCATTACTAAATCGCGCTGAGCCTGAGATAAATCGCCGTGCAAAGCATCTGCATTATAACCGTCTTCAATTAATTTATCGGCAATATCTTTGGTGTCACGTCTTGTTCTACAAAATACGATACCATATATATCTGGGTTAATGTCCGCTATACGCTTTAAAGCTAGATACTTATTACTGGCTTTTACCACATAGTAAATATGCTCTACGTTTTTAGCTCCTGCATTTTGCTCGCCTACTTTTATTTCCTTAGCATCTTTCATATATCGCTGAGCGATACGCATTACCTCTTTAGGCATTGTTGCCGAGAACAATAAAGTTTGTTTATAATCAGGTGTTTCCGAAAGAATAGTGTCTAATTCTTCTTTAAAACCCATATTCAACATTTCGTCTGCTTCGTCAAGAACTAACCAATTGATGTTCTGTAGTTTTAATTTCTTTCTTTTAATTAAATCAACCGTACGACCGGGAGTTCCCACTACTATTTGAGCGCCTTTGTTCAATTGCTTAATTTGAGTTTCGATAGAAGCTCCACCATATACGGCTACTATATTTATCTTTTTAATTTTTTTAGCATAAGCGTTGATGTCTTTTGCTATCTGCATACACAACTCTCGAGTTGGCGCAAGAATAATACTTTGTGTATCTTTTAGATTCTCGTCTATTTGTTGCAAAATAGGGATTCCAAAAGCTGCTGTTTTACCGGTTCCAGTTTGAGCAAAAGCTAATAAATCTTGTTCTTGATTACCTAAAAGGTGGGGGATAGTTTGTGCCTGAATAGGCGTTGGGGTTTCGAATCCCAAAATTTCTAAGGCGTCTAAAATAGTGGTTTGAACGCCAAGTTCAGAAAATGTCATTTGTTATTTGTATGAAAATTATAGGGCAATATTGCCACTTGTTTTTACCCGTCCACAAAAATAACAAATTACCCATAGTTACTCTATGCAGACCAATAATACATTTAATACCAAAATTAAAAAATGGTATAAGCCAAAAAAAGAGATACATTTTAGTGTATCTCTTTCATCAAATCCTTATTAACACTTAAATTTTTATTATGTGTAAAAAAGTGATCGAGCCGGGGCTCGAACCCGGGACCCTCTGCTTAAAAGGCAGATGCTCTACCAACTGAGCTACTCGATCATCCTTTCAAAAATGCTTTGCAAAGATAGATACTTTATTGAAAACAGCAAGTCTTTTTTAAATTTTTATTGATTATTTTTCAATCTGCTTTCAATCAGTTTTTTACCTCTTCTTTTTTGAGCTTTACATTGCTTTCCGGAGCTGTTCCTGCCAATATAGAATGGTAAAGTTGAGGCTTAGAAAGAATTTCTGAGGCCTTTTTTACGCTTTTGTCTTTTAAAAGTCGATGCTCAACAGCGCCCTCTCTATAAAAATAACGTGTTAATAATTCATCTTCTAATAAATTAGTAACGGCTTCTTTTGAGGTGTATAAATCTTTAGATAGACTATGTTTTAGGCTTTTTTCTAAGTTTTCAAAAGCTTCTTTTGAGGATTCATAGTATTTTTCTTTTTTCGCTGTTTCTATTAAATCCTTTAAATCTTTTTCTGTAAAAGACTCATAAGTAAGCTCTTGCTTCTCTACCCATTTTACAAAATCATTATATTCCTTATCGCTTAAACTAAATTCTTTAGGGTTAGAAATTTCAGGAACACGAGCGTAATATTCTGTGGCATATTTAAAAATAAGTTGCTTTGATAGTAAAAAATACAATACACTACGGTATTCTTCTGATTCAATACTAATATCAGGTAAAATACCGCCGCCATCATATACCACTCTATTGTTTTGAGTATAAAAAGTGCTTATTAAACTGTCTGCTATTTTTCCTACACTACCATCTTTGTTTCTGTGTGTGTAGTCTAAAGCTTGAATGCAACGTCCGCTTGGAATGTAATATTTAGCTGTGGTTAGCTTTACTTTGGCGTTATATGGTAAGGAACGGGTCGCTTGAACCAGTCCTTTTCCATAAGTTCTTGTTCCCAAAACAACAGCTCTGTCCAAATCTTGCATAGAACCCGACACAATTTCTGAGGCTGATGCTGAGTGATTGTTTACTAAAATAGTCAAAGGAATGTCTTTAAATAAAGCTTTGTTGTTACAAGTATAGGTTTTGTCCCATTCTGACAAACGCCCTTTGGTACTTACTACAGTATTGCCTTTTTCTACAAATAAGTTCACAATATTAATGGCTTCGTTTAACAATCCGCCACCATTGTTTCGTAAATCGAAAATCAAATATTTAGCACCCTCACTCAATAAAGATTTAACGGCATCTCTTACTTCGTTGGCAGCTCCACGTGTAAAAGTTCGCAAGATAAAATAACCTGTACTATCGTTAACCATACCGTAATAAGGCAAAGATTTTAGATTAATCTTTTCTCTGGTTATTTCTTTGAAAAGGTGCTCTTTTTGCCCAAATCGTTCTATTTCTAAAGTGATTTTTGAACCCGGTTCTCCCTTCAGAAATTCACTTATATTAGAAACGGTTTTACCTTTCATTGATTTTCCATCGATAGCAATAATCTTGTCGCCTGCTTTTAGACCCGCTTTGTCAGCCGGTAAGCCCTTATAAGGCTCAGAAATAACAATATAATCGTCCTCGTGATGAATAAGAGAGCCTATTCCGGCATATTCTCCTGTGGTCATAAATTTAAAGTCTTCAATTTTAGATTCAGGAATATAAACCGTGTAAGGGTCGGTTTTCTTCAACATACCATCAATGGCATGTTTTACCATTTGTTCGGGGTCGGTTTCATCAACATAAAACATATTGATTTCCTTGAACAGGGAGTAAAATATATCTAAATTCTTAACAATAGCAAAGTTAGAGTCCGTAAATGCCCAAAAAGACAAACTGCTCAAAAACAATGCTATAACAATTATTTTTTTCTTCATTTTTGTTTTATTTAGAAGTGGTTAATTCATTCTCTAACAAGAGGAGTGATTCTTTTATCTTTTGCTCTATATCCTTGTAGTCTAAACGCTCGCTATGACTGTAAATAACAACCACAGACATCATTTTATTGTGCTCCAAAAGCTGTTGTTTTAAATGATGATTGTTTAAACGATAGGCTTCTTTCATTCTTCTTCGTAAAAGATTGCGATCTACAGCTAATTTAAAACGCCTTTTAGGAACTGAAAACAGAATTTGCAAGGGGAGTTGGTCAGAAGCCAAATCATTGATTTGAAAAACAACCCTAAAAGGAAATTTAAAAAAACGCTGTCCCTTATCCATAATGGATTGAATGGCTTTTTTAGAGGATAAAATTTCTTCTTTTTTTAAACTGTACAATTTCAAATTCTTGCTTTTTTTATCGTAACAATATTTACAAATAGCTATTTCTTTTAAGCAACTTTGTACTTTAAAACGTGTATCTATCGGTTTTATTCTTTCTTTTTCAGATAAATCAATTCGGTTTTCCGCAGTTAAAATTGTTTTACAAAAAAGACATTCCATTATTTTATAAAATAGGATATATATTTTACACACTATTAATTTTCAATAATGCCCGAAAAGATAGGGTTTACTTGCTCATTTCCACACTAACACAACGTATTTTACCTTGCAAAGGAGGGTTGAGTTTTGAAACTTTCAATTGGATTAATTCTATTTGGTCAGCGTATTCTATATAAATTGCATCTATTATTCTGTTGGCAAGATGTTCTAAAAGAGAAGATTTTATTTTCATTTCATCTTGAATAATCGTGTATATATCGGCGTAATTAAGCGCATCATCTAAGCAATCGCTTTTACCGGCAGGCTTTAAATTGGTTGTTATTTCTATATCTACAACAAATTCGTTACCGACTATTTTTTCCTCATCAAAATGACCGTGAAAGGCATAGAATTCCATACCCTCTATTAATATTTTTCCCATTTTAAAATTTTACTAGACCCTAAGTCTCATTTATAGTTAAATACAAAAGTAACGATTTATATTGAAATGGAAAGAGAATTGTTTTAAAATATTTTTTGCCTTTGTTTTAGTTTCAACTTCTTATGAATAACCTTCTTTTTATTCTATTTTGAGTTTAATTTTTGAATATAGAACTTATGGATTTTAGCTATTAGTTTTTGGTTTTTAGTATTTTACCA
>PDWI01010335.1_pt1 | contig 10481 bp, 8 predicted proteins | sample 1430891 | NCBI WGS metagenome assembly PDWI01 (sample SAMN01162508, study PRJNA174530) | Oral metagenome, whole genome shotgun sequencing project. | biome: Marine environment; feature: Marine mammal; material: Swab sample of the gingival sulcus; isolation source: swab sample of gingival sulcus... | reverse complement strand
AGAGCAAAGACAAAACAATGTTAAAGTATAAAATAGTAGAGAAAAAAGCCATTTTAGGGAAGTATGAAGGGCAGCAAGTTCAGGTTGCTCAGCAGATACCCACAGGACAGGTAACGTATCGTCAATTGTGCGAGCGTTTGTCTAAAGATACGACTGTCGGACAAGCGGATATTCGTGCCGTGTTGTATCCATTGGCTGACGTGGTTGCAGAATATATGGAACTAGGTCTGTCTGTTGATTGTGGAGAGTTAGGACGTTTCCGTCCGACTTATGGTTCTCGTCAAGTGCCAATCGGGGAAAAATTCCGTACGGAAGACCTCAAAAGTCCAAAGATTACTTTCGTTCCTCGTCAGAAGTTCAAAGAGTTTAAGTATCGCGCTCAGTTCGAACGCGTAAGCGACAAATGCAATGATGAAGGTACTTGCTCGGCTAGTTCTTCATCAGGTTTAACGACCGAAGACAACGACATTGATCCAGGCAACCTTCCCGGAGGACACACAGGATTATAAATACTGGCTTATATGCCAAAATACTAAGGGACGTTGTGGAACGCTCCTTATCCTTTTATAAGTAATATCCGATAAAGTACAATATTTTAGGAAGTTACATATCTTGCTTAGCAGTCAAACAAGAGCAAATCATAGAATTTACTAAAGGTTATATCAATCATTTATCAAGAGGTGTCGTTTATTGGGGCAATAGTTCCTCAAACCTGACAACTTTTATTCGGCATCGTGCTATAAATTATCTATATTTTTATCGTTTTTGAGAGAATCCTAACTTGATTTGAAAGGAAACTCATCTAAAAAACGAAAGTCCTCTTATACAGGAATAATTATTTTGTTTTAATAGGGGGCTTGTTTTTTTGTAAAAAAAATACGGACTATAAAAGTTATGACTTAGAACTTTTGTCGGACGGTAATTTAGAAGAAACAGACGCCCTAATCTGAAAAAGATTAGGGCGTTAGTTTCTTGTGAATTTGCCTAAGGCGTTTAGAAAACAAGAGAAAATAAATAGACTAGTATTTCATAGCTCGATCCATTGCTCTTTTGTCTTCTCTGTCCTTAATGCTAGCTCGCTTATCGTATTGCTTCTTACCCTTAGCTGCTGCAATGACAATTTTAGCCAAACCTCGTTCATTGATGAACATCTTAGTTGGGACAATAGTAATCCCTGGGCTTTGGGTATATTGTTCTAGCTTACGCAGTTCTTTTTTATTAAGTAGAAGCTTGCGTTCTCGTCTTGCACTATGATTGTAGTGTGAACCATAGAAGTATTCATTAATATTAGCATTTTTGAGCCACAGTTCCCCTTTGTGAAAGTAGCAGAAACTATCAATCAAACTAGCCTTGCCCAAACGGATAGATTTAATCTCCGTTCCGACAAGTACCATTCCTGCAGTATATACATCTAAAAGTTCGTAGTCAAAGTGTGCTTTTCTATTTTGTATCAGCACATTCTTTGGTTTAGTATCTTTTTTCTTACTCATTATTTTTCTTATTGTTATTGTGGAGCTTTTTTCCAAAGGAGGATACCGATAAAAACAAAGACTATATTTGGTAACCACGAAGCTAACCACGGAGGAAAATTACTATTAATTGCGAAGGTTGATGTCAAAGTCATAAAGACAATGTAACCAAAGCTTAGAATTAAGCCTATCGTAATGTTTAGTCCCATTCCATTCTTAACTTTCTTTGCCGATAGGACTGCTCCTATGAACGTTAATATAAAGGCAAAGAAGAAGTTGGCGTAACGCTTGTGAAGCTCAATAGAGAAGAGCTTTGCATTATCAATCCCTCGCTCTGTTTGTCTGTTGATATAAGTCCTCAGTTCGGGAGTTGTCATCGTTTCCACATCGGTCGGTGTGATGAGGAAGTCTTTGGGTTCAATAGGTACAATAGTATCTAATTCTCGTCCAACCTTATCCGTTTCGTGAATGCCATCGAAAACTCTTAGACGATAGTCTGTAAGTGTCCAGCGTCCTAGAGTGTCATAGCTACAATATCTTGCAGTAAGTCGAGTAAGTACCTCTCGCCCCTTGAAGCTCTCTAGGGCAAATGCACTTCCCGTCTTATAACGAGCGTTATAGTTCTTCAGAAAGAGTGTCGTTTCTGGTGCAACTTCAATGTGCACCGTTTCGGCAAACTCCTTTTTCTTGTTCTTAATATAAGCATTTTCAAATGCAAACCGAAGCTTATTTGTTGGTGGTACAACAAAGTTTGTTAGCGTAGAACTAATACAAGCAATAATAAAAGCACTGATGAAATAGGGACGAAGCAAACGTTTGAAGCTTAGTCCACTAGCAAGTATCGCAATAATCTCAGAATTCTCAGCAAGCTTTGTGGTAAAGAAGATGACAGAGATAAAAACAAATAGAGGACTAAAAATATTAGCATAGTAGGGGATGAAGCTAATATAATAATGGAAAATAATCTCATATAGAGAAACCTCTGGCTTGATGAAGTCATCTATCTTCTCATTAATATCAAAAACTATGGCAATAGAGATGATAATCATAATGCAGAAGAAGAAAGTCATCAAGAACGTTTTGATGATATATCTATCTATCTTGCCTAATCTGAAAATTTTTGCGAGCTTATCAAAGAATTTATTCATTGCTTCTCTTTTTGCTAGATTTCTTTACTAGAATGCTTATAAGCGTTGAGCCATACGCTTAACCATTACATTCTTCCACTGAACAAAGTCGCCTAGAGCAATATGTTCACGAGCCTCTTCTACTAGACGAAGATAGAAGGCAAGGTTGTGAATTGAGGCAATCTGAAGACCTAGAAGCTCGTTTGCTCTAATGAGGTGGTGGAGATAAGCAAGGGTATATTGGCTATCAACGAAGGAGTATCCTTCTTCGTCTATTGGACGAAATTCCCTAGCCCACTTCGCATTGCGAATATTAATCGTGCCATTGCTTGTGAATAGCTGTCCATTACGTCCGTTACGCGTCGGCATAATGCAGTCAAACATATCTACCCCTCTTGAGATATTCTCAAGCAAATTCATAGGAGTACCTACGCCCATTAGGTAGCGAGGCTTGTCTTTGGGTAGGATACTGTTGGTTAATTCTACCATCTCGTACATCTTTTCTGTAGGCTCTCCTACGGCAAGACCTCCAATAGCATTTCCCTCTGCTCCAAGGCTTGCGATATGTTCTGCAGCTCTAGAGCGAAGGTCTGGATAGACACAGCCCTGAACGATTGGGAAAAGGCTCTGATGATAGCCGTACTTTGGTTCTGTTTCATTGAAACGCTTTAGACAGCGATCAAGCCAACGTTCTGTTAAGGCTAATGAACGCTCTGCATATTTGTAGTCTGCATCCCCAGGACAACACTCATCAAAAGCCATCATTATGTCGGCTCCAATAGTTCGCTCAATATCCATTACTCGCTCTGGAGTGAAGAGGTGCTTAGAACCATCAATATGTGAACGAAAGGTAACTCCTTCCTCTGTTATTTTTCTATTATCGGACAAGCTAAAGACTTGAAAGCCTCCACTATCAGTAAGGATAGGGCCCTCCCAGCTATTAAACTTATGCAAGCCTCCTGCCATTTCAAGCGTTTCTAGCCCAGGTCGAAGGTATAAGTGATAAGTATTTCCTAGAATAATCTTTGCCTTTATATCGTCTTTTAGCTCTGTCATATGCACTGCTTTCACACTTCCAACAGTCCCTACGGGCATAAATATCGGTGTAGGGATTGTGCCGTGATCGGTTGTTATCTCGCCAACTCTCGCAGCACAATCAGTACTTTCTTTCTTTATCTCAAACTTTAGCATATTTGCTTTATCTATTTATTCTTAATTGTCTTTTTTCTTATTCCACGCCAATGTCGTAATTATTGGTGCGTGATCACTGGCAGTAATGCTTCTGTCTATGCTACAGTCTAGAGCTTTGAAGCTATTACTATAGAGAATATGATCAATACGTCCTACAAAGATACTTGTTCTTATGCTGAAGCCAAAGCCCAAGCCTTGATTACTGAAAGCATTATTTAGTCCATTTGCTATCTGCTGGTGCGTATAGGAGATTGCCGTATCATTGAAATCTCCACAGACAATAATGTTTTTGTTTTGTGATGCTTCGATGAAATTGTGTATTTGCTTGGCTTGCTTAGCGTGGGCAATAAGCGTTGGTTTAATCTTTGCCTTGATAGCATATCGAAGTCCTAAGGTATTCCCTTCTTTAACGTATTTGATGTATTGCTCTGCGTGTTTCTTGCTTAGTCTGAAGGACTCTAAATGTAGACCTATCACAAGAACCTCTTTCCCTTCAATATCAACCGTCCACGCAACAGCTCCATTAGCTCTTGATTTAATAGGAAGGCGTTTCCCTTTCTTGATTGGATGCTTAGACAGAAGAATAAGCATTGAGCCATCATTCTGAGCAACTTGTTCATTGATATAGGGGTATTCTTTCTTCAAATAATCGTGTAGTGTTTGTTTACTAATGCTACTTCCTACTCGGACGGTATAGCTTGCTTCTTGTAGGCAAACTAAATCAGCTTTACTATCACGTATGTATTGTAGAATTGGGTTTGCTTGTTCTTTACTGTGAGGACGATAGCCGAAGACAAAAGTGTTATAACTTAAGACCTTAATAGTTTGCTCTTTTACTCTATTATTTGTCTGCTTCGGAAAGTTTATAGGAAAAAAATCTAAGACGATAGGAGCACTAAGTAAAAAAATAGCTAAATAAATGCTCACTATCGCCCAACGTTGTCTAATAAGCCAATATAGAAATAGGATTACTTGTCCAATCAGAATGTAGCTAAAGAAGAGGGTTAATAGGGCAGGGAGAATAGCTTTCTCGGGAGAGATGAACGGAGCCAAGCACGCAAGCACATAGCTCCCTCCCACCAAAATGCTAATAAGGGTGAGGAGAATATTGCGTATGGTACGATATGCTTTTGCTATACTTCCTGTCATAAGGTGATTACTCTTGTTTATTATTATTTTTCTCTAGAAGTAAATTACGTTCATCTTCATCAAGACTTCTATAACCTGAATGTCGCATTTTGCGTTCTATTTCTTGAAGTTTAGCGATATTAGGTCTTTGTCTTGTCGCATTTTTCTTCTTATAGAATCTATAGACCAAAGCCTCCCATTTAAGAATAAGCCAATCAATAGTTTTAGCAATGGGTTCACTAATGTCAATCGATTTATGAAGTAATAAGTAGGCGTAAGCTATTCCAGTAAGACCTCCTCCTAGATGTGCAAGTTCTCCTCCAATATTATCTCCTCCCCATAGGAGAGTTAGGAGCTGAAGTGCAAGGAAAGCATAACCAAGATAAGTATAGGGAATGGCATTATCTTGGTTTATTCTTAGTTTGAGCTCAGGCTCTCTAAAGACATATGCAAAGGCTATACAGATGATACTCCCCGAAGCTCCTAAAAGAGGAAGAGGACGTAAATATTCATTAATTGTATGGAAAAGACTATAGATAAGCTGGTAATTCAATGCTCCTAGAATACCTCCAATAAAGAAGAGAGCCAAGAAGGAACGGAAGCCATAATTGCGAATGAAAAGCTTCCCAAAGCTCCATAATACAAACATATTAATAAGTAGATGTAGAAAATCTTTATGGATAAAGATATAGCTTAGGTAAGTCCACGGCTTCTGTAGGCTATGTAGGAGTTTGGGATAAAAAGCTACTTCTCTAGAAGCACTAATCTCAAAGCCAAAAACTAGGCTAGTCAAGAACCAATAAAGGATGTTGATAGATACGATGATTGTAATCAACCTATCTAATGAGCTAGCTCTTTTCCAATATCTATTTATGTCCATCTCTACTACTTCTAAGAACTTTAATTATAAGGACCTTGTATCTTCCCTTTTTTTCTCCAAAGTAGAATGAGTAGCAAGCCCCCAAGCATTCCTCCAAGGTGGGCAAAATGAGCGATGTTGCTTCCTTGAGAACTAACGCCATAAAAGAGCTCAATAACAGCATAGCCCACTACAAAGTATTTTGCTTTGATAGGAATAGGAATGAAAAATAGGAACATTTCAGTGTTTGGGAAAAGCATTCCAAAAGCAAGCAAAATACCAAATACTGCTCCCGAAGCCCCAATTGTAACAGGAATGTTTAATAGCTCAGAAGCTTTTACTAGCTGTTCTCCGTTAAGATTAATAATACTATCTGCACTCATCTGGGCTATAGTATGTAAGTCCAAAGACCAAACGACTTCTTGGACTAGACCTGCAGATATACCACAGATGACGTAAAAGATCAAATAACGCTTAGTTCCCCAAAAACGCTCTATAGTAGAGCCAAACATCCATAGGGAAAACATATTAAAAAGTACGTGTTCGAAGCTATTAGGACTATGTAAGAACATATAGCTGATAAACTGCACTATATTAAAACGCTCAGCTTCGATATAGTGTAAGCCTAAATAATCTGCAATATCAATCCCTAGTCTAGCTTGGAAAACAAGTTGTGCTAGCCAAATAATCAGGTTAAGAAACATCAAGTTTCTTGTTACTGGGGGGGCAATCTTTTTTATATCAATCATCTAAATATCTACTTTGTTTTATTTTCTTACACAAAGATACAACAAATTAATAGAGGGACGAGTAAGAACTCGCCCCTCTATTAAGGTTGATAAAAGATTTATGGCTATTACTGGTGCTTAGCCATAACTTCGTCATACTTTTCCTTCATATCAAGACGGTCATAGACGTTAGATAGAACGTAGTATACTTGATCTGGGTTTACCTTGTAAGCTGCCTCTAGGTAAGGCAATGCTTTCTTGAATAGTCCCTTTGCTTTATCCATTGTTAGCTTGTCAAGTACATCTGCACTAAGAACCATAACAGCTTGGTTGAAGTATGAGCGTCCTAGGTTGTGGTTAGCATCAAAGTTTTCAGGCTCAATATCTAGAATTTTTTGATACCACTCAGCAGATTTTTTCCAATCTTCTTTGCTTTCATATAGACCTCCCATTGCAAGTAGGTAATTGATATTCTTAGGGTTATTCTCTAATGCCTTTGTTAGGAATTCAATTGCTTTATCCAACTTGTTCTGTGTAGCATAGATATTCACTAGGTTACCTAGGTAGAAAGGTGATTTAGGGAATTCTGATGCACCAAGCTCTAGAGCTTCAAGAGCAGATACTGTATCAGCCTTAGCAAGTTGAGAAGCACAGATAAGCTGAGTCATCTCATCTTTTTTGTAGTCTTGTTGCTCTCTGTATACCTTAGCAAGCTTGATTGCTTCTTCGTAATTCTTTCCTTCGAAATTCGCAGCTACAGCAAGGTAAGCAGCGTCCCAGCTCATTGTATCTGCTGTTGCTACTGCCTTGTCATCTTCGAAGATTTTCATTGCACGAACTTTCAGGTAGTTGTCAAAAGCTTTAGCACTTTGCTCATACTGCTTATTTTGGATATAGTAATATCCAGCATTGATAAGCAAACCGTAATCTTCTTTGAGATGTGCTTTTGCCTTCTTAGTATACTTAATCTTGATTTTTCCTTTTTCGTTAGGTTGAAGCTCGATAGCCTCTGTTTCTAGGAAGAAAGGAATACTTCTCATCAAGTCATTGTACATTGCTAGCGTATCGCAAGTGCCAAGATTTGGTACCATAAGCTTGTTGAGCTCCTTGTGGAAAGCTTCGTGCTCAATAAGACCAGATACATAGCTTGCATAAGCTTTGTACTTTGGTTCGATATTATTCCCAAGCTTAGCCATAATAGCTCTTGCTTCAGCTGGCTTTTCTTCTGCAAGTCTTTCAGCTGAACGAATATCTGATTTCTGTGCAAATGTAGCACCTGTAGCTAATAAGCTCATTGCTACAACATAAAAAAACTTCTTCATTGTTTCTTCTATTTTGTTAATTTGATTATGTTACTTATTCTTTAGTTTCAACTTCTTGAGCATCTTGTTCTGCTGCTTCAAGGAGAGATTCTAAGCTCTTATCTTCAGAACGTGTTTCCTCTGAGTTTATTGTCTGATTATTCCCTTCGTCTGTGCTTAGGTCTTCTTCAAACTCATCTTCAGCCATTACTCGGCAGACAGAGGCAATCTCATCGCCACGCTTCTGAAGGTTGATAAGGCGAACCCCCTGTGTCGCACGACCAATCGTACTGATGTCCTTAGCGTGCATACGAATACTTACGCCACTCTTATTGATAATCATCAAGTCGTGCTCGTCAGTTACGCAACGGATAGCCACAAGTGTACCTGTCTTATCTGTGATGTTAAGCGTTTTAACCCCCTTAGTTCCACGATTTGTCAAGCGATAGTCTTCGATGATACTACGCTTTCCGTATCCCTTTTCACTAAGAACAAGTACTGTTTCCTTAGTTGGGTCTTCCACGACAATCATTCCGACCACTTCGTCGTCAGAGCCGTCAAGTGTCATACCTCGAACCCCCATTGCTACACGACCTGAAGCTCGTACGGTAGACTCATTAAAGCGAACGGCACGACCATTCTTATTTGCAAGGAGTACTTCGCTATTACCATTTGTTAGATTAACCGTAACTAATTGGTCATCGTCACGAAGATCAATAGCTCTAATACCATTTGCACGAGGACGTGAGTAAGCTTCTAGGATAGTTTTTTTGATGATACCACGCTTAGTACAGAAGAGTAGGTAATGTGAGTTGATGAACTCTTCATCTTTGGTCAAATCCTTAATTCGGATAAAGGCATTAACCTTGTCGTCTGGATCAATATTCAATAAGTTCTGAATTGCACGTCCCTTGGTGTTTTTGTTTCCTTCAGGGATTTCGTACACTTTCAGCCAGTAACAGTGTCCTTTCTGAGTAAAGAGCAACATCGTAGCGTGCATAGACGCCGAGTAGATGTATTCAATGAAGTCTTCATCACGAGTGTCGCTGGCTTTACTTCCCACTCCTCCACGTGTCTGAGTACGGAACTCTGCAAGTGGTGTACGCTTGATGTAGCCTAGGTGTGAGATTGTGATGACCATCTCGTCATCTGCATAGAAGTCTTCAGGGTTGAAGTCCTCGGCAGCGTAGATGATTTCACTCCTACGCTCATCGCCATAAGCTTCCTTAACTTCTAGTAGCTCTTCTTTGATAAGAGCCATACGAAGCTCTCTAGAAGCAAGAAGTTCTTCCAAATGCTTAATCTTCGCAACAAGCTCTTCGTATTCATTACGCAAACGCTCTCTATCTAAGCCTTGTAAAGCACGAAGACGCATATCAAGGATTGCACGAGCTTGAAGAAGTGATAGCTCAAAGCGAGTCATCAACTTCTCAAGGGTTTCTTGCGTTTCTTTAGACCCTCTAATAATATTGATTACTTCATCGATATTATCAATAGCAATGATTAAGCCTTCTAGGATATGTGTACGCTCTTGAGCTTTACGCAGTTCGTACTGAGTACGACGTGTTACGACGTCAAGTCTATGCTCAATAAATAGGCTAATTAAGTCCTTTAGGTTTAGGAGTTGTGGGCGACCATTAACTAGAGCAATGTTGTTTACCCCAAAAGATGTCTGTAGAGATGTTAGCTTATATAGCTTATTTAATACTACTGAGGCGTTTGCATCTCGCTTAATATCAATGACGATACGCATACCTTTACGGTTTGATTCGTCGGCGATATTAGAGATACCATCAATTTTCTTCTCACCTACAAGGTCCGCAATGTGCTTAACAAGGTCAGCCTTATTTACTTGATAAGGGATTTCTGTTACGATGATACGCTCTTTCGTTTGCGTTTGTTCGATTTCGCAACGGCTACGCATCACGACGCGTCCACGTCCCGTTTCGTAAGCTTCACGAACACCAGCGTGTCCATAGATAAAGCCTCCTGTTGGGAAGTCTGGAGCTTTAATGTATTGCATCAAGCCCTCAACCTCAAGAGTTTCTTTGCTATCAATATAGGCAACACAACCATCAATACATTCACTCAGATTGTGAGGTGGCATATTGGTTGCCATACCTACAGCGATACCAGAAGCCCCATTAACCAAGAGGTTAGGGAAACGTGTTGGTAGTACTGTTGGTTCTTGACGAGTGTCGTCAAAGTTGTTTTGGAAATCAACAGTTTCTTTGTCAATATCCTTGAGCATTTCACCTGCAATCTTCGCTAGGCGACTCTCTGTATAACGCATAGCAGCAGGGGAGTCGCCATCAACAGAACCGAAGTTCCCTTGTCCCTCAACGAGAGGGTAGCGTAAGCTCCAAGGCTGAGCCATACGAACAAGCGTATTATATACGGAGCTATCTCCGTGTGGGTGATACTTACCTAAGATTTCTCCTACTGCAGTAGCACACTTACGTGTAGGCTTCTCGTAGGTGTTGCCTGTGTCGTTCATTGCGTACAGCACACGACGGTGTACGGGCTTTAGTCCGTCACGTACATCAGGCAAGGCACGAGATACGATTACCGACATTGAGTAGTCAATGTAGGCAGTCTTCATCGCATCTTCGATATTGATGTCTATTATTCTGTCTTCTGCGTCAAGCATTACATTATAATTTTGTTATACATATTTC
>PDWI01010334.1_pt1 | contig 10481 bp, 16 predicted proteins | sample 1430891 | NCBI WGS metagenome assembly PDWI01 (sample SAMN01162508, study PRJNA174530) | Oral metagenome, whole genome shotgun sequencing project. | biome: Marine environment; feature: Marine mammal; material: Swab sample of the gingival sulcus; isolation source: swab sample of gingival sulcus... | reverse complement strand
AGTGTGCACGACCTGCCCGATAATTTCAATGTCTTCGTGTTCTAAGTCTTGGCGGCTGATATCCATATCTTCATAGGCCGGGTTTTCTGATTTTAGCCGCAGGCTGCCGTCCAATAGCCATTGGGTTTTCTTGACCCATAGCATATCGCCCACGCGTATAACAAAGATATCGCCATCAGCCGGCTTTTGGGATGCTTGGTTGACGATAATAGAGGCACCGTCTTTAATCACCGGTTCCATACTGTCACCACGGGCGACAAAGCCCATTAAGTCTTTTATCTTGTAGCCTTTGGCGGCCAGCCAGCGTTTACGAAATGCTAGCCGATGCGTGGGCTGGGCCGTGCCTTCGCTAAAGCGGCCGCCCCCAGCGCTAACTTCCAATCGATAAAAGGGAACATAATCATAGTCACCGGTATCTACAGGGAGAGGGCTTGGCGTGACATTTGGTGCTGCATCGCCAAACATCAATAGTCTTGGCGTGACGCCATAAAGTTCCGCCAATTCATAAATACCGGATATTGATGGCTCTCTCTCTCCCATCTCCCAAGCTTGCAATGTGCTTCGGGAAAAGGTGATGTTTTTATTTTCAATAACGGCATCACGACTTAGGCCTGTATTTTTTCTTACTTGAGTCAGTCGATGGCCTAATTCGGAGGCAATGGTGTTTTTCATGTTTACACTCTCCAAACTTGAAAAAATCAGTAAAACAAAAAACCTATTTTCAAGTTATTTATATTTACTTCAATTTCAAATAAATACCCGCAAAAGGGTATTTTTATCTAAAAAATTAACTTGAAAAACCCATTTTCAAGTTGACTGTAATTTGTTTTCAAGTGAAATGTACCTATTCGCTAGTTAGAGAGGTTAGTCAAATGGGTACAAACAATACTCAAAAAAAATCACCACGTAAAAATTGGCATCGCGCTTACATCGGTGCTCGCTTAAAAATGAATGGCACTAATACAGCAAAGCTGTCGCGTGATCACGGTTATCCGGGTGATGCGCTAAAAAATGCTTATGTTCAACCTTGGCCAAAAGCAGAAAAAATTATTGCTTCTGCTATTGGCGTAACTCCGGAGGAGATATGGCCGGAACGTTATGAAGGTGTCAAATGAACCTAAAAACACACTATTCAGCCAACGAACTTGCAGATTTTAGACTAAAAAGTCTACCACACACTGTCCAAGGTGTCAGCTATCAAGCAAGAAATAACGGTTGGATAGCTCAAAAACGGGTTGGTAAAGGCGGTGGCAAAGAATATGCCTTTGATAGCTTGCCGATGGAAGTGCAGGCCGAAATTCGCCAGCAGTTTGAGCGCTCGTTGGGTAAAAGCGCGATTGAATTGCGTTATGAGCGTGCCGAAAGCCGCCGCACGGCGCTGGCCATGCGCGACGTTAGTAAATTTTCGCAAAAACAGCGCGACCAAGCCGATGCCCGCATGGTAATGGCGTCTTATGTCTTGCGCCTGCAAGATGAAAAGGGCCTGCATCGCAAACCGGCGATTGCCTTGGTCGCTAAACAATCACAAACCGGCGAGCTGCCGGAACATCTGCAAAAGTTTGCCGCTTTGGCGGTAGCCCGCAAGTCAAAAAAACAAGGCTTTGGCACGCGGGTGCTGCAGCAATGGGTGATTGACTATGACCGTTGTCGCACACCGACCGAGCGCTTGGCTGCCTTTGCCCCTGCCGGTGGCAGTAAGCATTACGCCGATCCGGCCCATTGTCCGTGGCTGGCTGATTTTATGGCCGTGTACAGAAACACCAACGGCGTGTGCGTGACCGAGGCCTATCACACCTTTGCCCGCGCTTGGGCGATTAAAAAGCCGGATAGCCGGTGCCCGACCTTGCGCCAAGTACAGTATATGCTCAATAAGCTGCCGAAACATATCAAAGAAATAGGCCGTAAGACCGGAGCGCAATTGCGGGCTTTAAAAACCTATGTCAAGCGCGACTGGTCAACTTTACAAGCCAACGACGTGTGGGTGGGCGATGGCCACAGTATGAAGCTGAAAGTTAAACACCCGATACACGGGCAACCGTTTACGCCGGAGCTGACCTTGGTCATTGATGCGGCAAGCCGCTTTATTGTCGGCTGGTCGCTGGCTTTTAGTGAAAACACCATAGCCGTGGCTGATGCCCTGCGCTGCGGTATGCACAATTGGGGCATACCGGCGATTTATTACTCGGACAACGGCGGCGGCCAAGCCAATAAAACCATAGACGCCGATATTACCGGTATTTTTGACCGCCTGGGCGTGCATCACGAAACCGGTATCCCCGGCAATCCACAGGGGCGCGGCATTATTGAGCGTTTAAACCACACTTTGGCGCTGCGCATTGCCCGGCAATTCGAGACCTATTACGGCGGTGATGCCGACGAAACCACAGTGCACAAAACCAATCGGGCGGTGAAATCGTATGCCAAGGCCCTAAACAAAGGCACCGCCGAGGAAGACATGACCGACTTGGCGCTATTTGGCAAGGGCAAACTGCCGACTTGGGACGAATTGCTAGAACAAATTCGCGCCGGGGTTAAGTGGTACAACGAAGAACACAAGCACAGCGCCATCGGCAATGTCACCCCGTGGTCGGTGTATCTGCATTCTCGCACTGTCGCCGATAGCGGCAGCATTGTCAGCCTGACCGAGGCCGAGGCACGGGATATGTTTCGCCCGCAAGAAGTCCGCACGGTGCGCCGCGGCTGGCTTAGCTATAACAATAATGACTATTGGCACGCCGATTTAGAAAACCGCGACGGCGAAAAAGTGGTGATTGCCATCGATATACACGACGCTGGCAGCGTCATCGTGCGCGATATGGACGGTAACTATATTTGTGATGCCATCTGCAACGGCAACAAACGCCAAGCATTCCCGCAATCGCTGGTCGAGAAAAAACGCGAAGAACGCGCCACCGCCGCCATTGCCCGCGCCGAAGAAAAAATCGCGCTGGCCAAGGCCGAGTTAAAACCGGCACTGGAGCACGACCCGCTGGATATGCTGACGATAAAGCCCAAGACTCCGGCCGTCGAAGCCGACAAAATTTATGACTTTTTAGAAGAACCTAAACGTAACCACGGTTAGAAAAAAATATTAACGAGGAAAATATGATGAAAAACAAAAAAATTGATGAAATTTGGCAGGCTTTTGAAAAGGCCATCGAAAAACGCTTTTTACCCGATGGAAAGTTGCCGCATTATCCTGCAAAAGATGCCGCTACTGCCAGTGAAGCCACTACTTTGTCTTATGCGCTATCACGTTTATGGCGTGCTGCTATGTACCCCACTAACGCTTTTCTTGGCGTTATCCCGGAATTAGAATTCCCCGGCTTTTTTGAGATCAGCAACCAAGAAATGGACTATAGCAACGGGCGCCAAGGCATTAGCTTATCCCTGCGCCTACCCGATGTGCCTTACTTTTCTATTCAGCTAACTGCCGGTACGCACGGTGTTGCAGCTTGGGTATTTTGTGGGGATTTTGCCCTGTGGCAAACCAGTATCCGCTACAGCCGCGACGGTTTGCATGGCCAGCCGTTGGCGTTTGATGTGCTGGTCAAACAGGTTTACGAACAAGCGCTGGATATCGTCATTAACAGCGATACCGACATTAAAGCCAACATCGCTAAACAGGAGGCCGCATGAAACTCAAACAGCAATTAAGTGAATTTATGGCGGCCAGTGGCATGAATCAAACTCAGATTGCCACCCAAATCGGCAAAAGCCCGGCGGTAGTCAGCCAATATTTAAAAGGCCATTATCGCGGCGATAACAGCAAACTGGAACGACAATTAAAACAGTTGATGGAACGCTACCAACAAAAGCGCAAAAACATCAAGCTGGGCTTTGTCGAGACCCAAACCGCTCGGCGCATTATGCGCTTGGTCAGCATGGCGCACGAGGACTGCGAAATCCAGCTGGTCATTGGCGAAGCCGGACTGGGTAAAACCGTGACCTTAAAAGAATACGCTAACGACCATGCAGATGTGATTTTTATCGAAGTTGAGCCGACCTTTAACGCCAAAGTCTTGTTGGCCACCTTGTGTGACAAGCTGGGTTTAGGTCCGTCGCGCACCAATCACGAAATGTTTGAGGCTGTTAGAGCCAAACTCAACAACAGCGGCCGCCTGCTGATTATCGACGAGGCCGAACTGTTGCAGCACAAACCGCTGGAAATCCTGCGCCGCCTGCACGATTTGGCCGGTATCGGGGTAGTGCTGGCCGGTATGCCGCGACTGCGCGCCAATCTGCGCGGTAAGCGAGGGGAGTTTAAACAGCTGTATAGCCGAGTAGCGTTTGCCTTGGATTTGGGGCAACGTCTTAGCGATGACGACTTGGGCCTGATGGCAGCCTCAGCACTGGGCACCGATGACCATAACGCGTGCTTAATTGACGCCTGTGACGGCAATGCCCGGCGCCTAGCCAAGCTGGTGCGCGGCATCAAGCGTTATGCCGACGACAGTGGCGAGCCAATCAGCGACAAAATGATAGAACAATTTAGTGAAATGTTAATTAGATAGGAGAAAGAGAATGACAAATTTAGCCAAAGACTACGGTCACGACAAAAACAGCTGCCAATGCAATAGTGCAGCACTATTGCAAAGCATTGCAATAATCATGGCGCATCTTGCTAAAACAATAGATTGCCAGCAACAGGCTGATAGCAAATGTACTAAAAAAGAAATGGCGGATTATCCGTGTCAACCGGCCATGTGGGGATTTTTTCAGCATCCTGTAACAGCCGGGCGTAATCCCAGCCAAACTCAGCCAGCTGAGCATGACTTAAAGATGAGCGCAAAGCCGAGCTATGATTTTCTCGCACCGCGCGATAAAACAAGTCACTGCGACAAAGGTGCTGCCAACTCGCATAAGCATACAAGCCACGGTCAATCTGATACTTGGGACTTTCTTTCTCCTCGTCGCTGCCCTGCGTGTAATCAAGGACTTCATGATGGTGGGTGTGATACCAAGTCTCAAAGCACTGCCTGCCCATACGCTGGAGTGTTGCGTGCAACCGCGAAAGTATCTCTTCGGGCAAACGGCTTAGATCCTCAAGCGCAAATGCGCGGTAATGCGCCTTAATATCCATTCCGGGAAATTGACGAGCATTCATTGTGTCATCCTAGAAACAAAACCACATTTTAACATAATGGAGAAAACCCATGACTGAAAACAATAACACCCACGCCGTCCCCGACGGCTATAAAGAAGACCCCAAAGGTCGTTTGGTACCGATAGACAATATCCGCGAGATCGATATGCTGCGCGATGAGCAGGTACACGAGCTGATCGCCGCGGCAAAGATGTTACAGCAGGCCATGCAACGCTTTAAAAATGCTGCTTATGCCGATATTGCCGCCTTTGTCGAATTATCAGCCGAGCGTTACGACGTCAAGTTGGGCGGCAGAAAAGGCAATATTTGCCTTAGCAGCTTTGACGGCAAACAACGGGTACGATTTGACTTGGCCGAGCGCCTGACCTTTGATGAGGGGCTAATTGCCGCCAAGGCATTAATTGACGAATGCCTGCACGATTGGACAGAAGGGGCTAACGACAATCTAAAAGCCATTGTTGACCAAGCCTTTGACACCGATAAAGAGGGGCAAATTAATACTAACCGCATACTGGCCCTGCGCCGCACCCAAATCGACGATGACCGTTGGAAACGGGCAATGGATGCTATCAGCGAAGCCGTGCAAGTGGCCGATACCAAAAGCTATATCCGCTTTTACGAGCGCGACAGCGCCGATAAAAAATATCAGGCAATTAGCCTAAATTTTGCTGATTTGTAAGGTGATGTGATGGAAAAACAAAGAGAAGCAAAGCAGTCATTTGAGATAACTGAAAATGTGGTCAGAGAAATTGATGCTATGGAAATATCTCATGGAGAAAAACTTAGACTTATTGCAACAACGGGGCAAAAAATATTGATGTTTGCCTATATACAGGCCGCTAAGATCAATAAGGCCCAAGTTTTAGAGCCTATGATTGATGCCGATTTTGCGCATATTAAAAAGTTGTCTTTGAAGGAGGTGCACGATGAAACAGCCAATTAAACCTATCGCCGTAATTGTCGGTACACCCGACCACTTAAAGACCACAGAAAAAGGCAGGCAACAATTAAAAATGCTGAAAAAGTGGTCGGGCAAGCCAACGCTTTTAACCCGCCTTAAATGGCGTTTAATGGGGGTTTAATATGTCATTATCAAAACAAGAAAAAGACGAAATCAAAAGCCGGTTGGATCGTATTCATAACACCGTTCACTTGCAATGTGATGGCTACTTGGTCTCTGCTAGATTGGGGCGTATTTCAAAAACCAAACTAGCTATTATTGTCTATGTTGACGGAAGGTTTAAGGGTAAATGGCTGAACACGACAAACTCACCTGAAGAAGGAAAGCGTTTTTTCCCGTTGCATAAAAAACGGGCTATTACACGAAAAGACGCCAAGCTGCTTAAGATGAAAGATGATGAGTGTTTTTACTACTATCGCCAACCGTGTTTTTCAACGCCTAATGTCTTTGTCAATCATATCTGCAAGCACAATGATGATATTCGACTGATTGATTACGACGAATACAGCCGTTTATTAGCTAAGAAGGTTGAAGGAAATGCACACTAAATGCCCAAACTGCGGGGCGGTGGCCTCGCTGGATTTATTGCTTACCAATGATGATGCCCGCAACGCCATTGCGGCGCTGGCAGCGATTAGTGGCGAGCTGGCGAAAACGACAATCCGATACTGCGGGCTTTTTCGCCCGGCAAAAAGCCAGTTGAGTTTTGCCCGCTTGGCTTTATTGCTTAACCAATTGCTGCCGGATATTAAAGCCCAGCGTATCGAGCGCGATGGCAAAGTCTACGATGCCCCGCTGGATGCTTGGCTGCACGCTATGCAAGCGATGCTCACGCGTCGCGATAATCATCAGCTGAAATTACCGCTTAAAAGCCACGGCTATTTATATGAGGTGATCAGTGACTATAAGCCTGCCAGCCCGGTTAGTACGATGCCGGTTGCCAATGACAACCCGATGCCGGTCAAACAAGGCAAAACCGCCCGACTGGGCGCGCATTTACAGTCGCTGAAACGGTAAGAGGAAACAATTATGAAGCCGATGCCAAACGAGTTGTATAACGAGCTGGTGGACGGGTTAACGCTGTTGACCTACGCACGGCTTTCGTATGCGCCACAAACCGAGGATGAGCTGGATGAGGTCATCAAGGCGTGGGAGTGGACGCTATGCGCCCACGCTGATTGGGATTTGAAATACGACCAAGGGCGCATCGCTGCCGCCTTTTCCGTTATTGCTTCACAGCTGGAAAAATGGCCGCAGCCGGTGATGTTAATCAAGCACTTGCCACCTAGGCCTTTACCCCCGGCCTTGCCAAAACCCAAAGGTGAGCCTTGCCCGCCGGAGGTTAAAGCGCTGTTAAGTGGCTTGTATAAAAAAATGCTCAGTGAGGAAAAATAATGAACTGGAAAACCGGCGAAAGCCGAAAAGGATTGATACAAAAAATACATATTGCCAAGGGTCAACTGGGCTTTGATGACGATATGTATCGCGATTTTTTAGCCTTGCACGGTGGGGGAAAAACCAGCTGCAGCGATATGACGGTGCCAACTTTATTTAAGGTGTTAAATGCTTTTAAAGACGCCGGATTTAAGGTCAAATCGAAAAAGCATAAAAAGCCCTATGCGACCAAGGAAAAACAGGCGCTGATGGATAAGATTGAGGCCTTGCTGGCTGATGGTGGCAAGCCGTGGGCCTACGCCGAAGCGGTCGCCCGCAATATGCATGGTAAATACCGTTTGCAGTGGTGCGATGTCGGTGAATTACGCGCTGTGATGATTGCCCTGCAAAAACAACAACGCCGACAACAGGGAGAGGAGTGATATGCGACACGAAATAGGTATTGAGACAACCGATTTTGAACGTATTTTTAGCGGTGAGAAGACGTTTGAAATAAGATTAAATGACCAAGACTTTCAAGCAGCCGATACTGTTTTACTAAAAGAGCTCAGACCCAGTAAAACACTGGCCGATGCCATGGCACGGCTAGACAATAATTGTTTCACAGGTCGCCAATTAAGCGCCGAAATTGGCTACGTTACGTCCTGTCACCAGCAAGAGGACTACGTTGTTTTTTCTTTGGTTGATGTAAAACCCGAATGGTAAAAATGAATTTACAAGCCGCCCAACATTTACTGCCGGAATCGATGACTGATATCATTGAAGTCATCGGCTTTGCCGCCGCTGTGGACTTGGTTAAAGCCTTGGGCGGGCGTACCTTTGCCGTCGGCCGCGGGATTGAAAAAACGGCACGACTAACGATGTTGCAAGACGCCATCGGTGAAGATGCCGCCGCAAGGCTGATGGAAATCTATGGTGGCGAAGATTTATATATCCCCAAGTGCGAGGCTGCCCTTTATCACCTGCGCAACGAGCAGTTTAGACAAGAAGTGCTAGAACTGGTCGAAGCCGGTGACAGCAAAACCATGGCGATACTCAAGCTGTGTGGCAAGTACAATATCAGTGACCGGCGCGCTTGGGAGATTCTTAAAAACCCACCACCCAACCGCCAGCGCCCACTGATTTAGCTGGTCGGTTGGTATTCAACCCCCCATTCTTTACTCAAAAATATTCAGCACGGCGCCTAGTCGTACTTTTTGTTATCTTCAAGCAGCCAAAATCGGTAATTTATTGCAAGATTATTGGCTTAGTGTTACAGTGCAAAAACTGTGCAAACACATATTTTCAGACCGCTACTCCCACAATTAGGCGATAATCAGCCGTTTTCGCCGTATTACGTATTTGACTGCGGTAAGCACGATCGCCCAATTATCATTTTCCCTGACAGCAATATATTGATTGAAACAGATAAAATACTAGCGAATGCGCACAACTCTCAGTTATCAGCTATCAAAAATGCTTATCTATCGGGCGCTGTGTTGTGTATGACACAGGGGTGTGCGCCCCCTCAATTGATTATACTGCCAATGATTTTAGCGATTGAAGGAACAAAAAAATACCATCAACAATACCAAGACAATTATAAAAAACTCTATGCATACCTAGGCATTCAAGAATACCGATACGATTTGGGTAAGATGTTTTCAGGGTTGTTTGCACACACAAAATCCCCTATCGGCATGAAAGATACACCAATGAAAACGTATTTTATGGATACCTATTTCATGACGCTATTAATGATCTATTCCATCAAGCGTTATGAACATGCCAAAACCGTGTTACTCCCAACTACAAGGGGTAAACGCCAGTTGCCGGATGGATTAGTCCCCGATGGCATACACTACGCCGTCTATGACCAGCTTTACTGGGCTGATATTTTAGATGCCACTACGCTACGGTTAATTCAATACTATTTTAGCCCCAACTTTAGCAACCTGCCCAGGAAGAGTACCGCCGGCAAGTTTAAGCGAAACTTTTTTAAAAAAATAGAGCACTTAAATAATGATAACTGGGAAAACCACAAAAAAGTTGTTTGGAATATCGCCTGTGATATTTTCTTGTTAAGAATGCCCTCCTTATTGGGCGAGTCCGCGTGGATAATGACGGCTGATGAGGGGCTTGCGCAGGCGCAGGACTACCTTATAAGTTATCAAAAGGGTGAGGATACCTACTGGCGATTACATGGTGACAAACCGCCGTTTAACACCCCTTATTGGCGCAAAACGGGTAATTTTTTAGCCAATGTGAAAGCATCGCATGGTGATAAAGTTTTCACAGGCCTCCACCATGGCAGTCTGGCCCCCTTGGTACCCAAGCTGGAGGCGGTGATGGCACAATTTTTAGAGGATAAAAATCTCGATAACTTCGGCGCAGTATTTGCCAACTCAGCGGGTGGTGTAACAAGTATTGTGATTGCCCAGTGAACCCCCTCAACTTTCCCAGCTGCCAGCAAAGCCGCTATACTGGCCATATATCGCAATTTATTGTAGGGGTTAGCATCGTGAAAACCAAACAATTAGCCGGTACATTCACTTATGACAAGTGTACCGGCAAACTGAGGCTAAACCACGTTGACGGCAGTCCGGTAAAATCCATTGGGATTAATTTAGTCGGTGACAATGATTCCTATGTCGATGCGCCCTGTCGCCGGGTTGTTTTATTTGCTTCGCAGGATGGCGTATTTAACCTTGCCACCGCGCAGCGGGCTCCCATTGATTGGCAATGCCACCCGGGCAAGCGGTTGGCTCAACTGTTGGCAGTATTCGCGCCAGTATCACGGCTTATCGAGTGGATTTTTTCACGATGTCAGCGCCCACAAAATCAATCCGCCCAAAACGGTAATAAGCACGCCAACTACAATCACCCGAAAGGTGCTGCGTTCGTGCCAGAGTTTCGATTGCACTGGGGCATGCGCCGCCGTCATGCTTTGCGTGGCTGGGCTATCGTTTCGGTGCTGGGCTTGGCTATGTGGTTCACCTACCACAGTATTGCCGTCATCGGCTAACTGTGCCCGCAATT
>PDWI01010333.1_pt1 | contig 10481 bp, 11 predicted proteins | sample 1430891 | NCBI WGS metagenome assembly PDWI01 (sample SAMN01162508, study PRJNA174530) | Oral metagenome, whole genome shotgun sequencing project. | biome: Marine environment; feature: Marine mammal; material: Swab sample of the gingival sulcus; isolation source: swab sample of gingival sulcus... | reverse complement strand
TCTAAGGGAAAGCTTTTTTCCAAAAGAGTTTTCAGAAACAAAAGAGCCAAAGAAAAGGTCTTCCCTGTTCCGGCAGAAGCTTCAATAATGTTAGTATTTGCTAATTCAATTTTGGAAATTTCTAGAGGTTTGTTTGTTTTTTCTCCCAATTGTAACTCCTTTAATTTTTAACTGAGTTTAAATATAAAATGGATTGCTTTAATTGCAAATATTTTATTATGATTTCTAATAAAAAAGCATAAAAAAAGGAGAGCATCGCCCTCCTTATCAAGAATTTTGAATAATCCTATTTCTTATCCATAACCAAACGGAAACCGGTACCGAAAATTGTTCCAGTTTACAGGTTTTTATTTTAAATTTTTATCTTCCAATTCCTCTGAGGGGATGGGGATCCCAAAATAAATCTCATCTAATTAGAACATCCTCAAAAATCATAAACACGAGCAAGAAAAATGTAGAGATAGCTCGCATGGAGTTTTCACCCTCTTTTTAAGAAACCGGTTTTGTTTTTATTTTTTTGAAGAGATAACTACTCTAAATCCATAGTCTTTAAACCCATAAGCAGGATGAAAACTATAGCGATAAGTTGTACGACAATGAAATTCAAGATAATCCCAACTACTCCCCCTTAACACATGAGCTACTCCTTCCGTAGGTCCTTGAGGATTATCACTTGGACTGGAACTATAATAATCTGGTTCATACCAATCATTGCACCATTCCCAAGCATTCCCGCTCATATCATAAAGACCAAGTTCATTAGGCTTTTTTAAACCAACAGGATTCGCTTTTTCTCCCGCATTAGTCCAATACCACCCTACTTCATCAAGATTATTAGAACCCGAATAAAGATAGCCCTCAGATTTATTTCCTCCACGAGCAGCATATTCCCATTCTGCCTCAGTTGGAAGTCTTCCTCCCTTCCACTCACAGTAAGCCAAAGCTCCATACCAAGTTACAAATGTTACAGGATATTTATTTTTTCCTGATTTTGGAAGAAAGACTCCATCCTCTTGCTTTATCTGACAGTAATCCTCATCAATATTAAGCCAAGATGCCCCCCCTTCCTCTTGATTACCCATTTCATTTAAAAACAGACAATACTCTTCATTGGTAACTTCGTACTTACTCATATAAAAATCATTTACACGAACTTCATGAACAGGAGACTCATCTTGATCGCCATCACTAGCTCCCATCATAAACGAGCCTCCTGTAACTAAAATCATCTCATTGATAATATCCTTCACAATAATAGTCTTAGTATCAACCCCAACTGCACCTTCTCTGTCTTTTACCTCCAAAGTAGCAACATAAATTCCGGCTTCATTATATTTATGGGTAATTTTTTTTACCCTAGTCCAACCGGTTTCGAAATTATTATCTCCATCAAAATCCCAGCGAACTTTTAAACTGTCTTTTTCATCTTCCTCATCACTAGAAGCAGATGCATCAAATTCAAATTTTGTATTTACAGTTCCCGAATCAACTGAAACAGTAAAACTGGCAATTGGAGTCTTATTGGTATCCTCAGGAGAAGTACTACTATCATCACTGCATCCTGCAAACATTATGATTGAAATCAAACTTAGAATTAAAAATATAACTTTGAATTGTTTCATAAACTATTCCCCTCTTTGTTTTTATTATTAAGATAATCATTAGTAAAAAATTGAGAAAAATTTAAATGGAACAAGATGCAAGGTTTCAAGCTAAAAAAACTTAAAGACCTTGCATCCTCCTATAATAAAAACCGACTCTTAATATTTTAAAAATCATAAAATAGTACCTAAAGAATAAAGTCTAAAGCCATATTCCAAAGCTTAAAAGAACTTTTTGTTCCTTGAAAAGAGTTTCGGCTTCTTATTTTTCAATGTCTTTTACAAGTCTAAGACCTCTGATAAAATGTCCGGAAAGTGGACTAACAGCGAATCGGTTATTAACATCGCAAACTTCGGCTGTGAACCAATAACTTCCACCACGAAGAACCTTTTCTTCTCCTTCTTCAGGACCGTCAGGATTTGTACTTCCTACACTATTTGAATAATAATCTTCTGCATACCAATCAATGCACCATTCCCAAACATTGCCACTCATATCATAAAGACCAAGTTCATTTGGCATTTTTTGACCAACGGGCATTAATTCTTGACCCGAATTATCAGCATACCAACCAACATCATTCATATTATCGGAACCCGCATAAAGATAGCCCTTAGATTTATTTCCTCCACGAGCAGCATATTCCCATTCTGCCTCTGTTGGTAAACGACCACCTTTCCATCTACAATAAGCCCAAGCTCCATACCAAGTCATAAAAACTACAGGATGATTTTCATATCCTTCTTTAACTTCAAATTTATCGCCTACCGGCTTTATTTTACATAATCCATGATTAGTTTTTAACCAAGGTTTACCAGCTTCTTCTTGATTTCCCATTTCATTTAGAAATTCGCAAAACTCTGCATTAGTAACCTCATATTTACTAATGTAAAAACTATTAAGAGTTACCTCATGAACAGGACTCTCATCTTCATCTCCATTTTCATTTCCCATCATAAACAAACCACCCTCGACAAAAATCATGCCGGGATCATTGGTAGTAAACTTCCAGATAGGACTTTCTGTAGAATCACCCTTGCCATCCTTAGCAACAACTTTCCAATAATAATCTGTCAAACCATCTAAATCTGATAAAGCTATTTTATTGGCAGGATGGTTTTTCTTGAGAAGATCCATAGGAGGATTTTCAGTAGCAAAGTAAATATCATAAAAAAGACTGTCTCCATCAGCATCAGAGCAAATCCAGCTTAAAGTATCCTCTATCTCAACTCCAACAGCTCCATCTAACGGACTTGGGTTAGTTGGCGTATTCGGAGCATTATTTGCTTCGGAATCAGTACTACTATCTGAACAAGATAATAGCAAAAGAAATATAGTAAAAAAGAACAAGCTTGAAAGTTTAGTTTTTGTCATTTTAATCTCCTTGATTTTTTATTAAACATTTGAGCATTTGACTCTATCATAAAATACAAAACATAGAAAATTCCCTACTTAATTAAAAGCATTTTCTTGGTCATCCTAAGACCTTCAGCCTCCAACTTATAATAGTAAACACCGGAATTTAAATTTGTAGCCTTAAAGCTAACCTTATGAACACCCCTATTGAGCTTACTATTTATTAACTCCTCTACTAATTGCCCCTTGGCATTAAACACAGACAAATTTATCGTCTCTGTATTATTTAGCTTGAAAGAAATTATAGTGTTTGGATTAAAAGGATTTGGATAGTTCCCCAAAAGTTCTACAGATTTTGGATTTACAAAATTATTTTCTTCTACGGAAAGACCTGAAGCCAAAACAAGATCATCTATTTTAAGCTTATCTTGACCACTACAATTAAAATGTCTAATAGCCATATAAACAGACTTATTGTTATAAGATTCGGGAATAACAATAGTCCTTAAAGAAAACTCACCCGGAGATTTCTGATTATTTTTAGCAGTCATCGTTTCTTCAAAAAGAAGTTCAAAATCAGCAACTTCAGTTCCCGTTTCAGAAATATACACTCCATAATGTTCGGCAGGATAACTAGTATTATGAATAGCAACCAAATACGATAAAACATTGCTCGTTGCTAATGTTACTTGAGGAGTTATCAGCCAATTATCCGGATTTAAAACTCCACCATCATAAGAAGCCGATAAAATACATTTAGTATTATTATTACCACTCGCTCCCGTACTAATTTTCCATTCTTTCCCGTCTCCATCATTATCGATACTCAGCCAACCATCAGGAAAACCGTTATCGAAATTTTGTTCTAAAAGAACATCTTCAGCACAAGCTGCACTTAAGGCTATTACCAAAAGGCAAATTATTACAGCTACTTTTTTCATTCTCCACCTCTCTTATTTGGTTTAACATCACGCTTTAAACTAGAATAATAAAGCATCTATCTTTGACACTTTAGCGTTACTTTATAAAAAAAATAATCTCAATATCAAGATAAAAAACCGCTAAGATTGTGTCAAGCAAAAAAAATTAAAAAACTATGCATCTTCTTCTGTAATGAAGAAAAATATCAATAGAACTCAAAAATATACAATGAAAACAATCCTACAGATCTTTCTATTGTAAAAAATAAAAAGGATAAATATTTTAACAGTAACATCCAATATAGAATATTATTATACATCCCTCGTTTTATTAATAAAAAAGCATAAAAAAAGGAGAGCAATGCCCTCCTTATCAAGAATTTTGAATAATCCTATTTCTTATCCATAACCAAACGGAAACCGGTACTGAAATCAGAAGTTGCAGGAATATAGTAATTACGATCTGAGACACGGCAATTTAAAGTGGAATAAACCCAGCCACCTCCACGCATAACTTTTAAAACTCCGGACTCAGAACCTTGCGGATTTTCAGCAGGGCTATTAGCATAATAATTTTCATCAAACCAATCACTACACCATTCTACCACATTTCCACTCATATCATAAATTCCAAGTTCATTAGGAGCTTTTTCTCCTACAGGATGCGTTCCTTTACCAATAAAGATGTCATTATCGGGATTATCACAGTTATCAAAATACCAACCAACTTCGTCCATATTATCAGAACCTGCATACTCATATCCGCCGGCTTTATTTCCACCTCTGGCAGCATATTCCCACTCTGCCTCAGTTGGAAGTCTTCCTTCTTTCCATTCACAATAAGCTAGAGCACCGTACCAAGTTACATTATAAACAGGATAATTTTCTTTATTCTCTTTCACTTTAAAAGTTCCGTCAATTTCTTCAATATTGGTAAACTCATTAAGTTCAATCCAAACCACTTCAAGACCATCATATTCTCCTAAAGTAGTTCCTTGTGCAACCAAAAACTCACAGAACTCTTTATTGGTAACTTCGTATTTACCAATGTAAAAATCATTTAATTTAACCTCATGAACCGGTAATTCATGATCAAACCCATCCGGATTATTAGAAACATTACCCATCATAAATGAGCCCCCCTTAACCAAAACCATGTTTTCAGGAGCATCTCCATCATCGGATCCGGTACTACTATCATCACTACAACTAGTAACTAGCATCAAAGATACTAGACTTGCTAGAATTAAAGATAAAATTTTAAATTGTTTCATTACTTTCTCCTTTTTTTATTAAAAATTAATTTTAAACCCTCTGATACCACTACTTATATAGATGCTCCAAATTATGTATATATAATCCATTTGTCAAGAATTTTAAAAAATTATTTTGGTGATGGCTCAAATTATGCCTTAAAAAATGCTCTTCCTATTAATGTAAACAAAAAAAGGAGAGCCTCGCCCTCCTTCATCAATAATTTTGAATAATCCTATTTCTTATCTATAACTAAACGGAAACCAAGTATAATATCATTATAACTCATTGGGGCAAAATAGCGATAAGACACTCGGCAAAGATCCGCGTCTCCATGCCAATCTCCCCCACGAAGAACACGAAAAGTTCCTTCCTGCGGACCTTGTGGGTTTTCATTTGGACTTTCTTGATAATAATTTTCACCCCAGTAATCATTAATCCATTCCCAAACATTACCACTCATATCATAAATTCCAAGTTCATTAGGAGCCTTTTCTCCTACAGGATGAGTATTCATTACATCACCGGCACTATCGCCATACCAAGCCACTTCATCAAGATTATCAGAACCGGAGTATTTAAAGCCTTTAGATTCCTTGCCACCTCTAGCAGCATATTCCCATTCTGCCTCAGTTGGAAGTCTTCCTCCTTTCCATTCACAATAAGCCCATGCTCCAAACCAAGTAACATACGCTGCCGGGTACTTTTCTTTGCCATCTTTTACTGTAAAAACACTATCTACCTCTTCTATTTCGGTATATCCGCTCATATCAATCCAAGGAACCTCTGTACCTTCATACTCCCCCATAGAAGTTCCCTTTGCGTTCAAAAACTCGCAAAATTCTTCATTAGTAACTTCATATTTACCCATGTAAAAATCGCCAACCATTACTTCATGAACCGGAGTTTCCCATTCAAAGGTCGCCTCATCGTCCTTACTACCCATCATAAATGTTCCCCCCTCAACCAAAACCATGTTTTCAGGAACTCCTCCATCATCAGATCCGGTACTGCTATCGTCACTGCAATTAGTAACTAGCATTAAAGATACTAGACTTGCTAAGATTAAAGATAAAATTTTAAATTGTTTCATAATTTCTCCTTTTTTTTTAATTTAGGTTTAAAAAATTTGCTCTTATGACTATTGCAACTACTCTAACTTATTTATCCAGCAAACAATTGTCAAGAATTTTAAAATTTATTTTACGAATATTAATCAAAAAATCATGAAAAGGAATAAAAGGGTAGCAATGCCATAAGCTTGAGCATAAAATATTAAGATAGGACCTTCTCCAAATCAAGCCAATATCTCTCTAAATAGATTTTATGATCTGATTCATAAACAGTAGAATCATAAATAGAGCATCCTTAAAACTATTAAATATTACGATGCTACGATCTAGGTAACTACCTGTTTTTAAGGTTGATAAAAATGTAGGATTCTAATTCTTCAAAAAAAAAACGAATCCAAAGGAAATTTTTGAAGAGGCAGATTTTTTAGTTTGCTTCTTCAAAGGATCCGCTATAAAAACTTCGTTTTTGAGGGGAGTATTAGTTATAAAAAAGCTTAATAAGATTAAAATCTTATTGCTTATGAAAATACTGCTATTTATATTACTTAAAGTATGAAGCAATTGAGTTTGGATAAAAATGTGAGATTACCAAAGTCTCATGAAACATTTATTCAGATATTAAAAGTTTTAGAAGGTAAATCAGAGATTCATCGTAGAAATCTAAAAATTAAAGGGAGAGAAAAATATTACAAGAAATTACCAGATGATTTATAAATCAAGAAACTAAGACAGGTAATGTACTTTTAGATAGAATTGATTTGGGAATTTCATATTTAAAAATCTGTATAGTAATAATTTATCTTGATAAAAATCTATCTTTGGAGAAAATGACACTAAATGGAGTTAATTAAAAATACAAACGAATATAAAAAGTGGATTGAGGAATTGAAGTCGGAGATTCAGAAATCTCAGATTAAAGCTTCTATTTCAGTTAATAAAACACTTTTAGATTTATACTGGAGGATTGGAAAATCTATTTCTGAGAAAATTAACCTTGCGAAATGGGGTGCATCGATTGTTGAAAATGTATCAAAAGATTTAAGAAAACATTTTCCAAGCCAACAAGGATTTTCTCGTTCAAATCTTTTCTCGATGAGAAAATGGTATGAGTTTTATGCAAAATCCGGTCTTGAGATTGAAAAAGTCCAGCAACTTGTTGGACAAATTCCATGGGGACATAATGTTTTAATTGTTACAAAATCTGCAACCATTGAAGAAGCTGTATTTTACATCAATAAAACAATTGAAAATAATTGGTCAAGGTCTGTTTTGGAGCATCAGATAGATTTAGATTTCTATAATCGTTCAGGGAAGGCAATAACTAATTTTCAAGATACATTACCAACTCCGCAATCTGAATTAGCAATTGAGACATTAAAAGACCCTTACAAATTTGATTTTCTTACTTTAAAAGAAAAAGCATTAGAAAAAGACATTGAAGAACAACTCGTAAAGCACATCACTTCCTTCCTGCTCGAACTTGGGGGCGGATTCTCATTTGTTGGAAGGCAAGTCCCTATAAAAATTGATGGCGAAGATTTTTTTATTGATTTACTTTTCTACCATATCAAATTGAAATGTTATGTAGTAGTAGAGCTAAAATCGGTAAAATTTAGAGCTGAATATGCAGGAAAAATGAATTTATATCTTTCGGCAGTTGATGACTTAATGAAAAGTGAAACTGAAAATCCAACAATTGGCTTACTACTCTGTAAAAGTAAATCGGAAGTAATAGCAGAATATGCTTTACGAGGAACGACACAGCCGATTGGAGTTGCTGAATATGAGATTATAAAATCTATGCCGGCTAACTTAAAACCTGAATTACCAACAATCGAAGAAATAGAGAAAGAGCTGGCTAAAACAATGCATAAAAAGAATAACCTTGCTAAAGATGAATAGCTAAGGGCAAGATAAATTTAGTAATTGCATCTTAACTTCACGAGATAACATTATCCAAATAGGATTTTGAGAGACTCAAAGGATAACATAAAAAATACATGACAAATCTAAAGTTGTAGGAATACAAAATAAATATTTGACCTAAATACCTTACTGTTAACAGTAACAATTATAGTAATAATATACAAGTTTTTTTAGTAATAAAACTAGCACCCCAAAAATTTACAAAAGTCTTAGTCCTTTTCTTGAGGGATTATTTTTACTTTATATTGCAAAATAAGAGAAAGATAACTATGTAGTTGTAATTTTTACACTGATTAGAAATACTTTTTGGGGTGACTAAAAATAAATTCATCTTTTTTTATTGCAAAGTAATTCAAATATTATTATTATGTTTCTAAGTTTATTGCAAATTTAATGAAGTAACTAAAAAATATATCTATTTATGAAAAATAATATTATGAAAATTGATCAACCTTCCTAGATTTTATGGGATTAAAACAAGGAATTACTTATCAGTAATCAACAAAATAAGGAGTTAAAATTGTCTCATTTTAGCAGAATACAAACAAAGATAAAAAATATGGATCATTTGGTTTCTGCCTTGAAAACATTGGGTTATAATTTTGTTTTGGGAAAGAATAAATGTAGCGGATATAGGGGGCAAACTACAGAGGTTGACCTTTTGATAAAACTTCCAAACAACTCTTACAATATTGGATTTGTAAATAATGGTAATAATATTGAGTTAGTAGCAGACTGGTATGGAATAAGAGATATAAATTCAAATTCTTTAATAAACTCTTTAAATAATGAAATTGTTAACATTGAGAACAAGATCAAACAACAATATGCCTATGAAGCTACTATAAAAAGCTTTGAATCTAAAGGTTTTGATATAATTGAAGAGAAAAATGAAAATGGCGAGATACATATTCAACTAAGAAGATTACAATAAGGGCAAGTAATGGAATATCAAGATATAAAAGTTAAGATAGATAAAACAGGTAAAGTTTTTATTGAAGTTTCAGGAGTTAGTGGTAAAAAGTGTCTTGAACTTACAAAAGATGTTGAAGAGATGCTAGGTGGTCTAGTAGAGAGAGATTACAAGCCAGAGTTTAATGATGAGGATCCTAATAATGATATCTTCTTAATGGGAAAAATATAGCAATGGTTAGAGTCCATTCCACTATTCCAAATAGCAAAACAAATGGACCTGGAAATAGATTTGTTATCTGGTTTCAAGGTTGTATTTTGAATTGTGAGGGGTGTTTTAATGAAAACCTTCAACCGAGTAAGGGTGGAACTTTATGCTCAATAGATTCTTTGATAGAGCAGATATATAGAACTAAAAATATAAATGGAGTCTCTATCTCTGGTGGAGAACCTTTTCAGCAACCAAACTCTCTGCTTAAATTACTAAAAAAAATAAAGAGCGAAACAAGTTACTCAATAGTTCTATTTAGTGGTTACACTTTAGAGGAGATAAAAAAAATATCTTCTCAATCTCTATCCTATATCGATATCCTAATATCTGGAAGATTTAAAAAAGATTATATATCTCTACACCCTTTAAAGGGGTCAGAAAATCAAAAGATATATTTTCTTTCTGACAGGTATAAAGAGAAAGATTTAGAAGATATTCCCGATAAGGAGTTTATAATAAAACCCAATGGCGAGATTATTATTTCCGGGATAAGATAAATTTAGTAAACTGTAAGAGCGATAATAAGGTGTTTGTATTAAGTGAAAAGTGTTTGTAAATTTATTACTGAAAATTTAGGAATTTAAATAAAATCTCATAAAAAGAAAATACTTCCGTTTCTTTAATTGAAAATAAAGATAAGGCTATTGAAATTTTTAATGAAAAAAAGTCCTAAAATTATTTTATAAAGAACATTACAAATACAAATGCTTTTCAGGAAATTGGGGAGATAGCAAAGGAGAAAATATGTTAAAAGAGTTTGCAAATGAAATTTTACTGGAGCAACTGATCTACCTTTTGCATAATGCAAGTGAAGAGGATATAATTGATTTGATTAAATTTAAAAATGAGCTTAAAGATGGTAAAATAGCTATTAGAGATAGAAAAAAAGAGGCTCTTCTTGAGTTGATTGATGATATTATTGATAAAAATAGCGATAAGATAAAATCAATTGTTTTAGATGATGAACAAAATAGTGATAGTACGGATATTAAAATAGAGTATTAGGAGAGAATAGTGGGAGCATTTGGATATTTTTTTAATAAAAACAATCCTAAAAAACTTGTAGAGATTTATAAAAATAGTACGAGTAAAGATGAGAAATATAAAATTTTATATAAACTAATAGAACTTGAAGCTATTGATGAATTAGTTGGTTTAGGAGTAGAA